>Ga0180430_10004507_pt1 | contig 11751 bp, 10 predicted proteins | sample SS_ome_9_FD_132999 | JGI IMG/M metagenome (GOLD analysis project Ga0180430, IMG submission 132999) | Hypersaline lake sediment archaeal communities from the Salton Sea, California, USA - SS_1_S_2 metaG | ecosystem: Environmental > Aquatic > Non-marine Saline and Alkaline > Hypersaline >... | reverse complement strand
GATCGCGGGGGACGTTTTCCTGAGCGCCTACGCCGAGTCGGTCCCGCGCACCGCCGGGGAGGACCAATCATGAACATCTTTATCGTGGGCGGGGAGAAGCTGGCCTACTTCCTGTCCCGCACCTTCGTTTCCAAAGGGCATCGCGTGACCGTCGTCAACCGGGACCGGCGCAAGTGCGAGCGGCTGGCTCGGCAATTGAGCGCCACCGTGGTGTGGGGCGACGGGAGCGACGTGCGGACGCTGGAGGAAGCCGAGGCCGAAGCGGCCGACGCCGTGCTGGCCGTCACCCCCAACGACCAGGACAATTTGGTGATCTGCCAGTTGGCTTCCTCCCGCTTCCGGGTCCCTCACGTTCTGGCGCTGGTCAACGACCCCGATCACGAAGAGGTTTTCCGCCGCCTGGACATCAAGGCGACCCTGTCCGTCACGGCGTTGATCGCGACGCTCATCGAGCAGCGAGCGGGCTTCGACGAAGTGGTCAACCTGCTGCCGGCGGGGGAAGGCAAGCTGAACATCGCGGAGATCGTGCTCAAGGAGGATTCCCCCGTGGCGGGACGGACCCTGCGGGAGGCGGCCCTGCCCGAAGATTGCCTCGTCGCCGGCATCACGCGCCGCGGCGAGCCCATCATTCCCAGAGGCCCCACGGTCCTCGAGCCGGGGGACCACCTGGTTCTCGTGACCTTGCCCGCAAGTTACGGCCCCGCCCTGAGGGCCCTCGTCGGCGAGGAGGAATAGAAACGGAAAGCCGTCCGAGAAATCGCTACGGGGATGTTCTTTACTCCACGGGCGCGATCCTTCTGATCGCCTCCGCCTTGATGCTCGCCCCTCTGACGGTTTCGGGCCTGGAGGGCGGGGGATGGAGGTCGGCCCTTGCGGGGTTCGCCGCTCCTTCCGCCGCCCTCGCCTTGGCGGGGTGGGGGATGCTCAAAAGGTTCCGGCCCGCCGGACCCGTGGTGCTGAGCGTTGCCGAGGCGAGCGTCGTCGTGGTTGCGAGCTGGTCGGCGGTGTGCTTGGCTTCGGCCTGGCCTTTCGCGGTGATGGAGGATCTGGGCTTCACCCTGGCCTTGTTCGAATCCGTGAGCGGATGGACCACCACGGGCCTTTCGGTGGTGGACGTGGGCAGGGCCTCCCCTTCGATTTTGCTGTGGCGCAGCGTCATGCAGCTGGCGGGGGGAGCGGGGCTCGCCATCGTCATGGCCGCTTCCATCGCCGGGCCTTTGGGGCCGGGCCTTTCCATCGCCGAAGGTCGGGGCGAGCAACTGGTGCCCCAGGTGCGCCGATCCGCCAGAATGGTCCTGATCCTTTATACCGCGTACGCCCTGGGAGGCGTGCTCGCCTTGCGCATGGTCGGCATGACGGCGCTCGATGCCGTAAGCCACGCCTTCGCCGCCGTTTCCACCGGCGGCTTCTCCACGCGGGCGGAAAGCGTCGGCTATTGGAATTCGGCCGCCGTGGAAGGGGTCTCCATGGTGCTCATGACCCTGGGCAGCCTCAACTTCCTGACGGCGTACCTGCTTCTGCAAGGCAGGCTCCGGGCGGCGGGGCGCGACGGAGAGGTGCGCTTGGCGGCCCTTCTGGCGGCGGTCGGCAGCCTGGTCCTCTGGGCCCTGGTGTGCGGCGAGGTTTTTCCCGAAACGGGCAAAAGGGTGCGAACCGCCGTTTTCGAGACCCTTTCGGCCCTCACGACCACGGGCTTTTCCACCACCACCTATGATTCCTGGAACGACTCGGGCTTTCTGACGCTCACCCTCCTCATGATCGTCGGCGGCGGGGCCTGCTCCACGGCGGGAGGCCTCAAGCAATATCGCGTCCATCTCCTTTTCCGGACCCTTCTTTGGGAGATTCGCCGTCCCTTCCTTCCCCGCACCGCCGTCCAGGCGCGTTACCTTTGGAAGGGAGAGGAGAAGGACTTCATCGACGACGCCCGCATCCGGCAAACGGCCGCTTTCGTGTTCCTTTACTTGACGGTCTATGTGGCCGGAACGGGAATCTTGGTGGCCTACGGCTACGGGCTCCGGGAATCCCTCTTCGAATTCGCTTCGGCCCTGAGCACCGTGGGGCTTTCCGCGGGGGTCACGCATCCTTCGGCCCCTGCGGGGGTCCTGTGGACGGAGATGGCGGGCATGTTTCTGGGGCGCTTGGAGTTTTTCGTCGTTTTCACGGGCTTGGGCAAAGCCCTGCTGGGCATTATGCAGGTCGGACCACGATAAGTTGTTGATATACCGGGAATTGCTTCGATGCGGGACTTCGGGGGAATCGACGATTGCCCTGTCGGGAAGCACGCCCTCCGTTGCAGCGGCGGAAATTGGATGGTATAAAAAGCGCCTGATCATGAATTTCCGAGCTTTTTTGGAGCCCCCCTGAATCCTTCTTTGCGAAAGAGGAAGGGAGGGGGAAGCGCATGATCGAGTGCTTGCGTGCGGGAGCGTCGTTTCGGGGAGGGGCAACCATGAAAAGCACCTGTTTTCCGAAAATCTATCATGCGGCGATCGTAGGCTTGGGCATCTACCTTGCCTATCTCGTTTACAACCCGCCTTGCGGGAGGATGTTCGAGAGGGCCCTTTTCCTCCTGTTTTTTCTTGTGGTGTGGCACCAGATTCTTTTTTCGCCCTGCAAAGTCGTTTTGAATCCGGACCATACGCTTTCGTTCAAGAGCATTGTGCGAGAAGCCATCGTTGCCGCAGGGGATATCGTGGAGATCGAAACGGGCTCCAAGCTGGTCGTTTTTCGCCATCGCAACGGAAAGATCGTTTTGAGTCGAGCCATGAGCCGGCTGGACGAATTCGTCGAGGAGGTCCGGGCGATCAACCCCTCCGTTTCCGTTCACCCGGACAGGCTCGGCCGGTTCTTTCAAGGCGACGACGGGGCCCTTTGGGTGGTGATCGCCGTCTTCCTGGTGATCTTCGTCACCGGGACCGTCGTCCTCCTGATGGCGCTTTGACCGGCCGGCAACGAAACACCGAAACCATGGAGGCACCATGTCCAGTCCCACCCCACCTCATATGAACCGCAAGATCGCCGTGCTCATCGACGGCGACAACGCCCAACCCTCGCTGCTGGACAAGATCCTCGCCGAAGCCAGCAAGTACGGGATGATCACCATCCGGCGCATCTACGGGGACTGGACCACGTCCGGCATGGGGGGATGGAAGGAAACCCTTCACACCTACGCCATCCAGCCCATCCAGCAGTTCCGCTACACCATCGGCAAGAACGCCACGGACAGCGCCATGATCATCGACGGGATGGACATCATGTACGAAGGCGGAGTGGACGGGTTCTGCATCGTTTCCAGCGACAGCGACTACACGCGCCTGGCCACGCGCATTCGGGAGAAGGGCTTCTTCGTCATGGGAGTGGGCAAGAAGACCACTCCCCGGGCCTTCGTCAACGCCTGCGAGGTCTTCGTGTACACGGAGAACCTTTCTCCGGAGCCGGACGCCGGCAAATCCAGGAAAGCTTCGAGCGCCTCCAAGTCTTCCATGCCCGATCCCGTGCCCCTGTTGAGGCAGGCCTTCGACATGGCCGTTCAGGAGGACGGCTGGGCTCCTTTGAACATCATGGGCCAGCATCTGCGCCAGTTGGATCCGGGGTTCGATTCCCGAACCTACGGCTACAAGCAGCTCTCCCTGCTGCTCCAGGCCCACGGCGAGGCCTTCGCCGTCAAGAAGGGCAAGAAAGGGCTTCAGGTGAAGCTGGCCGGCAGGTAGTGCCCCAACGGTAAAGAGCGTTCAGGCGAAGCGCGAACGTCGAAATCCGAAATTCGAAGACAATCCGACGGAATGACGGGAATCGCAAGCAATGAAAGAGAGGATGTCGTGAAGATCTGGGTGGACGCCGACGCGTGTCCCGCCGCCATCAAGGAAGTGATCGTGCGGGGGGCCGAGCGGTTGGCCGTTCCCGCGGTTTTCGTGGCCAACAAGCATGTCGGGCTCCCCCGCTCGACCTGCGCGACGGCTGTGCGGGTGGCGGCGGGGCCGGAAGTGGTGGACGACTACATCGCCCGCCACGCCGAAGCTTCGGACTTGGTCGTCACCCAGGACATCCCCCTGGCTTCCGTTCTCGTGTCCAAGGGCGTCACCGTCCTCAGTCCGAGGGGCGAGCTGCACACGGAGGGAAACATCGGCGAGCGCCTTTCCATCCGCAACTTCATGCACGACGCCCGGGAGGCGGGGGTGATCACCCCCGGTCCCCATTCCTTCGGCCAAAAAGAAAAACAGAGATTTTCCAACACCTTCGACAGGGAGCTCACCCGCTGTTCGAAGCAGGCGGGTGAGTGAGGACGGGCGGGGGTCGCGGGAGCGGATCCTCCGGGGGCTAAGAGGGCCAAGGCGATTTCCGGAAAAAGCCCTCCCTCCTCCTGTTTTTCCAAGCGGCTGGAAGCCGCTTCCACCTTGCTTGACGAGGGGGACGCTTTTCAGGGGAAATCGCCTGAAATCCGGTGGATGGGCTCCCGCAGGCTAGGCGAAGGACTTTCGGTTGGGCTTGCCTTTTCCCTTGGCGGAGGAGCCTTTCTTGTACTCCACGATCAGTCCCCCCGGCGCCCCGGCCCCGTTCCCGTCCCGTTTTCTTCCCGAAGCGTAGCGGCTTTTTCCTCCGTTCCGTTCGTGAAGAGGCCCGGTCGGGACGTAACGCCCGTCGCTTCCGCTCTCTTGGCGGAAGATTCCGGTGCCCCCCCGGCGCGCATTGAAGCCGTTGTTTGCGCCACCGCGCCCGTCGCTCCCTTTCCGTTCGTTGAAGGTCCCTCCCCCATAGCGCTTGTCGCCGCCGTTGCGATCTTTGCGGGCCCCGGCCGCGGCGTAGCGCGCATCCCCTCCGGTGCGCTCCGGGGAGCCCCCGAATTTGCGGTGGCCGGTGGCCGGCTTCCCGTAGCCGTGGCCGCCTCCGAATTCCCGCTTGCCGTAGCCGGGAACGCTTTCGAATTCCCGTTTCCCGTAGCCGTGGCCGCCTCCGGCTTCCCGCTTGCCGTAGCCGGGAGCGCTTCCGCCTTCCTCCCGTTTGCGGAACGGCTTTTCCCCCGGGCCTCTCGCCGGGCCGTCGTGTCTTTTCCCTCCCGGTCGAAAGGGCTTCCCCGCCGGTTTCGCTCCCCGGAATCCTTTGGGATGCCCGAATCCGTTGCTCCGTCTTCCGTTTCCGGGCCCGTCGCTTCGAGGCTTCCTCAAGGGTCGCGAGGGCTCCAGTCCTTCGATGACGGACAGGGACAGAGGGTGGCCCAGATGGCGCTCGATGCGGGCCAGATGGGGAAGGTCGCCGCGGGAGGCCATGGAAATGGCGATGCCGGATTGGCCGGCCCGGCCCGTGCGCCCGATGCGGTGGACGTAGTCCTCGGCGAAACGGGGCAGATCGTAGTTGATGACGTGGCTGATTCCCGTGACGTCCAGGCCCCGCGCCGCCACGTCGGTGGCCACCAGGAGCCGGATCTTGCCTCGCCGCATGTTGAGCATGGTGCGGTTGCGGGCGTTCTGCTTCATGTCCCCGTGGAGGGCCGCCGCCGAGTGTCCCATGGCCCGGAGCTCCTTGGCCAGGCTCTCGGCGCCTATCTTGGTGGCCGAAAAAATAATGGCCTTCTTGATTTCGGGATCGGCGCACAAGTGCTCCAGCAACCGGCTCTTGTGGCCGGCGTCGTCCACGGCGTGCAGCCGCTGCTCGATGCATTCGTGGGTGATCTTTTCCGGGGCGATGCGGATTTGCCGGGGGTCTTTCATGAACCGGTCGGCGAGCCTCGTCATGGCCTTGCCGAGGGTGGCTCCGAACATGTACGTCCGGGCTTCGCCGGGCACGGCGGAGGCGATGCGCTCCACGTCCTCGATGAAGCCCATGTCCAGCATGCGGTCGGCTTCGTCCAGGACGAAGATTTCCACGTGGGCGAGATCGATCCGTCTTCGGTTCATGAGGTCCAGGAGTCTTCCCGGCGTGGCCACCACCAGCTCGGGGGACGCCGCCAGGGCATGCAACTGCTTGGAGAAAGGCATGCCCCCGAAGATGGCGCAGCTTTTCACCTTGAGGCATTTGCCGTAGATGCGGCAGGCGTCGGTCACCTGGTCGGCCAGCTCCCGGGTGGGGGTGAGCACCAGGACGAGCGGTCCCCGGCCCTTGGGCCGTGAGCCGCCGTTGCGGGTCAGGAACTGGAGGGCCGGCAGCACGAAGGCCGCCGTCTTCCCCGTGCCGGTCTGGGCGGAAACGATGAGGTCCCGTCCCTCGAGGGCGGCGGGGATGGCCTGGGCCTGAACGGGAGTGGGAGTGTGGTGGCCGCAGCGGCCGAGAGCTTCGAGGATGGGTGGCGCCAACTGAAAGTCTTCAAAAAGCATGAATGGCACTTCCTTTTCGCGTTTTCCCGCAAGACCTTCGGGGTCGGAGACGGAGGGATTCTCTCCGGCCGTCCCAAGACGAGCCGGGCTCCGGAACCGACGCATTCGCGCAAAAGCGCCCGGTCCTTTCGGGAAGCGTTTTCAAAATGGCAATGAAGGCTGCCGGGGAAAATCCCTGCGCCGCGAAGGCGCTTGCGGAGGCAGCACCGGATGGAGACGACGCCTCTGAAACATCGCGCCAACCCATCGTGCTGCCGCAGAGGAGAATCGACTCGGAGGCAAGAGGTCAGGGAGCGATGGAATTCCCAGCAAGGCGCGGGGAGCGTTCGAAGGGTCCGCAAATCCCCTCCCCGCTTGAGTCTCGCAAATCGTAACTCCCCATTATACAAATCCGGAAAGCTTTGGCAAGAATTTTATTCGAAGCCCTTGAGAAATTCTCGAAGCCCGGATTCCCGCCCTACAACCGTTTCAGAAAGCCTTCCAGGGCCTTGTTCACCGCGTCGGCTTTCTCCCACATCACCATGTGCCCCGCGTCGGGGACGGGCTCGTAAACGGCCCCGGGAATGCGCTCCCGCAGATAGACGGAATACTTGGGCGGCGTCAACCGGTCCTCCTCGCCGCAGACGATCAAGGTCTTCGCGTCGATCTTGTGGACCTCCTCCATCAAGTCGAAGCCGTCGCAGGCCAGAAAATCCCCGTAGCGCACCTGGGGGGAAGTCAGGTCGAATTCCATTTCCGCCCGGGAGATCAGGGATTTGGAGGTCTTGGGGGAATAGGCGTATTCGGGCAGGTTGATCCCCTTGCGGGCGTTTTCCAGCACCGTTTCCGCCACCCGCAGCCGGGCCCCCGTGCCCACGAGGACGATGCCCCGCAGCCGTCGGGGGTACTTGAGGGCGAAGCGCTGGGTGATGGCCCCGCCCATGGAATGGCCCCCCAGAACGATCTTCTCGAAGCCCGCCGCATCCATGAAGTCGCCCACGAAATCGCAGTATTCCTCCACGCTCCGGGACCCGGCCCCTTCCGAGCGGGCGTGACCGGGCAGGTCCAGGGCCAGGAGGCGATAGCCGGGGATTTCGGGCTCGAGCTGACGGAGCCACACGTGTTGCGAGCCTCCCGCCCCGTGTACGAGCAACACCGGCACGTCCGCGGGATCCTCGCCCTTTCCCGCGGCGTAGCAGATCCGCGCTCCTTCCACATCCAGATATTCCATTGTCCGTCCTTTCTGCGCAAGGCCGACGGGTCCGTCGAGAAAACAAGCGCTCGGCCAGGAGCCCCCGAACTTTGCCGTCTTCGGAAAAATCCCCCTTTGCGAAAGGGGGACTCGGTCGAGTGCTTGAATCGCCCCGCATCGGCTCGTCGAGGGCGCAACCAAACCGTGAAAGTGTGGATTCCGGCTTGAAGATTGCCGGAATGACGGGAGTCGCGGATACGTCAAGAAACTTCGTTGACGAGCCAGTAGGCGGGCCTCCCGCCGGTCAATAGGGAAGCACGCTGAGGGCGATGGCCAGGAAGGGAACGAGGGCGATGAGCATGGCGATGCAGTAGCCGAACATGTCCCTGGCCCGGATGCCCGTGATGCCCAAAAGGGGCAGGGCCCAGAAGGGCTGGAAGAGGTTGGTCCAGGCGTCCCCCACGGAATAGGCCATGATGGCCTTGCCGATGGGAACTTCCAGCTCCTTGGCCGCCCGCAGAACCGTCTCCCCCACCACCGTCCACTCGCCGCCACCCGAGGGGACGAACAGGTTCACGAGGCCCCCCGTCAGCCAGGCGATGACGGGAAAGGAGCCGGCGGAGGAGATGTTCACCAGCCAGCCGGCCATGATGACGGCCAGCCCCGAAAGGCTGATCATGCCCATGATGCCCGCGTAGAAGGGGAACTGGAGGATGATGCCCGACGAGGAGCCCACCGCTTCGTAGAACTTGTCCAGGTAGCTTTTGGGGCTCACGTACAGGGCCAGACCGATGAACAGGAAGCAGAAGTTGACGATGTTGAGGTTGAGCCCCTTGCCTTCCGCGACGAAGTATTTGAGGATGTACGCCAGTCCCATGACGGCCAGGACGGCCCCGATGATCCTGTTGTGGTTGATGCGGTCGGCGGTGGAAGTCAACGAAGGCTTTCGCTCCGCCGCGTCGTCTTCTCCCTCGCCCGAGGCCACGGCGTCGGGAACGTAGTGGTCGATCCCCTTGCAGCGCTCGGCGACGGTGGGCGAGAGGAGGAACAGGACGATGGAAACGTAAACGAGGGACAGGACGCTCAAAGCCAGCCCGTACCCGGAAAAGATCGTCTCCCCCGTGGGGACGACGCCGATGAGATCGGCGAAGACGTGGCCCTGGGTGGCGCTGAGAAGAGGGGCCGATCCCGACAGGCCCCAGTGCCAGGTGAGCCCCAGGCCCATGTAGCCCGCCGTGCACAGCACGGGGTAGTGGACTTTGACGTTGCGGAAATAGGCTTGCCGGGCGGTCTCCCGGGCCATGATGGCCCCCACGACCAAGCCCAGTCCCCAGTTGATCCACGAGAGGACCATGGCGACCAATCCCACCAGGATGGCGGCTTGGCGGCCGTTGGACGGCAGGGCGGCCAGGGCCCCGATGAGCTTCCGGGTGTAGGGGTGATAGGCGAGAACGTAACCGGTGACCAGAATGAGCACCATCTGCATGGCGAAGGTGAGCAGGTTCCAGAAGCCGGCGTACCAGTGGTCGATCATCTGGATCGGCCCCTGCCCGGCGATAAGGATTCCCATGATGTAGGCGAGAAAGGTCAGCACGATGGCGAAGAGAAAAGGGTTGGGCATCCATTGCTGAACGTTTCCGGAGATGGCGTGTCCGAACCTTTCCATGAATCCTTCTTTGGCCTTTGCTTCCGTCATTTCACCCCTCCTTTGATTGAATGCGGGCCGTTGCGAGCGTCGCTTCCCGTTGAAAGCGAACGTTCTCCGTTTCTCGAAGCCATGAAACCGATTTTCTTTCCATCCGTTGAGAATATCGCTCTCCGGACACTTTTCGTTCCCGCAAGGCTCATTGTCCGCTTCGCTCGCAATGTACAGTGACTTGGAGGGAGAAATCAAGCCATTTCCCCGGGATGCTGCCGCCCCTCGCCCGAGCGGGGCCGAGCTCCCCGCCCTGGCCGATGAGAAAGGACGCTGAATCGCCCTCCTTCGGCCAAGGAGCCCCCCGGATTTGAAATTTCGAGAATGCTTTCCTATGACGCATTCGTTATCTTGTCTGTGAAACCCTCCGGAAATTCGCCGGACTTGCCGGAATCGCAAAGGAGAAATCGTGGCATCTTGCAGACTTTGGCTCTCGACGACGATGGTGGCTGCCATTTGCATGGCCTTCTCCATGACGGCCCGTGCCGAGCAAACCTTTCGCAAGGAAGCGTTCTCCATCGCTCTGCCCGACGGGTGGGTGGAGATCCCCGGGGAGGTCCTCGACGCCTACGAAAGGGAGATCGCCTCCCTGGCTCCCGCCGCTCCGAGGCAGAGCTACGACTACGGCTTCCAAGAGGACGGCGCGCCCCGTTGGCTCCATTACCCGTACATCCTCGTCCAGATCAAGAACGAGGGCAGGATTCCCGAAGGGGAGCTGGAGAAGCTGGAGAGCGTTTCCGGACAGGGGGAGATCGATCGGCGCAAGGAGGATTTGAGCCCCGTGATCTCCAGGATGGAGGCCGGAAGGATGGTTTACGACAAGCAAGCCGGGGTCGTCTGGCTCCGCATCGAAGCGGACGTCGTGGACGTGGGCCCCGTGTCGGGCCTTTCGGGGATCGTTCCCACGGAAAAAGGGGTCGTCCAGGTGAACGGCTACGCCTTGAAGGACGACTTTTCCCGGTATGAAGAGGTCTTCGAAAGCGCCATCGCTTCCTTGACTCCGAGCCCCGAGCTGGCGTACCGGTCGAGATGGTCGGACGGTCCGCCGCCCGCCATCGGGGGGATGGACTGGGGACGGGTGCTGGAAAGGGCTGCGGCGGGGGCGGTCGTCGGAGGCTTCGTCGCTCTGCTTGCGGCTTTGTGGAAGAGGAGAAAAAAGCGGAGCTGATTCGCTGAAATTCATCGCCCTGTTTTCCGGCCGGCTTTGGCGGATTTCCCTTCATCGCTTGCTTGCCTTGACCAGAATCCACCTGCCATCGCTCTCTTTTTTGAAATCCCACCCGGCGAGCCGGGCCGACCGGGCAATGAAATGGACAAGGCGTTGCTGCGGTGGCGGGCGCGTTGTGCCATGATTTTTCAGCAATTCAATCTCGTGGACCGCCTGGACGTACTCACCAATGTTTTAGTGGGCCGCCTGGGCTATCACAAAATCTTGCCCTCTTTGCTGAAGCTTTTTTCTCAAAAGGAAAAGGCCATGGCCATTCAGGCCCTGGATATGCTGGACATGGCTCCCGCGGCTCTCCAAAGAGCCGACACCCTTTCGGGAGGCCAACAGCAGCGCGTGGCCATCGCCCGGGCCTTGGTGCAGGAGCCGGAGCTCATCCTCGCCGACGAGCCCATCGCTTCCCTGGACCCTCACAATGCCACCAAAGTCATGGACGCTCTCAAGTCCATCAACAAGGAATTCGGCATCACCGTGCTCTGCAACCTGCATCATGTGGAAACCGCCAAAGCCTACTGCGACCGTATCATCGGCATGCGCCCCGGAGGCATCGTGTTCGACGGGGCACCGGAGGAGCTCACGAAGGAAAAGACTCTCGAAGTTTACGGAACCTCCGGTGACGGAGAGGAGTTGGAGCATGCCTTGAATGCGGGGCCCTTTCCTGGAGAAGGGCTCTATGCGCCGGCTGGAGGCGCTTAGGGTTTGTTCCTGCATATGGAATCGTGAACGAACTGTTTGGAAAGGAGATGTCGATGAAGCCCATGAAAAAGATGTTGACGGCGGGATTGCTGGCCACGGCCCTGCTGATCGGTTGGCTCGTGCCGGCCATGGCCGAGGATTGGCGAGAAGAGTACCCGACGATCACCATGGGAGTGATCACCGAGGAGAATGCTGAAGACCGGGCCAAGCGCTGGGATCCCTTCCAAGACTATCTGGCCAAGGAGCTTGGAGTGAAGGTCGAGTGGCGGGAAGCCACGGACTACGCCGGGGTCATCGAGGCCCTCAAGGCCAAGAAGATCGAGCTGGCGTGGTTCGGGCCGGCGTCCTTCGCCCGTGCTTGGCTCGTCACCGATGGCCAAGCCGTGCCCCTTGCGGCGGAAATCGACAAGGACGGGGGATTCGGTTATTTCGGGGTCATCATCGTCAAGAAGGACAGCCCCTTTCAAAGCGTGGACGATCTCAAAGGCAAGAAGTTCGGGTTCGCCGACCCCAATTCCACCTCGGGCTACCAAGCGCCCAAGTATTTTCTAGGGGAAGCGGGCTACGACGTGGACGATTTCTTCGGTTCCACCACCTTTTCCGGCAGCCACGAGAACAGCGTCAAGATGCTTTACGACGGCCAGTTCGACGCCGT
>Ga0180430_10004503_pt1 | contig 11759 bp, 12 predicted proteins | sample SS_ome_9_FD_132999 | JGI IMG/M metagenome (GOLD analysis project Ga0180430, IMG submission 132999) | Hypersaline lake sediment archaeal communities from the Salton Sea, California, USA - SS_1_S_2 metaG | ecosystem: Environmental > Aquatic > Non-marine Saline and Alkaline > Hypersaline >... | reverse complement strand
GATTTTCGGCTGCGGAATGCCTGCGCGAATGAGCGTTTCATACGCCAATTGAATTGTCGTGTACACCCGTTTCACATCACGAGGGAGTCCCTTCAAACGATTGGGACAGCCTCTCGAACTTAAATCATAAATGATATACCCTTCATTCCATCAAGTGCCGCGCGTTCAAACGGCTTTATTCTTGGCCGGCAAAGGCCCATGTTTGCGGAACACGTACATATTTAATCGCCTGACGGTAGTACGTAAAGGCAATATGCAGATCACCGTCTTTCCCCTGCTTGATCGACGGATAGGAAAATTCGCGGTTGAGCTTGTCTTTTGAGTTGTTCGTCATCGCATAACCATCGCCGACTTCGATGTTTCTTTTGACAGGCCATGTGATGCCGCCGTCCTGTGAAAGGGCCAATGTCATCGGCGCCCTCGGAGCTCCCCAAAAGGCAGGCCGCGCTTCTGTGTCAACACCTGTTTTTGTATCATCATCCTCCTCAATTGCATCGTATAAAGATGCTCTTCTTTCGGTCGTTTCATTCGCATTCATATGATTGTATACGAGAGCAAGCGTCCCATCTTGAAGCGCTGTAAATTGAATGGAGGAGTTGTTGTTCGGCAGCTCCGTCGGCTCAGGCTCTGACCAGGTGCGGCCGTTATCAATAGAGCGGCTCGAATAAATCGAGTCTGCAAAACGGCTTCTAAACAGCGCAAGCAATGTGCCGTCGCGCAGTTTTTCAATATTCATATGAACACAGCCGGTACTGCCCGGCACCTTCACTTCCTCCCACGTCTTGCCTTTATCAGACGAAATTTTCACCGCGCTGATGTCACGGTTTCCAGTCCATTTCACGCCCGGCAAGGTGATGCAGTAAAAGACAGGCAGCAGCCAATCGCCGTTATCCAGAACAATGAGCGGCTGGCGGATAAAAGTCCCGGCTTCGGCAAACAATGTGTCAATCTTACTCCATGTCCGGCCTCTATCGTCTGAAGTCCGGTATCTGACAATCGCTGTATCCTGATTGCCGGAAAGCTGTGCCGTATACATAAGCCAAAGCCGGCCGTCAGGCTCTTGAAAAAGCACAGGATTTTGTTCGGAGCGGGAAGGATCATCTGACAGCTTTTCTGCCTGTGTCCACTCATCGCTTCCTCTTTCAAGCCTTGACATGTAAATCGATATATCAGGGATGCCTTCCTGCGTTCCCCCAAACCAGACGCACAACAGATCACCATTATCCAGCTCCAGCAGGTTGGCTGCATGGTTTTGCGGGCAGTCTGTCGGCAAAAACGCATCCTTTCTGGCCGGGTCGGTTTTATTTTCTTTGATGCGCCCATCTATCGGCAGGGAAGTTTCACTTTGTTTCATCACAATTCCTCCTCCACATTTGACTCTTTTTTCGCAGGCGAGCTGATCAGACGGTCTAATACGAGCACAATAAACGGGACAATGATGGCGATGTACATGTTATCGATGCCAAACGGATTGTCCAGTAAATACCATACCGTCGTCGTAATACCTGAAAGCGTCAGACCAATTGTTGCTCCGCGGTTTGAATTGAAATATGGCAAATAAAAGCCCATCGCCGCCACAACGGCAATTGATGTCCGAAGCGCCCTCGTAAAGAAAGAAAGCGTTAACAATTCAGGCGCCAGCGCAACGCCGAGCAGCGGAATAAAACCGATGATAATCGAAACATATCTCGTGATTTTCATGCGCTGTTCCGGTGTCGGGTTTGCTTTCGGCACATAAAAATCATCAATGATCAGCGTCGTTGTCGCCAGCGCAACCGTCGAAACGCCGACGAAAATAGACGCCACAAGGGATGTCGCCACAACCGCGCTCAGCACAGGATTCATGTGCTGCATAAACACCGGGAATGCGTAAATTGGATCAATATCCGGGTACAAATACCGTGCAGCAACGCCGATGACTCCAATGGCAATCGCAAGCGGCAGACAAAGCAGCGCTGCATACAGCGTCGACTTCTTTGCATCTTTCTCACTTTTCGATGATGTAATAGCCTGTATAATAAACTGAGTCGCGAAAATCGCCCCCATGTTGCCGATAAACCAGGCGCCGATTGTCCCCCATCCGATGCTGCCGTCCCAAGTGAAGAAATGCTCCGGCAACTGCTGCGTCATCGGCTCCCAGCCTTTTGTCAAATAGAGGGCAACCCCTAAAGTGATCAGAACCCCAGCATATTTAACAAGAGAATGCAAAATCGTCACCCAGGCAACGCCCTTCATTCCGCCAAACGTAAAATAAAAGGTGCTGACAATCGCTGTAATGATTGCACACGTCATCAGCGGCAAACCTAAAATAGACGAAATTGCCGCCGATCCGCTTAAATAGTTTCCAAGATTCACAAGTAAAAGGGCTACAATCATAATGATAGAAACGACTAGCTTGGTTGAACGGCCAAACTTTTCACTAATAATGCCGGAGATCGTATATTGGCCTGTTTTATAAAATTTCCCGGCTAAGAAGTAGGAAAAAATAAAAAATGCAATCGAGACTGTTACAATCGACCATGAAGCCGCTAAACCATGTGTATAAGCTGATTCAGCGGTCCCAATTGTCGATTTGGTTCCGATGAATTCACTCATCAGCAGAATGCCGACAACAATCGCCGGCAGCGTTTTGGCAGCATTGTTGAATTCCGAACTTGATTTACTGCGAAACCGCATCGTCAGCCACGTCGTAAAAAGAATGTAAACCACAATCACTACCAAAATAAACGTTATGATCGAACCGCTTAAGACATCCACCCAAACTCCCCCTTTGTTTGTGAGCCATTTACAGGCTCATGGTGAAAACCATGTACAGATCCCAACCTACATATCCAGCAATTTCAAATAGACGGCTTCAATCTCCGCAATGGACATCGGCTTTGGATTGTTATCCATGAGCCGTTTGACGTCGGCTGCCGCCTCTGCAAGCGATGGAACATCCTCTTTTGATACCCCGAATGTCTTTAAATTTTGCGGAATGTTCAAATCAGCGGTCCACTCTTCAATTTTCCGTATGACCCGCTCTGCTTGACTTGCCTTCGAACCCTTTGGTTCAATTCCAATCACGCCAGCCACATCCGAAAGACGGTCAATCACATGATCCGCATTGAAGGCCGTTACATGCGGAAGCAGCATTGAATTGGCCACCCCGTGCGAAATTTTGTATTTTCCCCGAGCGGGTAAGCCATCGCATGAACCGCCGCTGTTCCTGCGCTTGTCAAGGCCATTCCGCCATACATGGCGCCAATGAGCATTTTTTCTCTCGCTTCCAGATTATCTCCATGATGGTAGGCCTCCTGAATACTGGAGGAAATCAGTCTCATAGATTCAAGCGCAAACATGTCGCTGAATGGGTTTGCTTTGTTGGAAATATAGGATTCGAGTGCGTGTGTAAATGCATCCATTCCGGTTGCAGCTGTGATCGCTTTTGGAAGACCGGTCGTCAAAACCGGATCTAAAATCACAACCGACGGCAGCAGATAGGGACTGACCATACCAATCTTTAATTCTTTCTCCGGGAACGTCACAATCGCATTCGGCGTCACCTCTGACCCTGTTCCGGATGTTGTCGGAATCAGCACAAGCGGAACGCCGGGCTTTTCAACAAGATTCGTGCCAATCAAAGCAGAAATCGGTTTTTCATTTGTTTTGAGAACAGAGAGGATTTTAGCCGCATCTAGCACACTGCCTCCGCCAATTCCTAGAATCGCGTCATGGCCTCCTTCAGAAAAAAGCTGAAAAACCTCTTCGATATTTTGTTCCGTCGGCTCCGGCTGTATATCGGTGTTAATTTCACTTGAGATGCCTTTTTCGGCCAGCACCTCTTTCATTTGGTCTGCATAGCCGAGAGAAACGATCGACGGCTGAGTTAAAATAAACACCGAACGAATCTGATTCAAGCCGGTCTGATCTAAGTGATCGCCAAGCAAATTGAGTGAATGTGCACCAGCCTCAATTCGGGCGGCCGTTTGAAAATGATAAAGCGTCTTCATAACCTCACTGCTCCTTTGCCATTTTTACTTCAATTCCGTAGCCTTCGAGCATCTTTTTTACTTTTAGCAGCGGCTCTCCCGACAGCTCTGCAATCGGACTTTTAGGCGGCCCGACGGCAATGCCGGCAAGCTCTGCTGCTTTTTTTAGCGGTGCCGGCAGTGAACCGAGTGAAAACGTATCACGAAGCGGTTGCAGCTGCTGTTGATAGCGCTCGCTCTCTTCAATGTTTCCTTGTTTAAAAGATTCATAGATTGAAACAACGGTTTGCGGAAGCACATTGGCTGTGGCAGCTACAGCACCTGTTCCACCCGCCTTCAATGTGTCTAAAATCAATGAATCAGTTCCTGCCAGGACGGAAAAGGACTGTTCTTTTGTACGCTCAAGATACGCCTTAATATTGGCGAAGCTGCCGCTGCTGTCCTTAATGCCGATAATGTTCGGCAATGCCGCAAGCCTTTCAACCGTTTCGGGCTCCAGTGATACGCCTGTTCTCGACGGAATGTTGTAGAGCAGGACAGGAAGCGTGACATTTTCAGAAACCGTGCGGAAGTGCTGATACAATTCCTCCTGCGAAGGTGCGACAAAGTATGGCGTAATAATCGAAAGAACATCCGCTCCGATATCCGCCATTTGATTGGATAAGGAAATGGTCGCCTCAGTACTGTTTTCTCCTGCCCCGATGAAAACAGGCACTCGTTTATTAACCGCTTTTACAACTGTTTCAGCAATTTGAAGCTTTTCCTCTTGCGAGAATAAATGAAATTCGCCATTTGTCCCTAAAGCAAAAATGCCATGGACGCCTGAATCAATAAGATCATTCACCAGCTTTTCGGCTGCGCCCGCATGAAAAGCCTGTTCTTTTGTAAGCGGTGTCAGTATGGCAGGGATAATCCCCTCTACTTTCAAGTGATCTCGCCTCCTTTGTTGCATTTTTAAACATTTAATTAGTAAAACGCTTTCACAAATTTTATTATAAAGGTGTTATGATTCATTTAACAACACATTTTTTCGAATTAGGGACAAAAGAATGAAACTCCACCTTCAGCTGATGCGTTTTAAAACAATAAAAAAACCTGTCCAAAGACAGGCCCAAATTTAACCTTTTAAAACTTTCACACAAGCCGCTGTTTTATTTTGAATTTCTGTAAAAAAGGCGGTCTGATACGCTGACCGGCCGGATTGAGTGGCCGCTACAAGCACATCGCTGCACGGAATATGGTGCTCGGCTGCGGCATTTGCTGCAGCACTTATCGCCGTTACAAATTGACCATCTTGCAAACAGCCGTCAACTAACACCCATATGATCAAACGCCCCACCGTATCTTTCATACCGACGATGCAAAGATCACCCTTTTCCGACACAATATGACAGTCAGCCAATTTAGCATCATGTTGGATAAACAGCGTTTCCTGTTCATAGGCTGACAGGTCATGCGGCAATCCAGAGTTGTTTCCGCTTGCGAAGACAAGCTTTCGTCTCCACGCAAAGCCTGCTTCAGAGGACAGAAGACGCAGCGGGCGGTCTGCCGAAAATGCGATGCCATGCGGCAAATATTGTTCAATCCGCTCTTTTAAAAAGAGGGGCTCGGTTTTCTCCGGAATGGTTTTCGCCTTGATCGTAAACTGCGGATTTGCACGCTGAGGATGGTCCAGCGCTGTGATGCCCGTATCATACACTCTTCCGATACCCTCGGCAGAAAGGGCGGCTTCCGGGCGGTCAAGAACTTCCGCCTTTCCATCTTTCAACAACAGCAGGCGGTCACAGTATAAACTCGCAATATTCACATCATGAAACACCCCGACCACTGCGAGTTTGGATGCAGCCGTTTCTTGTTTCATTAAATCAAGCAGACTCTTTTGAAATGACAAATCGAGAAAACTCGTCGGTTCATCAAGCAGCAAATATTCGGGTTCCTGGGCAAGTGCCTGTGCTAAATACACCCGCTGCTGCTCTCCGCCGCTCAGCTCATGAATGGATTTTTGAGCGAAACGAAGCGTGTCTGTCTGCTTCATCACCCTCTTCACGATATCATGGTCTTCCGCTGTCAGCTGCCGAAAAAGGCCTGATTGATACGCGTAGCGGCCAAACTGTACCGTTTCCTCCACCGTAAAGGAAAAGGCCTGCTCCGTTTTTTGAGGAAGGACCGCCATTTTGCGAGCGAGCTCTTTCGTTTGGTACGCCCCGACTGAACGGCATTCAAGCAGCACCTCGCCGCTTCGAGGCGCGATTGTTCCCGACAACATTTTCAGCAAAGTGGTTTTTCCGCTGCCGTTCGGACCAAGAATTCCTAAAAATTCACCCGGCTTTACAGCAAAGCTGATGTCCTGTAAGACATCCGTTTTTCCGTAGCCGCCGGACACACGGATGACATCAATCATGAATTCGCCCTCCCCGGTAGCGCCGAATCAAAATAAACCCGAAAACAGGCGCTCCTATCAGTGCGGTAATAATACCGATCGGCAGCTCGGACGGCTCAATGATGGTTCTCGACAAAAGATCTGACAGCACAAGGAACGAAGCACCGTTCAGCATCGAGAGCGGCAGAAGATGACGGTGATCCGTAATAGAGAAAAGCCGGATAAAATGCGGAATGACGAGACCGACAAAGCCAATGGTTCCAGACACAGCAACCGCACTGCCAGTTAAAATAGCTCCCGCCAACAGAACGACATACTTACTTCGCTTCACATTCACACCGAGGAGCCTCGCTTTTTCCTCGCCATAAGTCATCACATTCAGTTCTCTCCCGCTGATCAAAAGCGCGGCAGCACCAACCGCAAAAAAGGGCAGAAACAGCGCGATATAACCCCAGCCTCTCATCGATACACTGCCGAGCAGCCAGTGGACGATCGGTTTTAAATCATCGCCGGTCAATGCGATCATGAGAGAAATAAGCGCACCCAAAAAAGAACTGAAGATGATTCCTGTCAAAATCAAAGCAGACAGGGTCAATGAAGGGTGTACGAGCCGCGCAAAGAACAAAACCAAAAAAATCACGACAACGGCCGCGGCAACGCTTAAAAACGGCAGTGTAAAACTTCCGATCACCGGCAGCTGAATCCCAAAAAACAGCGTGACCACTGCACCGACGGCCGCGCCTGACGAAATGCCGAGCGTATACGGATCTGCGAGCGGGTTTTTCAAGAGCCCCTGAAACCCGGCTCCCGCAGCAGCAAGCCCCGCGCCGACAAGAGCGGCCAGCACCACCCTCGGCAGTCTGATTTTCATGATGATGTTCGCCTCTGTCGGATCGGGATTTAACCCTTGAATACCAAACCATTCGTTCAAAAAAACCTTGATAATAGAAGGAATGGGAATCTCCAAAGATCCGATAGAGATTCCCATAAGAACAGATGCCGACAGAAACATCAGGCTGAAGGCATATGCCGCGAAGCGGTTATTTTTTAAAAACGTCAGGGTAAATATGTTCAGCAAGCTCTTCGACCCCTTTGATCAATCGCGGCCCCGGACGGGTCACGAGGTCAGGGTCCACGTCGTATACTTCGTTATTTTTGACCGCTTTTACACCGTTCCAGCCGCTTCGTTTTTTAATTTCGCTGACTGCGGATTTACCGTTTGTCGTCACGATCGCATCGGGATTCAGCTTGACGATCGCTTCTTCCGTTATTTTGGTCCAGCCTTTCTGCGCGGAAGCGGCATTTTCCGCATGGATCGCTTCAAGCATTTCATCCATAAAGGTGCCTTTTCCGGTCGTATAAATGTCCGGAGCCGGAGACACTTCGACAAATACTTTCTTTTGATCGTCTTTAGATATGCCGGCAGCTTTTTCTTTTATGTCAGCCAGGTCAGATTTCATGCCCTTGATCAGGCTTGCCGCTTGATCCTCTGCACCGGCAGCTTTTCCGATCATTTCGATGGACTGGTACGCCTCTTTAAAAGAGGCCGCATCATTCACGGTCACCACCGTAATTCCTGCATCCTCCAGCTGCTTTAGTCCTTCTTTGGCACTCTGCATGCTCGATGCGTGAGCCAAGACCAAGTCGGGATTTAACGAAATGATTTTTTCTGTGTTGAATTCCATGCCCCCGATTTTTTCAACGTTTTTCACTTCTTTTGGATATGTATCAAAATCCGTCACGCCGACGACTTTCTTCCCCAGGCCAAGGGCGTATGTAATTTCGGTATTGCTCGGCATCAGAGAGACGATTTTCTTCGGTTCTTTTTCAATTTTGACCTCTTGTCCTGAAGCATCTTTTATGGTGACCGGAAACGCTTCAGCCGCCTTCTCCTGTTTTTGCTGTTCTGCCGGCTTTTGCGCTTGACCGCAGCCGCTAAGAACGCCGGCGGCCAACAGCAGTGACAGCAATAAAAGCCCTAACTTCTTCATTCTGCTTCCTCCTCGGGATAAAATAAAAACATCTCTACTCAGTAAAGATGCAGTAAACCAGGAACGTACAAAAAAAGAGCACATCGCTTATACCGCATCTGTCTTCGCAGATAACGCGGTCATCATCCAGGCGGTTATTCCGGCTTGCGGTTGATCGCTCCCGGCCCGCCGAACTGCTCGCGGGGGGCTCTCTCGCCGGCTCCCCTATTAGCCGCTTCTGGGCAGCGCCTTTCTGACTCATTCGTGTCCTAATTTCGGAATTATTATACTATAATCGACACAGGTCTGTATATGAGATTCTGAAAAGGAGATTTTCAACTGAAAAACGTTGTTTTTGCTAAAGTATTTACGATATATTGCATATAGAGAAAGGGTGGTTTTATGCCGATACCGAAAAACTATACGCCGCAGGTCAGACTTTCAGCAAAGGAAAAAGCGTTTCATCAATTGCAGCGCTGGATTGTCGATGGAACCCTTGAACCCGGCGAAAAAGTCACAGACGTCGATCTGGCCGAAGCGCTCGGCGTCAGCCGCACACCGGTTAGAGAAGCGCTTCAGCTCCTCGAATCTCAAGGTTTTGTGGAAATGAAGCCGGGAAAAGAAACAAAGATCACGCTTATTCATCCCGATGATGCGCTGGCCGTCTATCCCCCGCTCGCACATCTTCAGGCTCTGGCGGCAGAACTGGCAACGCCGCTTTTGACTGAAGAAGAGATCGCCGAGCTCAAAAAACTCGCGGCTCAATACGAAGCCGCTTTTAAAGAGGAGCGGAACCACGATGCAGCTGAACTGGACGAACAGTTCCACCATTTGATTACAGAAGCGGCTAAAAACCCGTATGTTCTTCAGTTTTCCGCCGTTCTGCAGCTTCATGTCAGACGGATGAAGTATGTGTTTTTCAATCGGCCGTCTGCTCCGAAACTGCAGTCCGCCGCCGAGCATTGGGAAATCATCGCCGCTTTTGAAAAAAACGATCCGAAATTGGCGGCTGAAGTGATGAAAAAGAATTGGCTCCGTCCGATGGAAGATATTCATAAGATTTTAAAAGACAAGGAACAATAAAACGACAAGCACGATTTTCGACCGAGGTATCCAGCTGCGATATACTGTTCATTAGATGTTTTTTCATCTTAACTCTTAAAACAAGGATTGATGGCATATGGATTTACAGCTGAAAGACAAACTCGTCCTCGTGACAGGTTCTACTGCAGGTATTGGAAAAGCAACGGCGGAAGCCTTTTTGGCGGAAGGGGCCGAAGTCATCGTGAACGGACGGACAGAAGAAAAAGTCCAGTCAGTCGTTGAGGAACTTTCCCGGCACGGAAACGTTCACGGCATTGCCGCTGATTTATCCGCTCCTGAAGAAAGCATGGCATTGGTCGAAAAAACCGCTAAAATCGGGGAGCTTGATGTCCTCGTCAATAATATGGGCTTCTTTGAAGTGAAGGATTTCACAGAGGTGACAGACGAAGAGTGGCTCAAATATTTTGAAGTAAACGTTTTAAGCGCAGTCAGGCTTTGCCGCGCGTTTCTGCCGGCCATGCTGAAGCGTAATAAGGGAAGGATTCTCAATTTGGCAAGCGAAGCCGGCATCAAACCGCTTCCGCAGATGATCCCTTATTCAATGACGAAAACCGCTCTGATCAGTTTATCAAGAGGTTTGGCCGAAATGACGAAAGGGACAAATGTGACGGTCAACTCCGTCCTTCCGGGACCTACCTGGACGGAAGGCGTCGCCAATTATATGGAGGGTGCCGCAGCTCAGGAGAAAACCGATTTAGACACTTTTGTCAAAGACTATTTCAAAGTGAATGAGCCGACTTCTTTGATTCAGCGCTATGCAAAACCGGAAGAAGTGGCGAGTACGATCGTCTATCTCGCTTCCGAAAGAGCTGCGGCCATCAACGGTTCCGCTCAAAGAGTGGAAGGCGGAATTATCCGCTCCATTTAACAGAAATCCTCTGCCGATCGGCAGAGGATTTTTTCCTTTTGGGTTAAGATCTCTGCTCCAGACCTCCCGTCAGCCTTTCGCGGTCATCCGGCTCAAAACCGTTAAGCCGCTTTAAACATGATGCCCGCCAATTTGCCGACAGTTCCTCCACCTCGAGAAGTTTTTTGATGCCCTCAATATTGTTCTTTTCATGATGCTTGATGCGATTTGCGTAAGAAACCGTGATGCCTTTAGGGTGGCGTGAGATTCGTTTCAGACCACGATCCTTACAGACGAACCCTTCTTTCAGCACGCGAAAGTAAAAACCCGTAAATCCGGTGTCCTGTACCTTCAGTATCATATCGGGCATACCGTACCTTACGGTTAGTTTATAGCAAGGCTGCCTTGGCTGGCTCACCTGTACAACAGCTTCACCCAGCTGAAAGATATCGCCGATATGAACGTCATCCTCCAGCAGACCCTTGATCGTTAAATTTTCGCCAAATGCTCCGTATTCCAGCTTTCTTTGCAGTTCCTTTTCCCAAAAGAGATAATGTTCATACGGATAGACACACACTGCTTTTTCCGCGCCACCATGATGAACGAGATCCCCCTGCCCGTCCCCCGCAAAATTAGTAGATGACAGGAAGATAGGGCCGCTTGCCGGCTTCTTGTATATTCCGGTAGACACAGCTTTATTTTGAAACTGAATTGCCTCTGGCTTCCCTACATTGATCGAAAGGATATCGGCATATTCCATTCATATCACCTCTTACATTCAAATGTCCTGCAGACGGCAGCGGCCGAACAGCAACGCTGCACATCTCTTTTGAGATTTAAGTATAATCGACCTCTTATCATAAAACCATTCAATCGTTATTATAAAAACAATAGGTTAAACCTATCGTTGAAATTCGTCTGTTTTTTATAATGGAGAGGAGGAAAAAGCATTGGAGCTAAAGCAATTGGAGTATTTCATGGCATTGTGCCGGGAGCTTCATTTTACCCGTGCCGCCGAAAAACTGAATATCGCTCAGCCCTCGCTGAGCCAGCAAATCCGTTTGCTTGAACATGAAATCGGAACGCCTTTGTTTAACCGTTCAGGCAAACGCACCGTAATGACGGAAGCGGGAAAGATTCTGCTTCAGCACTGTTACAATATCTTTCATGAACTGTCACAGGCGCAAGACGCAATCAGCGAGCTCCAAGGTTTAAAGAGGGGAACGCTAAAAATCGGGGCGCTGTTGACCGTGGTTAATTATTTGCTTCCCCGGACCGTGATCGAATTTCACCGCAGCTACCCCAATATTGAATTGTCTGTTTTAGGGCTGAGAACCGGAGATATTTACGACCGGCTGCTGCAAAATGAGCTCGACTTGGGCATTGTAGCCCAGCGGGTGGAACACAGTGATCTGGAAACCGTTCCATTCCTTACCCAGCAGCTCGCCCTCGCAGTGCCTATTGACAATCCGGTTGCAAAACGGCAG
>Ga0180430_10004502_pt1 | contig 11760 bp, 9 predicted proteins | sample SS_ome_9_FD_132999 | JGI IMG/M metagenome (GOLD analysis project Ga0180430, IMG submission 132999) | Hypersaline lake sediment archaeal communities from the Salton Sea, California, USA - SS_1_S_2 metaG | ecosystem: Environmental > Aquatic > Non-marine Saline and Alkaline > Hypersaline > Sediment... | reverse complement strand
TCGTCGCCGAAAACTTTTTCGTCCCGGCGGTACTGATAGCTGATGTCGGCGCTGCGCGAGGCCTGCACCCGGAACAGCCAGTCGGAAAAGCCGATTTCCGGGTCTTCATACAGGCCGAAATACGTACTTTGCGACCGGGAAAACATGCCGCCCAGCACCACGGTTTTACCGTAGCCGAGAAAGTTGCGCTCGTACAAAAACAAGCCGTAGCGGGTGTCTTGATCACTTTCGGCATTGACGATGGGAATGGGTATCAGGGTCCAGCGATCCTTGACCTGTATATCAATTCGACCGGGACTTACGCCCACCTTGACTTCCGAAAACAGCTCCTTGTTGAGAATCAGATCTCTCAGGGCCGCCGCATCGACGTCGGCCGTGTCCACGATCGCATTTCGTTCCAGATAATCCCGAACGATGTTGCCGACAAAGCGGGTTTTCGTCCGGGCGTTGCCTTTAACGGTGATGGTGATTTCTTCCGGGAAACACCACCCTGTCCCCCACAGGAAAAAACAAATGGACAGGATCAGGACGGCGGCGGATCGTTTGGCGGGCATGATTTCTTTCTGTTTGATATTTCGCTTTAAAATTTATCATGGTGTCAGCCTCCATGGTGAAGCATCGTGCAGCGGCATATTAGCGCGTTTTTCCAACGACGTCAATCAGGTGAAGATCGCTCATGAGGGTGCGGCTTTCCGGCAGATGACCAATCGGCCGCCGGCAATGGACATCTGGAAAGTGGTATTCGAGCAGGCGAATGATGCAATGTTGAGATTATTGGTGAACACCTTTGAGTGGCGATGGAATAAAAGTTCTTTGGAAACAATCGTTGTGTTGACAATCCTTTGCCACTGTTATATAACCAGTAAGTCCATAAAAATAGACATATTGGTTAAAAAATGAAAAATCTGGTGCAACTTCCCGCGGAATTTGATTATAATTTACTGCTGCACGCTTTACGGGGCTACAGGAAGCCAAGAGACAAAATCAGAGGTCTTATTAAGAATAAGGATATCATAAGGGTTAAAAAGGGCCTTTATGTTCTGGGAAGTGCTTATAACAAACCTTACAACAAGTTTGTTCTGGCGAATCTGATTTATGGGCCTTCTTACATTACAGGCCAAACCGCTCTATCGTTCTGGAACATGATACCGGAGCGTGTCGAACGCATTACCAGCATGACAACCAAGAGAAAAAAGCAGTTTGAAACGCCGGTTGGCAGGTTTTCTTATTGGTATTGTCCAAAGGCCGCGTTCAACATTGGGGTCAAGCTTGAAGAATCAGGGGATCAGAAGCCATTTTTAATCGCCTCCCCTGAAAAGGCGCTGTGTGATATTGCTGCAAGGCAGATTTATATTACGACGACCATGCAAATGAAAGAATTTCTCGAATTAATGCGATTGGATTTCAGTTTTTACAAAAATGTTGATTTTTCATTGTTGGAAGAAATCACTGCAGGCTATCAAAGGAGAGGCCTGAAATTACTGCTGCATTGTTTAAAGGATCGTTATGTTTGATGAAAAAATTGAGCAAATGCTGAACAGGTATGCGTTGGATACGATTCACGATCATGTGAATGCGTTGAAAGAGATTATACAAGAAATCGCTTTGCTTGGCTTATGGCGCTCAAAATTTTATGAAAAGGCTGTTTTTTATGGAGGAAGCGCGCTACGGATTCTACATCAGCTAGACCGTTTCTCCGAGGATCTGGATTTTTCATTGATTCAGCCGGAAAGGGATTTCAATCTAAAAAAATATCTTGATGCGGTAAAATCAGAACTGGAATTTTGGGGTTTTGATGTTTCGATAGAACAAAAAAAAAGGAAGGAAAAAAGTGCCATCGATTCTGCTTTCATCAAAGCAAATACATTGATTCATTTATTAAAAATCAATTCCAGCATTAAAACACACCAAAATGCTGTAATGAAGGTCAAGTTGGAAGTTGATCAGGATCCGGCTTTGGGTTTTACAAGTGACCTGAAATATCATCTCCACCCCATTCCGTTTGCCATTAAAACCATGACATTGCCCGGTTTGTTCGCAGGCAAAATGCATGCGCTGCTGTGCCGGACCGCAAGAATCAATATCAAGGGGCGGGACTGGTATGATCTAATATGGTTCGTGAAGAATAATGTTGCATGTAACCTGCATTTTCTAAAAAATAAAATGGTGCAAACCGGCCATATCAAGGCGAACGAGGTGTTGACAAGAGACAAACTTGTTGAACTGATGTTCAAAAAGATCAAAGAAATAGATTTTGATTTGGCCAAGCGTGATGTTGAACCGTTTTTAAAAAAAACAAGGCAGAGCGACGAACTGAATCTTTGGTCTGACGCATTTTTTTCTGATTATCTGATTCAGAGAATCGACACCGTTTTCGGGCAATAAAATATAGCGCGTTTGGGCCGCGTTAAGGCCGATAGTGCCTGTTGCCGCAGCGCCGGCCCATAAACACGGACGCCGGCATATTCTGCTGACAAATTTTCATGCCCTCTCGCGCGCAACGAAGCATGAAACGACATTCATCACTGCAATATTGGCATTATCCTCTAAAGACAATGCATGAAAATTGATTTTTTATACCAACAACGCCTGGAAGTGTTTCTAATGAACGCGCTAGGCCTTGAACGTCATGCGCGTACCGGACATGTTCAGCAGAAACTGCTGCGGCATTTCGGCTTCGATGCGCTGCGTGGCCTTGCGGCCGGTGCAGTGCGTCGGTACAACATACGTGGGCTGCAGTGCTTTCAAGGCGTTGATAGTGGGCGCGATCACCGGTTCGAAATCCTTGCCGGTGAGGTGAAAGCCTCCCATGACCAGAAAAATGGAATCGATGCCCGTCAGTTCCCGGGCGTAGTACAGCGTGTTGACAATCCCCGAGTGGGCGCAGCCTGAAATCACGGCCAGCCCTTTATCCCGCACATGGAGCGCAATGGCGGTGTCGTCTTCAATGGGGTCTTTCTTTTCCCGGCCGTTGTCATCGTAGCACATTCTGGGAAAGCCTTTTTCAAAGTCGGTGCGGCGTGGGATTTCGCCTAGAAAGAGCAGGGTGCCGTCCAGCAGCATTCTGGGTCCGGCCGATTCAACGGCGGTGACCCCGGCGGCTGTCAGCATTTCCCGCTGCAGGGAGGGAAGCCCGATGCGGGGGGCGGCGTCGGCTTTGATGTAGCGGTTCTGTCTGAAAGCGCTCGGGTGCAGCACCAGCTCGAGGCCGGGTTTGCCGATGCGTTCGGCCAGGGCCGCCAGTCCGCCGAAATGATCCATGTGGCCGTGGGAGAGCACCATGGTTTCGACACGGCGCAGGTCGCACTGCAGCGCATCGGCGTTCATGGCGGCACCCGCGTGTGAAAAACCGAAATCCATCAGCAGATCGTGGGAGCGGTCCATGCTTTTGAGGGTGATAAACGCGGAAAAACCGTGTTCGGCCAGAATGCTGTTGCGCACCACGCCGTTTTCCGCCGGCCGGGCGCGCTGTATGATGTCGGTGTCGTCCATGACGGCGATGTCGATGTAGTTGTCCTGCAGGGTCAGAATTTCCAACTGATCGATGGGTTCCAGTGCATACGCCATGCTGCCTCCTTTACATTAATAAATTTTTCAAACATACGTAAATCCAGCATCCAGAAGCCTTCATTTGATATTACACCTGGATGATCCCGCAGACCGGGGCCGGCCATGACAAGACGCGATCTGCCTCGAGCCTGGCGTCAAAAGCAGCGGCGATGGAAGGCGGCATCGGGGAGCTGCGGCGACGGCCCAGATCGACATGTGTGCCCAGACCTTCCAGGGTGGCCGCGGCCCGTCGGCTGGTTTCATCGATCATAAAATGCATGAAGTGAAAGCGCCGATCGGAGCGGCCCAGAACCCGCAGTCGAACGGCGACCGTGTCGCCGGCCCGCACTTCGGCGTAGTACTGAATGACGTGTTTGAGGGCGAATGCGCCTGCATTAAACCGGCGCACATAGTCTGCATCCACGCCCAGCGATTTGAAGAAGGCCCAGGAGGCTGCGTCGAACAGGCTCATGTACCAGCGAACGTTCATGTGCCGACTCCCGGGCTACAGATCGCTGCCGGCGGCAAACCCGCCGTGCACGGCGTCAAAGGCAAGGCCCACCTTGCCGGCGTCGCCGGCAACGGTAAACGGGATGCCCAGTTTTTGCAGAACGGGCAAAAGCGGGGAGTGCGAGGCCGCGCCCATGGCCAGGACCACGCTGTCCGCCGGGATCTTTTCGGTCTTTGCATCGGTTTCCACGACGACGGCTGTCTCGGTGATGTGCAGCGCTTTGGTGGCCGTGAGGGTTTTCACGCCGAAGCGTTTTAAATCCTGCATCAGACCCCAGCGGGTGGACAGGCCGATATCTTTTCCCACGCGTTTCATCATTTCCACCAGAACGATCTTTTTGGTGCCGGTCGTGGCCATACGGTATAGATCATCAGAACTTTCGGCCTGGTTGACCAGCAGGAACTTGACGGCGTCGGCACTGAGGGTGCCCTTGTCGGCTAAAAAAAGAGCGGTTTCGACCCCCACTGCGCCGCCGCCGATGACAACCACGCGTTTTCCCGTGTAAACCCTGTTTTGCAGCACGTCCCATGCCTGAACCACGTGGGGCAGGTCCACTCCCCCGACAGGCGGCACCAGGGGCAGTGCGCCGGTGGCCAGTACAACGGCGTCCGGCCGTTCTTTTTTGAGCAGCGCTTCGTCCACCGTCTGGTTCAGCAGGACGCGGACGCCGTTTAAGGCTGTCTGAAAGGCCAAATCCCGGGCCAGGACCGCGAACTCCGCCCGGCCGGGGGGGGCGGCGGCCAGGTGCAGCTGACCGCCCAGCTGTTCTGTTTTTTCATAGAGCGCTACATCGTGGCCGCGCTCTCTGGCGGCCAGAGCGGCACTCATTCCGGCCGCGCCGCCGCCGATGACCATGACCTTGCGGGGATGATGCGCCTTTGCAACGGTGCGTTCGGTTTCGTAGCCGGCTTTCGGGTTGCACAGACACGCCACGGGACGGCCCTTGAAAATGTGGTCAAAACACCCCTGCGCACAGGCGATGCAGTGCACAATTTCCGCTTCGCGCCCCGTTCCGGCCTTTTCCGGCAGCCGGGGATCGGCGATCAGCGGTCGGCCCATGGCCACCATGTCGCACAGGTCGTCGGCAATCAATTCGCGGGCCAGCATGGGATCGTTGATGCGGTGGCTGGCAATCACCGGGACATTCACTTCCCGGCGGATGCCCCCGGCCAGATAGGCGAAGATCCCGCGCGGCACCGACGCGACAATCTGGGGTACGCGGGCTTCATGCCATCCGACGTTGATGCACAGCGCATCCACACCGTTTTCGTCCAGCTTCCGCGCCCAGTCCAGCAGGGCCTGCCGCCCCTGGCCGCCCGGCATGAAATCGTTGCCGTTCATGCGCACGATCAGCGGTAATTTGTCTCCCAGCGCTTCCTTGACCGCGCTGACCACCGACAGCCCAAAGCGCATGCGGTTCGCCTTGGAGCCGCCGTATTGATCGCTGCGCTGGTTGGTCAGCGGCGACAGGAATTCGGAAATCAGGTATCCGGTTCCGCTCAAAACTTCCACGGCGTCAAAACCGGCCGCTCTGGCCCTGGCGGCTGCAGCGGCAAAGGCGGCCACAATCTGTTCGATTTCCGGCACGCTCAGTTCGCGCGGGGTTTCCTTGGTCAGTCTGGAAGCCAGGGGTGACGGCGCCACCGGCTGTCTGCCGCCGGTTAAAAAAGAAAAATTGTAGCGGCCGGCGTGGTTCAGCTGCAGCACGCTGCGCGCGCCGTGCGCGTTGACAGCCGTGCTCAGCTTCTGGAGGCCGGGTATGAAGCGATCGTCGTGGGCGCCGATGTTCAAAGGGCTGCCCGACAGTTCGTCCACGGTGGCGAACCCCACGGCGATCATGCCGACGCCGCCTTCCGCCCTGGCGGCATAGAAGGCGATCATGCGCTCCGTGACCTGATAGTCGTCGGCCATGTTCAGATGCATGGCCGGCATGTAGATGCGGTTTTTGACGGTCATGCCGCCGATGTCGATGGGGCTGAACAAGGGATCCTGCATTTGATTCTCCCGGGTTGTGTGTTCGATTCACCGAATCCTATGGGCGGTGAGCGGTTTGACTTCATCGGGCGCCGCCTGATCGTCGGCTTACCTGAATACATCCGTTGGTTCGGCAATGTCGTCGGGTAAAGCGCCGTCCGGCCCGCGATTCATCTCAATATCAAGATTCAGTCGATACTGGCAATGCTTTTTGCCACCGCGGTTTCGTTTAAAGATTTTCCGGGAGGCCGATCCGGCAGACGATGCTTGCTTCGGCGCCGCTTTCGTGGCATAAGCCGTCCATGAAACCTTTCAGACATTTTCCTCCGCATCACAAAGGGGACATTCGTTATGTTCTGACCGACATCGACGACACGCTCACCATTGCCGGCCGTCTGCCGGCGGTGGTGTTTCAGGCCATGGAGCGGCTGCAGCAGCGCGGCATCGGCATTGTGCCCGTTACCGGCCGTCCGGCCGGCTGGTGCGACCACATGGCCCGCATGTGGCCCATCGACGCGCTGGTGGGTGAAAACGGGGCCTTTTATTTCCGGTACGACCGGCAAAGCAGAAAAATGATCCGTCGTTACGAGCGTTCTGAAACCGCCCGCCGGCGCGACCGAAAGATGCTGCAGGCGCTGCAGAAAAAAATTTTGGCAGAAATTCCGGGCGCCGCGGTTTCCGCCGACCAGGCCTTTCGCGAAGCGGATCTGGCCATCGATTTCTGCGAAGACGTGCCGGCGCTGCCGCAGGCCGCCGTCGACCGCATTGTTACCATGTTCATCCAAGCCGGCGCGCAGGCCAAAGTCAGCTCGATTCATGTCAACGGCTGGTTCGGCCGCTATGACAAGCTGTCCATGACCCAGCGGCTGTTTGCGGAGGTTTTCGACATCGATCTGGCACAAAACCGGGACGGCGTGCTGTACATCGGCGATTCGCCCAATGATGCGCCCATGTTCGCTTTTTTCCCGCACGCGGTGGGGGTGGCCAACATTGCGCCTTTCAAAGACCGCCTTCCGGCCGCGCCGACCTGGGTGACAACCCGAAAAGGCGGCTTTGGATTTGCAGAGATGGTGGACGGTCTGCTGTCTTAAAACAGCAGCTTGCACTTGGCGGGGTTCAGCGCAAGATAGATCGCCTGCCCCTCTTCCTGCGGCAGATAGTGGGGGATCTGCACCCGCACCCGGGTGCCGTTCAAGTTCACGAAGAGATAGAGAAAGTTGCCCAGATAAGCCTTGTTGGTGATGGTGCCCTGAAAAACATTGCCGGCTTTGTCCGGCGGGGGTGCGGCCAACACTTCCACATCCTCGGGCCGGATGGAGGCGTAGCCTTCTTTGTCGGGGGCGGTCTGTTCGGGATCGGCCATGACGCACTGCAAGCGGTCGCAAAACGCTGTCTTGACATAGACCTGCTGCTTGTCCGGCAGGGCTTCAACCACGGTTGCGGGAATAAAATTCATGGTGCCGATAAAATCGGCGACGAAACGGTTGGCGGGTTGTTCATAAATATCCTGGGCCGAACCGATTTGCACCACATTGCCCGCCTGCATCACCGCGATGCGGTCTGAAATGACCATGGCTTCCGCCTGGTCATGGGTGACATACACGGACGTGATGCCCATTTCCCGGACCAGGTTTTTGATTTCAAAACGCAGCTCTTCCCGAAGCTTGGCATCCAGGTTGCTCAAGGGTTCGTCCAGCAGCAGCACCTTGGGGCGGCCCACCAGGGCCCGGGCCAGGGCCACCCGCTGCTGCTGTCCGCCGCTCAGCTGGGCCGGATAGCGGTCTTCCAGGCCGCTCAGCCCCACCATGGTCAGCACTTTGGCGGCCTTTTCACGAATGTCCTTTCTGGAAAGCTTCTGCAGCTTCAGCCCGTATACAACATTGCTGAAGACCTTCATGTGCGGCCAGACCGCGTAATTTTGAAACACCATGCCGATGCCGCGCTTGGCGGAAGGCACAAATCCCTTTGACAGCAAGGGCCGGCCGTCAATGACGATGTCGCCCTCTTCGGGCCTTTCCAGTCCGGCGATGCAGCGCAGGGTGGTGGTTTTTCCGCATCCGCTGGGTCCCAGCAGGGTCAGCATTTCCCCTTTTTGAACGTCCAGCCGGATGCGGTTGACGGCGACGACTTTTTTAAATGTTTTGTAGAGGTTGTGGATTTCAATAAAGGCCATGCAGCACGGCTCCTTTTAGTTTTCACCCGCCCCCCAGGCGGCTTTCAATACGCCGCCGCCGATTCTGGAAATGATCAGCAGCAGGATGAATGTGATGACGATCATCAGGAAGGCCATGGCGGCGGCAATGCCGAATTCCATGCCGCGGTGCCAGTTCAAATAAATGCCGATCGGCAGGGTTTCCCATCCCCCGCGGTAGAGAAAGATCGCAGTGGAGATCTCCTGAAAGGCCATGATGAAAAACATCACCACCCCGACAAATACCCCCTTGAGCAAAAGCGGCAGGGAAATGCTGAAAAAGGTTCTGATCTTGCCGGCCCCGGACACCTCGGCGGCCTCCTCCAGCGAGGGATCCAACTGCAGGTAGGACGAGTGGGCCATGCGCAGAAAATAGGGCAGGCGCCGGGCAAACAGGGCCAGCGGCATGATAATCCAGTGGGTGGCCAGTGGAATGCCTTCCCAGAAGGCCAACAGATAGCTGACCCCCACGGCGATGCCGGGAAAGGCCAGCATGAGTGTGATCACAAAATCAAGAGCGTTCCGTCCGGGAACGCGGGTGCGGACGATGAGATAGGCGGCCGGAAGGCCGAAGGCGATGCCGAATACCAGGGCGATGCCGCTGAACAGAAACGAGTTTTTGATCAATCCCGGGCTTTCGAGCAGGATCAGTTTGAAGTTTTCAAGCGTCCAATAGGTGGGGAAGGCTTCGAAAACCCAGCGTCGGGAAAAGGCCGCCAGGCCCAGAACGCTTGGAATGAGCAGCACCAGCACCGCGATGAAGATCAGGTAGGCATACGCGCCGGTTTTGACCACGGGACCGGGGACGATCACGCGGCCTTCGGAGGTGGTTCCCTTGGAAAGGCCGGTGTACTTTTTGCGTTCGATCCACCATCGGGCCAGCAGAAACAGCGAAATGCAGACCACCGCGGAAACCACCACCGCCACGATGCCCATGTATTTTCGGTGCTGATCCGTAAAGTGATAGGCGATATTGAGATAGGCCACCGACGGCAAAAAGTCCACCTGGCCTAAAATAAGCGGCGTGAGCCAGTCGGTGAAGGGCCACAGAAAGACAAGCACGGCGCCCGCGAGGTAACTCGGCGAACACAGCGGCAGGGTGATGGTGAAAAACCGTCTGAAGCCGCTGGCGCCTTCGACTTCGGCCGCCTCTTCAAAAGCGGGATCGATGTTGGTAAAACCGGCGAACAGCCCCAGCACAATAAAGGGCAGCATGTGCAGGGACTGCACAAACACCAGACCATGCAGCCCGTAAATAAAATTGATCGGCTTTTCGGTCAAGCCGATTTCCATCAGGATCAGGTTGAGCGTACCGTATTTGCCGAAAAAGATGATAAATGCAAACACGCCGGCAAAGGCGGGCAAAACGATGGGCAGCAGAATCAGCGCCGTGAAAATCGTTTTTCCCCAATGCCGGTAGCGTGCCAGAATGTATGCCAGCGGAATGCCGAAAACAGTGGTGGTCAACAGCAGCAGGGTGCTCAACAGCAAGGTGTTGGCGAATGTTCTCAGGTAATACGCATCCTGAAAAAATTCCAGATAGTTGCCGAGGCCCCAGCCTTCGGTCTCCGTAAGCGTGAAACTCTCCTGCACCAGAATCGAGAGCGGGTAAATGACAAGGAAGGCGATGACGAGCCACAACAGGGCTGTCAAAAAGGCATTGCCGCGAGACATGCTTTGTCCTTACAGGGCGTTTGAAGAATCATGCTTCGAAGTCTACCGATAGCCGCTTGCATTGAATTCATTGACAGGATGATCAACGGAAAACAACAACCGTCGTTCCGGCGCCGCGGCCGGACAGCATCCGGCCGCGGCGCGCAGTGCTTGCCTCATGGATCAAAATAAGCAGGGGCGGTCTGGCTTCAGGGCGAAACCAGCAGGGCCCGTGCCTTGGAGGCCGCCAGGCGGGCGGATGCATACTTGCCTTCGTATTCAAAAAGGTGCCGGGCTTCTTTGATTTTGGCCGCCGCCTTGCTGACATCCATGTTTTCGTCTTTGGCGGCGTTGATTTCGCCCTCGACCTCTTCGATCAGGAACAGGCTGCTCTTGAGCTCGTTCCATTTGCGATAGATTTCGTATTCATATTTCCGGTTGACCTCGTCCCAGCGCTGGGTGGCAAGGTCCAGGTCGTATTCGATGAAATCTACATCGAGATCCCAGAATGAATCGACTCCCAGGGCCTTTTGGGCATGGGTGGCCATTTCAACGCCCTGCTTTTCCCACACGGAGAACTTGATGCCTTGGGCCGCCGCAAAGTAGCGTCCTTCCAGAACATATTTCTGACCTTCGTCCGTGAACAGCCAGTCCAGAAAAATCTTGCCGACTTTCTCGTTGGGCGCATTTTTCAAAAGCGCCACCGCTTCGGGCACCAGAATGGTCTTTTCCGGCAGCAGATCCCGGACCGGAAATCCGTCTTTGCGGGCCGCCATGGCGTTCATCTGGGGCTGGGCAATGCCGATGGGGACCTCACCGCGGGCCACCAGCTGGGTGGTATCCGTACTGCCGGTGGAAAAACGGGCCAGCTGGGCGGCCAGCAGCCGGAGATATTTCCAGGCTTCTTTTTCGCCGAAGGCCTGCAGCAGGATTTCGATGGTTTCGTGCATCGTGCCCGACGCATACGGCAGGGTGTGCACGACGCTGCCGCGGTAGATGGGATCCAGCAGATCGTGCCAGGTTTTGGGCGGCGGCAGCCGCAACTTTTTCAATACTTTCTCGTTGTAAAGGTTGGTGACGATCCAGGGTGCGAAGCAGGCCCAGTAACCCTGATCGTCCTTGACCTTCATGCCGTGCCAGCTGGATGGAATTTTGCTCACGCCCGGCGGGGAATACGGGACGATCATGTTCTCCTGCTTGAGAATTTCGTGTGCCGGCGCCCCGGCGCCCAGGAAGATGTCGGCGTCCGGTTTGCCGCCCCAGGCGCGCACTTTGTCCACGCACACCGGCCAGCCGCCGGGACGCACAAAGGTAATTTCGACTTCCTTACCGTAGGTCTTCTTGTAATAGTCTTTGAATCCTTTGTTCAAACTGGCGGACAATTCCTTGTAGACAGGGCCGACCCAGCCGAGTCGGTCCGCCGCCTGCACGTCCGCTGCCGGCGGCAGCAGCAGGGCGACGGCGGCCACTGCAAAAATAATTTGGATCAAAAACGGCTTCTTCATTGGTAACCCCCTTTCATTAGGCGTTGTCGGTGAAAAACCCCTCCAGCGGAAATCAACGACCAAAGCGTTTGCTGCTCCGTTTCTAGTAACTCTTTCAAAAATCAGGGGGTGTGTCAAGGTCAATTCATTGCGGGCGGGCGGAAAGGCTTGTATGAAACTTCACAATTTTTCAGCCTGTGGTCGTCCTTCGTGCACCTGCACGTGCTCGTGCTCGGTTCTTTGTATTTATCAACGCCGGCCGAAAAGGTCCAACTGCGCTGTGGTTTGTGCCGTCGCCCTTTCTGGATCCCGGCGTGCGCCGGGATGACCGTTAAAGCCCAACTGCCGTGCACGAGCACGAGCACGTGTACGTGTACGAGCACGATTACGTGGGCTAT
>Ga0180430_10004501_pt1 | contig 11760 bp, 8 predicted proteins | sample SS_ome_9_FD_132999 | JGI IMG/M metagenome (GOLD analysis project Ga0180430, IMG submission 132999) | Hypersaline lake sediment archaeal communities from the Salton Sea, California, USA - SS_1_S_2 metaG | ecosystem: Environmental > Aquatic > Non-marine Saline and Alkaline > Hypersaline > Sediment... | reverse complement strand
TGGCGGTCGCGGAATGCCTGGAGTTTTTGCGGGTCGGCGTGTTCGAGGCTCATCTGCTGGGTGGTCAGGGCCCGGGCGTCTTTCATGCCCGCTATACCGATTTCCGCGGGTCGCACCTGCATGTATTTTGCGATTCTCGCGACGGCCGCCGGCGTCGGTATCCCGCGTTTGCGGACGGTGAAGTAAATATGCGTGCCTTCGCCCGATGCGGGGTACAGCGGTATCTCCTCGACGCGAAAATCGTCGACGTGCTGTTTGATCCGCCCGCCGATTCCGGGCAGGTCGGCGGTGAGGTATGGCAGGTTCAAGGCGTTGGTCTTCATTATGTCTCCGTGTGCGTCGGATTGGCGCGGGCGTATTGTACACGATTATCGCTTCGATGGGGGTGCATCAAAAATCGCAGGGCAATTGCATCTAAATCAGAGAAGAAGACCACGACGACGGCTTTTTGCCACAGAGGGCACGAAGAACGACGTAAGAACTGTAACACCCACGACAACGGCAAGAACCAAAAGGCCTTAATCAAGAACACAAAGAACGGCGCACACCCCGCCGCCGTCCTCTGTGTCCTTGATGTTTATCTGCCGGCCGTGGCCGTAACAGTGTTTGCGTCGTTGCCGTTCTCTGTGCCCTCTGTGGCAAAAAGACGTTGCCGTTTATCGCAAAATATCGGACTTCTCGTTTTGCAAATGAGATTTGGATGCGATTGCCCTGTCAAAAACCGCGACTGTTTTGACCGGTCGCCGGTGGGGCGGTACAATGGGCGCCGATGAGTGCACGAATCGAGGCAATCAAGGCGATGCTGCACGACAATCCCGGCGATGTGTTCCTGCTCTACAGCCTGGGGATGGAGGAAGCTTCGCGGGGGCATTTTGATCTTGCGGCCGACGCGCTGGGCGAATGTATCGCCGCCGATGGAGACTACCTTCCGGCGTGGATCGAGCGGGCCAAAGTGCTGCGGGCCGGCGGGCGTTTGGACGAGGCTCGCGCGGCGTTCGAAGGTGCTCTCGCCCTGGCAGGCAGGCAGGGCGATTCGCATGCCGCCGGCGCGATCCGCGAGCAGTTGGAGGCCCTGGGGCGGTAAATCCGGCTCCGGATGCACCAATCATTTCAGATATCCGGTAATCGGCGATTTTACCGTTGTTTTTACGATTTTTAACCGATTTTTTGACCTCTTTACACTGGTGTGCGAGGCGGATATCTGCGATAATAAACGATTGAAACGGGCAGTTCCCTAAACGGGGCCGCTGCCGCTACACAGCGAATGTAATTTGTACGGAAAGGACGATACTAAAAATGGCCAAGGACAAGGCCGCCGCCAAGACAAACAAGCCCGCCGAAAAGAAGAACAAGGGCGCCGCCAAGTATGACGAAGCTCAAATTAAGGTCCTGCGCGGAATGGAAGCTGTGCGCAAGCGACCAGGGATGTACATCGGAGACACCACCACTCGCGGTCTGCATCACCTGGTGTGGGAGATCGTCGATAACGCCATAGACGAAGCGATGGCCGGTCGATGCAGCAATATTTCCGTGACGGTGCATCCCGACGAATCCTGCACGGTTACCGACGACGGGGTGGGGATACCGGTGGGCAAGCACCCGACCGAGAAAATCTCGACTCTCGAGGTCGTGTTCTGCCAGCTTCACGCCGGTGGAAAGTTCGATCACGGCGTCTACAAGGTCTCCGGCGGTCTGCACGGTGTCGGAGCATCGGTGGTCAACGCCCTGAGCGAATGGACGGAAGTTGAAGTCAGCCGCGATGGCGACGTCCACCACATCGAGTTCGAGCGAGGCAAGAAAAAAGCGAATATCAAAACAATCGGTAAACGCAAGCGAACCGGTACGAAAGTTACATTTAAACCGGACGCCGAAATTTTCCCCGATATCCGCCTGAAATACGACGTCATGGTCACGCGCCTGCGAGAACTGGCGTACCTCAACGAGGGCATCACGATAAAGCTCACCGACGAGCGAACCGGAAAATCCGAAACCTTCCAGTACAAAAAAGGCCTGCTGGCGTTCCTGGCACACATCACCGAGGGAAAGACGTCGGTCAACCGCCCTATCGTCCTGCACAAGGAAGATCCCGAATCAATGCTCGTCCTGGATATCGTGTTCCAGTACACCGACGGATACTCCGAAAGCATTTTCAGTTTCGCCAACAACATAAACACCCTCGAAGGCGGAACCCACCTGTCGGGCTTCAAGAGCGCACTGACGCGCACCGTCAACTACTACGCGAAAACTTCCAAGCTCCTGAAGGCCGGAGTCAAAGCCCCCTCCGGCGACGACCTGCGAGAGGGTATTTCCGCGATCATCTCGGTAAAGGTCCCCGAACCGCAGTTCGAAGGGCAGACCAAGACCAAACTCGGAAACTCCGAAGTCGAAACTTTCGTCACCCAGGCCGTCAACGAACAACTGTCCTCCTGGCTCGAAGAGCACCCGACCGAAGCAAAAAAGATCGCCAACAAGGCCCTCGCGGCAATGCAGGCGCGCGAAGCGGCACGCAAGGCCCGCGACCTCACCCGACGCAAAGGCGCACTAACCAGCGGTTCCCTTCCCGGAAAACTCGCCGACTGCCGTTCGCGCGACGTCGCCACCACCGAAATCTACCTCGTCGAGGGCGATTCAGCCGGCGGACCGGCGAAACAGGGACGGGATTCAGCCACCCAGGCCATCCTCCCGCTTAAGGGAAAAATCATCAACGTCGAAAAGGCGAGACTCGACAAGATCCTCAACTTCGCCGAAATACAGAAAATCATCTCGGCGCTGGGCTGCGGGATCGGAAACGACGAGTTCGACCTGTCGAAGCTCCGTTACGGAAAAATCATCATAATGACCGACGCCGACGTCGACGGAAGCCACATACGAACGCTGCTCCTGACGTTCTTCTATCGATACATGAAACCGCTCATACAGGCGGGCAGGATTTTCATCGCCCAACCGCCCCTGTACCTGCTGGGCAAAGGCAAAAACAAAGTCTACGTCCTCGATGACGCCGAACTGTGGTCCAGGCTTACCGAAATGGGCCTGAAGGACACCAGGCTCGAACTCCGCGATGTCACCGGTAAGCGAAAAAAAACAAAAACCATCGCAGACTTCTCCGGCGCGGCACTCAAGGAACTGATGGAACTCCTGAACCAACTCGCCGAAAACGTCAGCATTGTCACACGTCGCGGACTGAGCTTCGAAAAACTGGTAGCCAACAGGAAAGAAGGCAAATTCCCGACGCACTGGATCCAACTGGGTAACCGAGACCTGTTCTACCACTCGCCGGCGAAGTACCAGGCGTTCCTCAGCAAGCACAGCCTGCTCGATACCGAAGACGAAAACGGTAACGGTAACGGAAACGGTAACGGCGGTGGAAACGGAAACAGCAACACCAAAAATAAAGCCCAATCGACGCGACGCATCAACCGCCGCGCCGAACTCCACGAAACCAAAGCCATAGAAGCACTCATCCGAAAACTCAAGACGAGAAAACTTCCCATCGAAGATTACTTCACCACACGCGTCGAAGCCGTCACCGGTGAACTACCACCGGCCAAGTATATCCTGATCAGAGGCGAAGAGGAAACCGAACTGGACAACATCGCAGCCATCGGCCCCGGTATCCGCAGCCTCGGGGCAAAGGGCGTCGAAATAAAACGATTCAAGGGCCTCGGAGAAATGAACGACATCGAACTGTGGGACACCACGATGAATCCCGACACCAGAACCCTGCTGCGGGTCAGGTCAGAAGACTCAGAAGACGTCGAACGAATATTCTCGCTCCTGATGGGCGACGACGTGCAGAAACGCCGAGCGTTCATCGAAGATAACGCCCTGAGCGTGAGAAACCTGGATATCTGAACGGCGACGAATCAACAGCCGGGCGATGACGCTTGAATCCTGCTCGGATCTGAGCGGTTTTCCGGTCAAGCGTCGAGTGCGTCGGGGTTCTTCAGGGACTTCTTCTGTTCGGAAGTCAGCCGTCGCTCAACTTTCTTTACGTCTTCGGCGGGCGGGAGGCTTTCGGGTCGGATACCGCGATTCAGCAGTGTGTCGCGAACGGCCTGGTTGTTGGTGACATGCTCTCGGGAGATCGCCGACTCGGTGTCCATGGCGTTTTCGCGTGCGTTGTGGATCGTAATTTCAGTCGCAAAGTCTTTGGCCTTGAGAATGATGGTGGGCGCGAAGTCGGCCAGCGGTCTGCCGCCGGGCACCTTCCACTGGGCTTTCATCTGGCGCGTGGTCTTTCCGAAGAGGGCCCGGTCGCCCTTGCTGCGGATCAGGGCGAAGTTCTGATTTTCACCCGTCTGTTCGTAAATCACCGCCGAGAGGTCTTTCTCCGTACGGGTGAGTTTCTTGCGGGCGGAAATGCGTTCGGCTTCGAGCAGGTGCTGTTCGATCAGTTCGGCCTTGCGCGTCTGGAGGGCGAAATAAGTCTGGGCGAACGCGACCTGCGGTTTCCTGGGATCTCCATTTTGGGCCAGAAGATAGCACGCATAGCGCGTGAGCATAATGTCATCGATTTCCCGCCGGCTGCCCGAGCCGAGATCGACCATTTTTCCGACGTCGGCAAAATGGTCTGAGACATTGTGGCCCGAAACCTCACAGGCAGTCTTAGCTCTGCTAATGACGGTTACGAAATTTTTCCACTGGGCGTATCCCAGCAGATGCTGCAAATCCCGCGCAAGCCAAAACTCAACGCCGGAGTCCGTCGCCTGAGCATGACCCTCAAAACTCCCCGTCAACGTTCGAATCAGATCTGATTTCATGACGCAATCTCCGTCTTTGTATCTCGGATCAGCAATGACGTGGCTGAACGCTATTGCAGGAAGTCGGTGGTCCGGTGTGTCCCGGTGATGGCGGTGTCGATCGCTTGTGTCGCTTTACGCTCACGGTTTTTCTACCGACCACAGTGTTTCTCCCGAGAGGTTTCTTCAGCCGCGACTATTGAACGGAGTTCCACCACCCGCGTTGGGAAAGAATAATAACCGCCCGCACCCTAACAAAGCAAGAACATAATAAAACTCCTTTTCCCTATGCACCCGCAGGTTTGCTACTGACGCCCAGAGGCGAGGAAGTTTTTTTCGGAATTCCTGTTGGGTTTGTCCCCCTTGCGAGGATTATAGGTGAGGACGAACTATGATCCAGTCAGACCACCGCACATTTATGAAGCATTTCCTGGCTGCTGAGGCCGTCTTGAAGGCCTACCTGCTGTCGGCGGTCGGTGACGTTAACGTTGCCGACGAACTGCTGGGCGAGGTCTCGAGCGTGCTGTGGGAGAAGTTCGACAGCTACGATCCGGCAAGGGGGTTCCGCCCCTGGTCGATAGGCGTCGCGAGGCTCGAAGTGCTCAAGCGGCGCCAATCGCTGGCGCGCAGGCGGGAAGTCCTGTCGCCCGAGGCGATCGACGCGCTGGCCGATACCGCTCGTGATTGTTCCGAGGAACTCGACGAGAGGCTCATTCATCTGCGCAGTTGTCTCGAGGCCGTCAGCGCCTCGATGCGCCGCGTGCTGCAGCTTCGTTATTGGCGACGGCTTGGGATAAGTCAGATCGCCGAGAAGGTCGGTAAGAGCACAGGGGCGATCGAGATGACCCTGGTCCGCGCCCGCCGCGGGCTCAAGAATTGTGTCGAGGGCAAGCTGGCCGGATCGACGGGAGGCGGATCGTGACCGATACGCCCGATGTCCTGATTTCCCGTTACCTCGACGGTACCGCCGGCGCCGACGACATCGCCTGCCTGGACCGGCTCGTGCGGACGGAGGCTGATGTGCGGAGAGAGTTGTTCCTCGCCTCGGCGCAGGATGCGTATTTGCGCGAGTGTCTGGCCGAAGGCCCGGAAATCGCGCCCGAACGTCCCGCGCGTTGGCGGGGCGGGATCGTATGGACCGCGGCAGCGGCGGCTGCAATGCTGCTCGTCGCGGCGGGTCTGGCGCTGTTTATCGACCGGTATCCCGCCCCGAAAGTCTCGGGCGCCTACCGCATTGTCGGCGGCGGACCGGTCGAGCGGGGCTCGGTGATCCTCGCCGAAAGCGGATTGGTCAGAGTGACGCTCGGGGGATACTGTCGAGTCGATCTCGACGCGGGCGGTTCGCTTCAAATCGCGGGGACCAAACGCGCCGAAGAAATCGTTCTTCGCCAGGGCCGGGCCACCTGCCATACCGACCGCGGTGTCGGCACGTTCGCGGTTCGAACCGACGTCGGGGCCGTCTCGGTGACGGGCACGAAATTCTCCGTCAAAACGATCGAAGATCAGGGAGACCATGACATGTTTGGTAAACGAATGGCTGTCAGCGTACTGACCGGGGCCGTAATCGTCAGCGGCGCATGGGGCGAAATGACCCTCCATGCCGGTCAGAGTGCAACCACCCCACCGCCCGAAGCGGTGCTGCGAAAGATCGTCGCGGACCTCAATCTTCCCACCGCCGAGCACAAAAAAGTAGTGCAGATTCTCTCGACCGGTCGAGTTAAGGCGTTTCGGAGCAAGTACCGCACGACCCTGCGCAGCGAACTGTTCGAAGCGGCGCGAAAGACGCTGAGTTCTTCCATGCCAAAGATCATGCCCAAGAAAGTCGCCCCCAAGATACGGGCAATTCGCATGAAACTCCGCGCCGGACCGCCCAAAGGCGCCGATATCGCTCGCATCCGCCTGGCGATGCAGCAGCGAACTCGCGCTATCATGATGACCGTCATCCACAAGACCGCCGACGAACTGGCGGACAAAGGCGCCGCCGACGATCACCTTATCGCATCCGTACTGGCGAAAAAAGTCCGCGCCAAACTGCCTGGCGAAAAAATCGTGGCGTTCGAAGCGGCTGTAAAAACCGCCAATATTCCCGACGCCGAACCGCAGTACCTGACCGAGGCCCGCCGGCGCGTCCAAGAAGCGATCGAGGCTTACGATCCCGATATTACCGGAATCATCGACACGAAAACCGGCAAGATTATCGTTTCCGACGGCGAACTCGGCGTGGCGCTGAAGGACCCTGCCGCCGACAAGCGAATATCCGCGAAACTCGGCGCCATTGTCTCCAATCTGAACCTGCCGAAGACCACGCGGGACAAGATATCGCCTCTTATAGCCACCGGCCGGATCGAAGCTTACCGCACGACGTATTACACCGCGATTCGGGCCAGGTTGTTTGACGTCGCTCGCAAGCGCCTCCAGACGGAAATGCCCAGGAAGATGCCTGAAAAGGTGCAGAAGAAGGTCATGGCGGTCCGCATGCGACTAAAGGCCGGCGGCCCGCCGAGCGCCGACGAGTTGGCTGGCATCCAGAACGCCGTTATGGACAAGACCCGCACGAGCATGATGCGCCTGCTGCACCAGACGGCGGACGATGCTGCCGCCGATGCGGTCAAGGATGAGAATCTCGTCGCCGCCGCGGCGGCCGGTCCGGTCCGAGGGAAATTGAACCCCGATCAGACCAGGGCGTTCGGTGCATCCCTGACCGCCGCCCGGATCACGGGCGATGAGTCGAAATACTCCGCCGCTGTCGAGAAAAAGATCGACGCAATAATCGCATCCTACGATCCGGACCTCAGCGGGATCGTTGATTCGTCAACCGGCAGGATCATCGCGGGCGACGACAAGCAGGCGCCCAACCCATGAACACCGCGCAGATATCGAACGACGCCGGTAAACCCCGCTCGCTGTCAGGCGGGATCGGCCGGGGCCTGCTGAAGGTCCTGACGCTCTTTGTCATACTCGAACCGATCTGGATGCTGCTCCCGTTTGCGGGATTCCTTTACGGTTCGGTTCTTCAGATCCAGACGCTCAACCGCAACCCGCAGACCTCGTGGTTGACTCACTTCGTTTTTCCGGTGCTCACCGGCGGGTGGACCGGGCCGATAATGGTCGTCGCGGGCTTCGTCGTGTTCGTGATCGGCGCCTCGCAGATCTACTGGGCGAAGATCCGCCGGTCGGGCATCGTGACCGGGGGGCTGTACCGTTTTGTGCGACACCCGCAGTACATCGCCCTGACGTTGTTCGGTTTGGGGCTGCTGTTGACCTGGGGGCGGGCGATCATGTTCATCGCGTTCTTCATAATGATGTTCCTTTACTACTACCTGACCAGGAGCGAGGAACGCACGTGCATCCGCCTGTTCGGCGATGACTATCGGGAGTACCGCAGGCGCACTTCGTTCATCTTTCCCGGTGACCGTTTCCTGCGCCCGCTGCGAGCGAAGGTTCCGGAGATCAAACTGCCCGCACTGGTGCGGGTAACCGGCGCGTTTGTGCTGACGATGGTGGCGTGCTTCGCGCTGATGCGGTTGATTCAAACTATCAAGACCGCATACCGCACCGTGCCCTACATGACCGCGACGGTAGACCTGGGCCCCGCGCGTGACGCGTCGCTTAGAGTCGAGATGACCGCCGGGCGGGCAGGCGGTGTCCCGTTCGTACAGGCCGGACGAATCGCCGTGGTCCGCGGGCCGTACCGCAACGCCTCAGCCGGCGGATTCGCCGAACACGTCCTCCAGCGCGCAAGGCGGTCTGCCAGGCTCGATGAGTTTCTGGACTTCCTCGACAAGCCCGGAGCGGACGTTGCGATAGTCTTCTGCGGCCCGTACGAACCGCCCAAAGGCGCCGATAACCCCGGACCGGGAATGCATGCCGGCGCCGCGCCGGGCGGGCGCGGGCCGGGAGTCGATCCGCACGGGCCCGACCGCGTGCGGTTGATCCTGATGCGCTGCAGGCTTCCGGAAAACACCACCATCGCCGATGCACTGGCAGATAAGTCAAAACGCGAGATCGTCGGCGGATGCGTTGCGCGCGTGGATCTGGACAGACCCGAAGATCAGGACATCGTTGTCGGCGAGGTCAGAATCGCGGGTCCGGGATTTCCCGGCGATGACCGCTGGGATCACTTCTTCAAGCAGTTTTCGCGTTTGCCCTCAGCCGCTGAACGGGCGCCGGTCGTCGCCGCACCCGGACGCTACGAGCGGGGGCGGTTTGTGCTCGTTCAGGCGCCGATACTCCGTACGCGGATCGATCCGGGTTTTGCCGCCGACATCCGCGATAGACTCGCCGCTTCAGCGAGATTTCGCGGGCGTCTGCGAAAAGCGGGCGTCGGCGGGCCCGTACTGGCCGTTGCGTTTCCCAGGCCTGGACCCAACTGGTACAGAGAGCATCACGGCAGGCCGCAGATCAGTCTGTTTGTGATGCTGGTCCGGTTGGAGGAAGGCGCGGACTTGGACGATCTGTTTCATCCCGCCCACCGCCAACTGCTCAGCGCGTTCATTATCCCCATGGACTTCGCCGACCCCCCGGGCGAAAGCGTTGGCGCCGCTACGACGATCGGACTCTGGCGAGACCTTGAGGAGCGCTGGCAGTTCTTCCTCAGCGGGCTCGGCGGCGAAGGGATGCAACATACTCATACTCATCCGTAACTCCGCGAAATCACCCGAAATCGCTTAGAAATGCTCGAAAAAGGTCATAATTGATCCGAAAAACTCAAAAAACAAGCAAAAATGACCGAAAACCACTATCGGCGGTTATCTGGTAGCGCGGTTGGGAAAAAGGATCAAGTAACTGCCCGCGGCGCACGGGCGAGCGCACTGAGAGTTGTCACGCGCATCAGGCTTCGGCGCGTCACGTCACCATCACACCCCGGGTCTTCGCTTCGTTTGAAGACTGCGGGGGCGGTATGATGAACTGGTGTCCGCATCGCTTGCACTGTGCCTTCTTACCGACCGCTGCAACCGGGACGAGGACCTTCATACCGCACTTGCATCTGAGTTTGAATGTGTCTGCCATCGTGTTTCTCCCGTAATCCACGTCCCGATATCGCGGATACATGCACTTTATTCCATAAACGCATAAGGCGCCCAGATATTGCCTGTTTCCACCGCCCGTGCGCGCCGGCGTCACGAGGCGGTGAATTTTGCTTGAACCGAGTCTTGCGATGGCGGACACTGTTGCTCGGCGCCGCGGTGTTATCCAGCGGCCTGGGAAGGAAGCTGATATTGGAACTCAATGCTATTGAACTGACGATCACCGATGACGACCTGAGCGTGGTTATCGACAAGTATGTTCGCGACGACAATCCGCACGTCAGCGACCTCGAGGCCCGGATCGGCGCCGAGGGTATCATAGTCTGCGGCAAGTACCACGCCGCATTCCTCAAAGGTTCGTTTGAAGGCACCGTCTCACTGCGCGCCGCCGATGGGGTTATCGAGGTCGCCCTGGCCGACCTCAAAGCGCTCGGGCCGGTGGGCAACATGTTTAAGGGCACGCTGATGTCGGCGCTGCAGGAGAAGCTTGGCGATATCCCCGGGGTCTCGGGCGACAAAGACGTCGTGAGATTCGACGTGGTCCGGCTGCTGGCCGACCGCGGTTTGGCGGTGCAGCTGGCGGCGCTGGATATACAATGTTCTGCTGGCAGGTGCGCGGTGAAACTCTCCGGCTCGATTGACCGCGCGGTGTAACCTTTCGGGGCTCCGGTGCGTAAACGTGAGTGAAGCGGCGATTCAGCCGATCGATGAAAATCACTTACGAGGGCCGAACAATGAAAACCGGAATCAATATATCTGCGTTTGCGCTGACGGTGCTGTCGGGCGTGCTGATCCGGGTGATTCCCACCAGCGGGCTCGTCGGGGCACTGGCCGATACCGGCGGAGCGACGAGTCGATCGTCCAGGGTACTCATCAGGTCCCACTTCGTTCCCGAACGGGTCATGCGGTACAACCTCAAACTGTCCGGCGCCGCGGCCTGGGCGCCGAAAGAAAAGGGTATCGGATGGGGAAAAATGGACACGGAGTTCACGTTTGACCTGGCCACCAAGGTCATCCGCGAAAGTGGCGCGTGCACGTTTTTCCTTTCCGGACGGAAGATCAAAAGTTCAGTCGCCGGGCCGAAAGGGCGCCTCGGGATCGTCGGCGATCATAAGAAGTCGAAGGTCAGGATCGGTGACGCGTGGCAGTCGCCATCGAACAAGTCGCCGCTGGCCCGTGAGATGACCCTTACGCAGGGTCCGCGGGGCGGTGTTCGTTTTACCACGGGTACCGCGCCGATTGCCCTGTACCTGGTGCCTCACGTGGACTTGAGATTCTGGGCTCTTCTTACCGTCGCGCCGCCCGCGAAGGTCGCTCCGGGCGACAAGTGGTCCGAGACGTTCAAGCTGCGCGTGCCCGGATCCTACGGCCGGCGGCCTGTGAAACTGACCGGTCGATGGAAGGTCGTCGGATATCGGCAGCACCGCGGGCGAAAGGTGCTCGCCCTGGCGTTGGCGGTGACGATGGACCTGAAGAATTCCGACGTTATGCTCAAAAACGGCGACCTGGTCTACGTTCACTCGGGCAGTTACGCCGCGGAGGGTAAGGCTATGTGGGACGTTTCGCGCGGCGTGTTGTGTTACGCGACGGCCGATCAGAAAATCCTGATCCGGGCCGACAAACCAAAGGTCCGCGCCTTGCGCAGCGCACACAAATGCACGCTGGAACTCACATCGTTCAAAGAAGGAAGCTGACCGGTGCGTTGTCCGGGCGGTCTTGCTGGATCTTTCAGCGAGACATAGAGACTCGGAGAACGGAAAGAGAGTCCATCAAACCTCCGGCGGGTCGGATGCCCCGTTCTCAGGCTGCAGGCGTAGCTGACGTTCAATTTCTTTGGTTTTGGTGAGTGTTTTCGGTCGGTTTCCCGAGTAGATTTCGAAACAGTATTCCGTGGGGATGGGAGATTCTTTCGGTTACCGATATATCGAATCCCATTGTCAAATTGTTTTCAAACGCTACAATGCCGCAATGTCCCTGCCCACCGTAGCTATAGT
>Ga0180430_10004500_pt1 | contig 11763 bp, 8 predicted proteins | sample SS_ome_9_FD_132999 | JGI IMG/M metagenome (GOLD analysis project Ga0180430, IMG submission 132999) | Hypersaline lake sediment archaeal communities from the Salton Sea, California, USA - SS_1_S_2 metaG | ecosystem: Environmental > Aquatic > Non-marine Saline and Alkaline > Hypersaline > Sediment... | reverse complement strand
TGGAGAACCGTGAAGGCTTCGAAGAGGCGGGCGGTGAATCGCTGAGCTACATTCCCGCCCTGAACGACAGCGAATCGCACGTCCGGGTCATGAAGGCGCTCATCGAGGGCGGCTGATTGTCAAGGCGACGGACGTCCGTCAGCTGCGATCCACCGCCCGGCACTCCCGGCGGAACGGCTCATGGCCAGCGGCCCGGCGGGGCTTCCCTCGCATTTGAACCGCCCTGAGCGGCCGGCAAACAAAACATCCTGTTTTGTCTTGCCTCGATTGCGCATCCGTGCGCAATCGACCGCGGTGCGATTCACCTGCTCGGCGCACGGCCCTGATTTTCGCCGATCCGCCGGGAGCGCCGGACGGCTTTAGACAAGGGTGAAACGGGAGTTCAGGGCGGCGCCAGGAACATTCCGTAGGCGGGGTTGTCGGCCTCGGTGACGTAGCTGTAGCCCGTGCTGTCGAGAAAGGCCTGGAAATCGGCCTCGTCCTCGTCGGGCACCTGGATGCCCATCAGCACGCGCCCGTACTCCGAACCGTAGTTGCGGTAGTGGAACAGGCTGATGTTCCAGTCGCTCTGCATGCCGGTCAGGAATTGCAGCAGGGCGCCCGGTCGCTCCGGGAACTGGAAGCGCAGCAGGCGTTCGTTGGCCACGGGAGCGCGGCCGCCGACCATGTGGCGGATGTGCTGGCGGGCCATCTCGTTGGCGGACAAGTCGATCACGGGCAGGCCGTGTCCGGCCAGTTCATCCATGATTTCCCGTTTTTCGGCCAGGCCCTGTTTGAGGGAGACGCCGACGAAAATATGCGCCTCGCGGGCGTCCGAGTAACGGTAGTTGAATTCGGTGATGCCGCGCAGCCCCACGGTCTGGCAAAAGTCCAGGAAACTGCCCGGGCGTTCCGGAATGGTTACGCCCAGCAGCGCTTCGGATTCTTCACCGACGGCGGCGCGCTCGGCGATATGGCGCAGGCGGGCGAAGTTGACGTTCGCACCGGACAGCACGGCCGCCACGATTGTCCCGGGCTGCGGGTTCGCGGCGAAGTACTTCCTGATGCCGGCGACGGCCAGCACGCCGGCCGGTTCGGCGATGGCGCGCGTATCCTCGTAGACGTCCTGGACCGCGGCGCAGATCTCGTCGTTGTCTACCGTAATAACATCATCCAGCAGGTCGGAGCAGATGGCGTAGGTCAGTTCGCCGGTCCGCTTGACCGCGACGCCCTCGGCAAAGTGCCCGATTTTCTCGAGCGTGACGGGTTCGCCTGCCTGGATGGCTGCTCGCATGGAAGCCGATTCCGCGGCCTCGACGCCGATGATTTTCGTTTCCGGCTGCAGGTAACGGCTGACGATGGCCATTCCGGAGGCCAGGCCGCCGCCGCCCACGCAGATGAAGAGGTAGTCCGGCACGGCAGGGCACTGCCGGTACAGTTCCATCGCGATAGTCGCCTGCCCGGTGATGACCTCGGGGTCGTCGTAAGGGTGGACGAAGACCAGGCCTTCCTCGCGGCTTCTTGCGAGCGCGAAGTCGCAGGCGGTGTCGAAGTCGTCCCCGTGTATCACGACTTCCGCGCCGAGTTTTCGTACCGCTTCGACCTTGATGTCCGGTGTGATGGCCGGCATCACGACGACGGAGTGAATACCGAGGTGGCGGGCGGCCAGCGCCACGCCCTGGGCGTGATTGCCGGCCGAAGCGCAGATCACGCCGCGTTTTTTCTGTTTTTCATCCAGTGACAGCAGCTTCGCGTAGGCGCCCCGCAACTTGAATGAAAAAACCGGCTGCAGGTCTTCGCGCTTGAGCAGGATCTCGACACCGAGCCGTTCCGACAGCGCCGGCATGTCCTGGACGGGTGTCTCGCGCACCAGATCTTCCAGGCGGCATCGCATGATGCCGGGCATGAAGCGGTCAGCCCAGCCGTTTGCAGACTTCATCTGTGATCTCGTCGGTGCCCGGGCCGTCCGGGTCGAGGTCCCGGGGCAGGATTCCATCTTCCCAGCAGCCGTGGACCGCGGTTTCCAGCGCATCCGCCGCCTCGTCTTCACCCAGCGAATGGCGCAGCATCATCGCGGTGGAGAGCAGCATCGCGTAGGGGTTGGCAATGCCCTTGCCGGCGATGTCGGGGGCCGAGCCGTGGATCGGCTCGTACAGGCCGAAACGCCGCTCGTTCAGGGAAGCCGAGGGCAGCAGGCCGAGCGAGCCGCACAGCATCGAAGCCTCGTCGGAGATGATGTCGCCGAACATGTTCTCCGTGAGCATCACGTCGAAGTCTCCCGGGCGGCTCAGCAGGTGCATGGCCGCGGCGTCGACATACAGGAATTCAAGGTCGAGTTCCGGGTACTCCGCGTCCACGACCGCGCGCACGACCTCGCGCCAGAGGCGTGACGTTTCCAGCACGTTGGCCTTGTCGATCAGCGTCAGGCGCCGGTCGCGTTTCATCGCGATGTCGCAGGCGGCCCGCGTTACCCGCTCGATTTCGGGGCGCGTGTAGCGGCAGACGTCCTCGGCCTCGTTCTCGTTGCGCCACTTGTTTCCGAAATAGCTGCCGCTGGTCAGTTCGCGGACGATCATCAGGTCCACGTTGACCAGGCGGTCGGGTTTCAGCGGCGAAAAGCGCTGCAGCGCCGGATGCAGCACCACGGGGCGCAGATTGCAGAACAGGTCCAGCGCGGCCCGAATTTTCAGCAGCCCCAGCTCCGGCCGCTGTTCGGCCGGGCGGTCGTCCCAGTCGGGTCCGCCAACGGCGCCCAGCAGGGCCGCGTCGGCGCCCTCGCAGGCATCCAGCGTGGCCTGCGGCAGCGGTTCGCCGGTGGCGTCGACCGCGGCGCCGCCAATCAGCTGTTCGTCCAGCTCGATGCGAAAGTCCCTGTCTTGCGTGAGTGCATCCAGCGCCCGGACGGCCGCTGCGTACACCTCGACGCCGATGTAGTCACCGGGCAGGCCGACGACACGGTAGTGTTTTTGTTGCTTACTTGCCATGTTCCTGCTCGTAGCCGCGGATATCGTCCGCAGCTTGCAGAATGAAGTCCAGCTGGTCAATGCCGCGTGCCAGGCAGTATGCCGAGAACGGGTCCAGGGGAAAGGTGAATGCGCCGTAACCCTCGACCTCGAGGCTGCGGCTGCCGATGTCGATTTTCACCGCGGTGTCGGGATGTTCCAGCAGCCAGTCGGCGACCTCTTCTTCCACCGTGACCGGAAGCAGGCCGTTCTTGAGCGCGTTGCCGCGAAAGATGTCCGCGAAGCGGCTGCTGACGACCGCCCGGATTCCGTAGTCCAGCAACGCCCAGGGCGCATGCTCACGGGACGAACCGCAGCCGAAGTTTTCGCCGGCCACCAGGACCTGCTGGCGGTCGACGTCGTGGCCGCGCAGCGGGCTGTTCGACCTTTCGCTTCCGTCGTCGTTGAACCGCCAGGCATGGAAACAGGCGGTGCCCAGGCCCTCGCGGCCGGTCGTGGTCAGGAAGTGCGCCGGGATGATCTGGTCGGTGTCGATGTTCTCCACCGGCAGGCTGAACGTACGCGAAACGATGACTTCTCCGCTCATGATTCGCCCTCCATCAATTCGCGTGGATCGGTTACCCGCCCGGTGACCGCGCTGGCCGCGGCCGTCAATGGGCTGGCCAGTACGGTGCGTACGCCGGGGCCCTGCCGGCCCTTGAAATTCCGGTTGCTGGTGCTGACCACGAGTTCGCCGGGACGCGCGATGTCCCCGTTCATGCCCAGGCACATGGAACAGCCGGGCTCGCGCCATTCCGCCCCGGCCGCGATGAATATTTCGTGCAGGCCCTCGCTTTCGGCCTGCTGCCGAACCCGGCCCGAGCCCGGCACGACCATCGTGCGCGTGCCGACGGCGACCTTGCGGCCGCGCAGGATGCCCGCCGCGGCGCGCAGATCGGTCATGCGGGAGTTCGTGCAGCTGCCGATGAACACCACGTCCACGGGCTCGCCCGCCAGGGGGCTGCCTGCATCGAATTTCATGTACTCGAGCGCGTCCGGCTCGCCGCCGGGAACCGTGCCGCCGACGCGGATGACCATGCCGGGGTGTATGCCCCAGGTCACGCTGGGCTCGATGTTGGCCGCGTCGATCTCGACCAGGCGGTCGAAGCGTGCGCCGGGGTCGGTGCGCAGGGTTCGCCAGTCCGTTACCGCCCGGTCCCAGTCCTCGCCGGACGGCGCCTTGGCGCGCCCCTCGAGGTAGCTGAACGTCGTGTCGTCGGGCGCGACCAGGCCGGCGCGTGCGCCGCACTCGATCGACATGTTGCAGACGGTCATGCGGCCCTCCATGTCCATCGCACGGATCGTCGAACCGAAATACTCGATGACCGAACCCGTGCCGCCGCCGACACCGATGGCGCCGATCACGTGCAGGATCACGTCCTTCGGGGTTACGCCCGGTTGCAGATCGCCTTCGATTCGGATACCCAGCGTCTTCGGTTTGCTCTGCAGCAGGCACTGGGTCGCCATCACGTGCCCCACCTCGGTGGTGCCGATGCCGAAAGCAAGCGCGCCGAATGCGCCGTGGGTCGCGGTGTGGCTGTCACCGCAGACGATGGTCATGCCGGGCTGGGTCGCGCCCATCTCCGGGCCCATCACGTGCACGATGCCGCGGTTGGGGCTGTCCCAGCCATGCAGTTCGATGCCGTGCTTTTCGCAATTCTCGTACAGGGTCTCGACCTGCCGGCGGGCCTGGTCGGTGGTCCAGGCGTATTCACCGTTTTCGTCCGGCGGTGAAGTCGGGGTGGAGTGGTCTATGGTGGCCAGGTGGCGGTCGGGCCGCCGCACTTTGAGCCCGCGCCGCTCGAGTTCATCGAAGGCCTGGGGCGAGGTCACCTCGTGAACCAGCTGCAGATCGATGTACAACACGGCCGGGGTCTCGTCGCTCTCGGGCCGGACGACGTGGCGCTGCCAGATTTTCTCGAACAGGGTGGTGGGCTGATCGCTCATTTAAAATGTTCCGCTGTTCAGACGGCCGCTTTCAGGCGCTCGTCGTCGGGTGTCCGGCCCTGGTGCTGGCAGTGCCGGTTCATGATGCTGACCATCGCCTGGGCGGCGGCCTCGACGATGTCGGTCGAAACACCGGTGCCCTTGTAGCGGCAGGCGCCGATCGTGGCGCGCACCGTCGCGCGGCCCTGGGCGTCGCTGCCGCGGGACACGGCGGTCACCTCGAAGCGCTCCATGTGCAGTTCCTCGTCGATAATGGCGCGGATCGCGTTAACGATGGCGTTGACCGGACCGTCGCCCTTGCCCGAGTGGATGCGCGGCGCCTGTCCGTTGAAACGCAGCTTCAGGCTGGCCTCGGCCGACTGGTCGGTATCCTCGACCTCGGTGTGGATCGAAATGGCGTCGAGGTGCCAGGGGCCGCTCTGCTCGGTGCCCAGCACCAGCGCCTCGATGTCCTCGTCGTAGACGCTCTTTTTGCGGTCGGCCAGGGTCTTGAACCGGGTAAACAGCTTTTCCATGGTTTCACGGTCCACCGTGTACCCCAGGGTTTCAAGCCGCTTGCTGAACGCATGCCGTCCGCTGTGCTTGCCCAGAACCAGGTTGTTTTCCGGTACGCCCACGGCCTCGGGTTTCATGATCTCGTAGGTCTCGGCGTGCTTCAGTACGCCGTCCTGGTGAATCCCGGCCTCGTGCGCGAAGGCGTTGCGCCCGACGATGGCCTTGTTCGGCTGCACGCGCGACCCCGTCACGGCAGTCACGATGCGGCTGGCGGGATAGAGTTTCGTGCTGTCGATGCCGGTTTCCAGCCCGTAACGATCGTGACGCGTACGCAGCGCCATCACGACTTCTTCGAGCGAGGCGTTGCCGGCGCGTTCACCGATGCCGTTGATGGTGCACTCGACCTGCCGGGCGCCGCCGTCCACCGCGCCCAGGCTGTTGGCCACGGCCAGGCCCAGGTCGTTGTGGTTGTGGCAGCTCAGCACCACGTGATCCGCATCGCGCAGCCCGCTGATGATGTATTCGAACATCTCGCGGGCCTCGCGCGGCGTCGTGTAGCCCACCGTATCGGGCACGTTAAGGGTCGTCGCGCCGGCGTCGACCGCCGCCTGGAAGAATTCAACCAGGTAGTCCAGCTCCGTGCGGCAGGCGTCCTCGGCCGAAACTTCGATGTCGTCGAACCACTGTTTGCCGAACGCGACCGCGCCGGTCATGTGGTCGATGATCTGTTGCCGGCTCATCTTCAGCTTGAATTCGCGGTGGATCGGGCTGGTTGCGATAAACGTGTGCAGGCGCCTGTTCTTGCAGCCTTCGAGGGCGCGCGCCACGGCCTCGATATCTCCGTGCCGCGTGCGCGCCAGACCCGCGATGGTCGAGCTCAGACCGAGTTCGCCGATTGAGCGAACGGACAGGAAATCACCGTCGCTGGCGGCGGGGAAACCGGCCTCGATGATATCGACCCCGACCTCGTCGAGGATGCGTGCGACCTGGAGTTTTTCCTCGACGTTCATCGAGCAGCCCGGGGATTGTTCGCCGTCGCGCAGCGTGGTGTCGAAAATGCGTACGTAGTTGTCCATGTGGAATCCTCGGTGGTTCAGTCGCCTGGTTTATTCAGTTCGGGAAAAGAGGTAACGGCGCCCTCCGACGAGGAAGACACCAGGTAAGCGTATTTCGCGAGCGCGCCGGACGTGTAGGACGGCGGGCGCGGCTCGTAACTTGCGCGCCGGCTCTCGAGGTCCGCGTCGGTCTCCAGCACGCGGCGGTCGACATCGATCGTGACCGTGTCGCCGTCCTGCAGCAGCGCAATCGGCCCGGTTCGTGCCGCTTCCGGTGCGACGTGCCCGACGACGAACCCGAAACTGGCGCCGCTGAAACGGCCATCGGTGATCAGCGCGACCCGGTCGTCCAGTTTCTGGCCCGCGAGGGCCGCGGTGACGGCGAGCATCTCCCGCATGCCGGGCCCGCCGGCCGGCCCTTCGTTGCGGATCACGATAACGTCACCGGCCTTGATTTTTCCTTGCTGGACAGCGTCAAAAGCATCTTCTTCGCACTCGAAGACGCGGGCGGGGCCGGTAAAGAAGAATTCGCCATGGCCCGCGAGTTTGGCCACGCAGCCGTCCGGCGCCAGGTTGCCGTAGAGGATGCCGAAGCCGCCTCGTGCGGCAAGCGCGCGGTCGAAGTCCAGGATGACGTCCTGGCCGGGCCGCTCCCGGGCTTTGCTGCAGGCTTCGAACAGGCTGGCGCCCGAAACGGTCGGCGTGTCGCTGATCAGCCCGGCTTCACGCAGCCGGTTGATGACCACCGGGGTCCCGCCCGCTTCGAACATGTCGGGCGCCATGTAGCGTCCGGCCGGCTTGAGGTCGCCGATGATCGGCGTCTTGCGCGAAATCGCGTCGAACTCGTCGATATCGAAAGCGACGCCCGCTTCCCGCGCGATCGCCAGCAGGTGCAGCACCGCGTTGGTGGAGCCGGCCGTGGCCGTCGTTACGGTAGCGGCGTTGCGCAGTGATTCGGTAGTGACCATGCTGCGCGCACTGACGCCTTCATTGACCAGCTCGACCGCGCGGCGGCCCGCCGACCGGGCCGCTTCGGGCTTGTCCGGGTGCACGGCAGGGATATCGTTCAAACCCATCGGGGACAGGCCCAGGGTGGTCATCGCCAGCGCCATGGTGTTCGCCGTGAACTGTCCGCCGCAGGCGCCCGGGCCGGGCAGGGCGTCTTTTTCGATCGCGGCGAGCTCGTCGTCATCGATCGAGCCTGCCGCGTGTGCGCCGACCGCCTGGAAAACGTCCTGGATGGTGACCGGTATCCCCTTGTGCCGGCCGGGCATGATGGAGCCGCCGTAAATCACCAGCCCCGGGATGTCGAGTCGGGCCAGGGCCATTGCGGCGGCGGGAATCGTCTTGTCGCAGCCCACCAGGACCACGACCCCGTCGAGACAGTGGCCGCGCGTGGCCAGTTCGATGGAATCCGCGATGACTTCGCGGGACATCAGCGAACACTTCATGCCCTCGGTACCCATCGCAATGCCGTCTGTTACCACGATGCTGCCGAACTCCACCGGCGTGCCGCCTGCCTCCCGCACGCCGGCGCGCACATGCTCGGCCAGTTCCCGCAAGTGGATATTGCACGGTGTGACGTCCGACCAGGTATTGACGACCGCGATCATCGGCTGGGCGATCTGTTCTTCATTGCGGCCGGTGGCCCTGAGCATGCTTCGAGCGGCGGCTCTTTCAGGACCTTTCTTGATTTGGTCGCTTCGCATCGACTTCCTCATTTTTTATGTTGATTCAAAAAAAAACCCGCAATTCGCGTTGCGGGTTTTCACAGTCTTTCGGTTTTCCAACCTCAGCCTGGACCCGCTCCGTGTACAAGGATAAGAAGCGCAAAGGATGCGCCGAGAAGGAGCATTCCGGACAGGCCGAGAGCGCGCGTTGGGCGCGCGGCGGTAGCCGCTTTTACCCTGCTGTGCTGCTTGCGATTGCGCGCGTACATAGCGCCGGATAAAACCACAGCCCTCGGCGGGCTGTCAACCGATTTTTTGCGGAGTCGATTTTCGCCGGCGGTTCGAAAAAAGAGCATCAATCAGGCGCTATTTTTGTCCGGGCACAGTAAAAATTCTTAATATAAGTTAAAAATACAATAAAAACAGAAAGATATGATCTTCAGTGTTTTGCGCATGTATGACTTCAGTCAATGAGATCAAAATTCATTAAACGGTACACTGACCGTGAAGCGGCGGTACCGATTCACCGAATTGGAACGGTTTCAATTCGAACCCGGATCGCCGTTTGCCCTGTCGGGACAGTGACCAGGAAATGTTTCAGTCAAAACGGAAAATACTAATCGTGCTGGCCTTGATGTTCGCAGCCGGCGGAGTCCATGCCGAGCAATGGCTGGATGAAATACTCGTTCACCGCACTCCTGCTTTTACCGGTGAAAACCCGGAAAATTGCCTGGTGTGCCACTCCGGAGAGCGCATGCGGTCGATTGCCGATGGAGCTCATGGCGATACGGAGGACGACCGCGCGCCATTCGGAAACAACGGTTGTGAATCCTGCCACGGCCCGGCCAGTATCCACGTTTCCCGGGCGCATGGCGGCAAGGGGTTTCCGCCGCTGATCGGCTTCGGCTACGCAAAGGTCGCCGCACCGCGTGACCAGCAGGTTGCTGCCTGCATGTACTGCCACGGCGGCTCCCAGGAGGGCATGGAAGTCACACCCTTCGAGGGCACGACCCATGACAAGTGGATCGTGACCTGTTCGTCCTGTCATCAGGTGCATGCAGAGGAAGATCCCGTCATGACCCGCAGTACGCAGGCGAAGGTCTGCTATACCTGTCACGCAGAGCAGGAAGAGGGGCACCAGAAAGTGGGCCGGCGCGTGCCCGATTTCAGTCGCATGGGCTGCGCGGGGTGCCACAAGGTGCATCGCCTGCCCAAGAACTAAAAGTGAAACCGGAACATTGAACGCCAATATCAGGATCAAACAAGGTCTTAACGTACCTGTCGCGGGACGTCCGGAGCAAACCATCCACGATGGGCCGGAAATCCGTCACGTTGCATTGAGCGGCCTCGACTACGTCGGACTGAAACCTCGCCTGCTCGTCGAGGAAGGCGAGTCGGTTCGTTTGGGACAAGCGCTGTTCATCGACAAGCACCGGCCCGGCATTCCATTCTGTTCGCCAGGGTCGGGCGAAGTGGTCGCGATCAATCGCGGCCCCCGCCGAGCGTTGCACTCGGTGGTCGTGCGCCTCGGCGAGAAGGAAGGAAGCGCCGAACTCTATAGTCCGATGAGCCGCAACCGCATTGCGCGGATGGACCGTGACGAGGTTACGGACCGTCTGCGCGAGACCGGCTTGTGGACCGCGTTTCGGCAGCGGCCTTTCAGCCGGGTGCCGGACCCGAACGCTGCGCCGCGGTCAATCTTCGTGACGGCCATCGATACGCGGCCGCTGGCCGCTGACCCGCGCGTGATCATCGCCGAGCACGTCGATGCTTTCACAACCGGGTTGGATATCATGGCGCGCCTGACCAAGGGCCCGGTGTTTCTCTGTACCGGGCCTGACTGGATTTTTCCGAGCGCCCAGTCGGACCGCGTGCGGCACACCGAGTTTACCGGGCCACACCCGGCCGGACTGCCGGGAACCCATATTCAGTTCCTTGACCGGGTGGGTCCGAAGCGGTCCGTGTGGCATATCGGTTACCAGGACGTCATCGCAATCGGAACGCTGTTCAAAACGGGTCGCCTGGACTGCAACCGCGTCATCGCGCTTGGCGGAGTCGGCGTGGGTAATCCCCGGCTGATTCGTGCCCGGCTGGGCGCATCGATCGAGGAAATCAGGGCGGCTTTCAGTGACCGGTCCGATGATTGCCGGATCATTTCCGGATCGGTTCTCGGCGGCCGCACCGCGAGCGGTGACCTGGCCTGGCTCGGTCGATACCACGACCAGGTTTCGGCGATTCCCGAGGGTGGAGACCGGCACCTTTTCGGCTGGACCGGCGTGACGCCCTGGCGTTACAGCGCGGCTCGAACCTTCTTGCGGAAAGCCGGCCACCAGCGCCGTTTCAATATCACCACCGCGCAGAACGGCCGTTTCACGGGGATGATTCCAACGCGCGCTTTTGAAAAAGTGATGCCGCTGGACATATTGCCGTCGCCGCTGTTCCGCGCCCTGCTGGTCAAGGATACCGACCAGGCGCAGGCGCTCGGCTGCCTTGAACTGGACGAGGAAGATCTGGCGCTGTGCTCCTTCGTGTGCCCGGCCAAGATTGACTACGGCACCGTCCTTCGTATCAACCTCGACCAGATCGAGAGAGAAGGGTGATGAACGAGTTTCTCAAGGATTTCACCGAGGCCTTCCGGACCCTGGGCGGCCGTTTCCTGTGGTCATCACACACCGTAACCCGCACGGCGCCGCACATCCGGGACGCCAACAACGTGCAGCGCATGTGGAACTACTTCGTCATCGCCACGCTGCCGGCCATGGTCATCGGTCTCTGGAGCCTCGGGCTCCAGACCAACCTGGCGCTGCTCGATCTCGATATCATCCGCCCGGCCGGATGGCGAGCGGAAATACTGCTGGCGATGGGCGTGGGATTCAATCCTTCGAATATCCTGGCGTGTTTTCTGCATGGCTTGCTGTTCTTTCTGCCGGTGTTCCTGACCGCCCTGGTCGCGGGTGCGTTCTGGGAAGCCGTGTTCGCGGCGGGCCGCAAGCGGCGGGTCGACGAAGGCCTGCTCGCCATCGCCTGGCTGTTTGCACTGATCCTGCCGGCGACGGTACCGCTGTACCAGGTCGCGCTGGGCATGACCTTCGGAATCATCGTAGGCAAGCTGATCTACGGCGGTTCCGGGCGCTATCTCGTCAACCCGGCGCTGCTGGGGCTGACGTTCCTGGTTTTCTCTTACCCGCAGATACTGTTTTCCGAGGGCGCCTGGGTGCCGGTAGCCGGTTACGACCAACCCACCGTGCTGGAGCTGATTACCGACGAGGGCGGCCTGAGGGTCGTGCCCGCCGTCGATTACTCTTACTGGCACATGTTCTTCGGCGACCGGCCCGGATCGATGGGTGTTGTTTCAACCTTCGGAGCGTTGCTGGGCGCCGTGTTCCTGATCTGGTCCGGGATGGCTTCCTGGCGCATTATCCTCGGGTCAATCATCGGCCTGATCGTGGTCACCGCGATCTTCAATGCCGTCTCGCCGGAGCACCCGCTGTTTTCACTTCCCTGGTACTGGCACATGATCCTCGGAGGGTTCATGTTTGGCACGGTATTCCTGGCTACCGACCCGGTGGCGGGGCCGATGACGGATCCCGGGCGCTGGGGCTTCGGCCTGCTCGT
>Ga0180430_10004499_pt1 | contig 11764 bp, 11 predicted proteins | sample SS_ome_9_FD_132999 | JGI IMG/M metagenome (GOLD analysis project Ga0180430, IMG submission 132999) | Hypersaline lake sediment archaeal communities from the Salton Sea, California, USA - SS_1_S_2 metaG | ecosystem: Environmental > Aquatic > Non-marine Saline and Alkaline > Hypersaline >... | reverse complement strand
GGCACGGAAATCCAGGCGGGAAAGTCTGGCCAGGTGTTGACGGATTACACCCGTCATCTTAATCAGGGGTGGCAACTGGACCGAATTACTGCTATAATGGAGGAGATGGATTTTGTGGCCCATCCACCTCAATACCAAACTCCCCTTAAGGTCAGCTATGATGTTCCCGGCATTGACGCGTATCATCAAATCATCAAGGAGTTGCGCCGGGCCGAAATATCAGCTAAAGTAATTTACTCCGGCGGCAAAAACCTCGATATTATCCCGGCAAAGGCCGGTAAAGGCAATGTAATCAATTATTTACATCAGATATTGCAGATTGACCCTGAGCATGTGGCGGTAGCCGGAGATTCCGGAAACGATTTGGAAATGTTTGTCGCTCCGTACCGTGGCATTGTGGTGGCCAATGCAGATGCTGAGCTAAAACAAAAACAGGCCGGCCATATTTATCACGCTCAATTACGGTATGCTGCCGGAGTGCTGGAGGGATTACGCTACTGGCAATTTTTATAAATCTGTCGGAATGGAGGAAGTAAGAAATGAATCAAACAAACGCAATCTTAATGTTTTCGATACATGGCTATGTCGGCGCCGAGCCGGAGTTGGGCAAACCCGATACTGGTGGCCAGGTAGTCTATGTTTTGGAATTGGCCAAACGTTTTAGCCGGTTGGGGTACACTGTAGATTTGGTCACGCGCCGTTTCGAAGATCAACCGGAAGTGGACCGGATCAATGAAAATTGCAGGGTGTGGCGAATCCCCTTTGGTGGAGACAAATTCATCCGTAAAGAAGATATGCATGATTATTTGGGTGATTTTGTGACCAATTGTCTGGCTGCGATCCGAAACCGGGGCCGGCAATACAGTGTTGTCTATTCCCATTACTGGGACGGCGGTTGGGCCGGTCAGAAAATCGCTGAAGAATTGAGTATTCCCCATGTTCATACGCCCCATTCGTTGGGATGGTGGAAAAAACATAACATGGGATCCGATATGGATGATGCTGAAATGGAAAAAATATATCGGTTCGAAGAACGAATCCGGGGTGAGTTTTTAGTTTACCGGAACTGTGATCACATTATCGCCACCACCGAGCCGCAAACGGAACTGCTCCAGCAGCATTACGATGTGCTGGAACGGCAGATTTCCGTCATCCCCCCTGGCATGGATGAAAACCGATTTTCTCCGGTGCGCCAGGAAGAACTAGACCAACTTCGACAACAATATAAAATTAAACCGCATGATGTATTTGTGGTGGGCCGGATGGCTCACAATAAAGGTTACGACCTGTTGTTGCAGGCGATGCCCACTTTAATCAAGTTAGTGCCCGATGCCCGGCTGGTGGCTGGTATCGGCGGCGATGGCTCCAAACAAGATGATGCCGGCGTACAAGAATTAAAAAAACATGCCCAGGAGTTGGGGATTGCCAAGAAAGTCAAATGGATACAGTATGTTCCGGATGAGGAACTGCCCGATTATTACCGGGTTGCCGGGGCTTTTGCCCTATCGTCTCGCTATGAACCGTTTGGCATGACCGCCATCGAGGCCATGGCCTGCGGTACGCCTACCGTCGTCACCGTGCATGGCGGGCTGGCTGAAATGATTGATTTCGGCAATCAGGCTCTTTTTGCCGACCCTACCCGGCCGGAAGAATTTGGGGCAATGCTGGCCTTGCCCATGCTTTATCCGCATCTGGCCCATGAATTGTCGGTAGAGGGGTCTCGCTTTGCCCGCCGGAATTTTGGCTGGACCGGTATTGCCAAGCGGATATTATCTGTATTTGAGCGGGTGCAGTCAATGGGAGATATAATAGTCTAACCTGTTTTGGGAGGGGTGGGAAAAGCGGGGGTAATGTAATTTTAGCATTATCCCCGCTTTTTTATTTTGGCTCAGGACAATTTTTCGGTCAGGTAGTGTATCATCCGGCTGATGGCGCTGCTCGACCGGCTTTCCTGTTCCAACTCGTTCAGCACTTTGTCTGTGATGGTCTGTTGCACCGCGGCTTCATCGTTCTCCAGCGCGGCCCGCCGGGAAGTAACCCACAAATACAGGTCTGTCTCAGTATGTCCCGGAAATTGGGTGAGAATTTGCCGGTTGAGCAATAACTCGATGACCGGTCTGTAAACAGTATGATACCAGCTTTTCACCGCCTCCGAATAAGGGATGGCCGAGCTGTTTTCGGTTTCTTTGAGATATTTGTGAACATCAATATGTTCTTTTAGAAGCTGATAACAACCCGGCTCTGTGCATTCAATGTTGTGATCCGACACAACTGTATCGAACTCGGTCTGAGCCAGAAAATTATACCGTTCAGTTTGCAGCGGCAACGTTTCCATATCCAACCGGCGATGAAAAAAATTCATCAGCCGGGTGAGGGGGTTGTGTGATTTCTCGCGGGTAATATCATCTAAGATTGCCTCATTGGGCACATTTCCCAACGTCCCCAGTTGTTTTTCCAATTCCGCCCGGTGCAACAACAGCCAGGCGTAAAGATCGGCTTCAGTTCGTTCCGGAAATTCTTTCAAAACGGCCCGCTCCCGGATTAAATCCACAATTGGCACATAAACATTATCGTACCAACTGGCTGTTGCCGCCTGGCAGGAAATCTCCCGGTTTTCTTCGGTTTCTTTGAGATATTTGTGCAAGGCAATGTGTTCTCTGACCAGCCGGTATCGCCCCGGTTCGGTAAAAACGATGTTGTGATTCGGACGGAGTTCATCCAGGTTTGTTCGTTCCAGAAATCTGGTTCGCTCAACCTTGAGCAGAATCGTATCGAGATCATCATCTTTGGTGAGTTGGACCGGGGTTTTGTATTCGATCACATAGGCTTCGATGGTTTTGGCTTTGTGACTTCTGGCTACCGATACACGGTGGTTGCCGTCCCGCACAAAATAGACATCGCCAACCTGATATACTTCTATGGGTGGATACCCGGCTTCATGGGCCAGCGTATCGATTCGCCGCCAACGTTCCTGGACCTTGTCTGTTTTTGGCAAAAAAGCCCGGTTAAAATCCCGATATCGTCCGGTACTGCCCACAATTTTATCGAGGTCAATCTCCTGCAACCCTTTATAAGCAGAATCTTGCAGGCGGAGGTTTTTTTTGATTTCCTCAAACGAAAGTAAATCGGTGGAACGCCCGGTAAAATAGCTCATTATTTCATCAATAAATGCCTGTTGGCGGGCATCGTCAAACTCTTTTTTTGATTCAGTAGAAAGCATAGGTGCCTCCTTTCGAAAAAAAACGCCCCTGATAAAAGGAGCGTCTTTGCTTACCTAAATGGTTGGGTGCAGCTGTTTTTTGGTAATGGTGATTAAATTGCCGGCAACGGACCGGTCCCCGGTTTGAACCGGCTCAGCGGTGATGCCGGAGTCTCCCAGGGGTAAACAATATAACGATCTGTCACCGCGCCGTAATATTCCGGTCCGGTATCCGGAAACAGATTGGAGCGGATGCGGTAATGAAGCACTGCGGTTTCACTTTCGCAGCCTACCGCGGCCAGCCGGCCTTTGACAATCATAATCGCCCGGCCATTGGCCCAGATGTCGTCCACTATCAGCATGCGCCGGCCCGTCAACAGCGTGTCCGACGGGAACTGCATGAAGATGGGCCAGGCCAGTTTTTCGTCAACCTCATCCGGAAAATAAACCGACGCGGTTAAGACATGTTTGATGTTCAGGACTTCGCTCAGGATACCACCCGGTACCAGGCCGCCCTTGGTTATCATCAACAGACCGTCGAATTCCCTGTTAAATTGGGGAATAAGGTGTTCAATTAACTTGTCAATATCTTGCCAGCTTAAGATTTCCCGTTTCAGGTTTTCTGATGGCTGCTCTTCAAACGGTGGCAACATGACAATCCTTGTCCCTGTCAATTTTGACGCTCACAACAGTATTTTACGTATATTTGGAGTGATGTCAATGCTGACACCACCCGTTTAGGATGCCAGACTGGTCAGCAGTTCGGCCTTGAGCTTGACAAAATCGGCAGAAACCATCGTCGCTGCGACGCGGGGCCGGGGCAGGTTCACCGGCATATCAAGTCTCACCCGGCCGGGTCTGGTCGACAGCACAATGACCCGGTCCGACAAAAACAGGGCTTCTTCCACATCGTGAGTCACAAATAGAATGGTTTTTTCGAATCGACGCCAGATGTTCAGCAGCCATGTTTGCAGGTCGCGCCGGGTTAAGGCATCGAGCGCGCCGAAAGGTTCATCCAGCAGCATTACCTCTTGCCCGGTTAAAAAGGTGCGCAGCAACGCGGCTCGCTGCCGCATACCGCCTGATAGAGTCGAGGGGTAAACCTGCCCAAAACCCTCCAGCCCAAACAGCGGCAGCATGGCCTCGGCTTGCTGCCGGGCAGCCGGTCGCGATTGACCGGCCAGTTCCGGCCCCAAAATGACATTATCCAGCACAGTGCGCCACGGCAACAGCAAATCTTTTTGGGGCATATAGCCAAACCGACCGGCTCGCCGGGCAACGGCCTGGCCGTGCAGACAAATTTCACCCTCGTCCGGCTGGCTCAGCCCGGCAATCATGTTGAACAAGGTTGATTTGCCGCAGCCGCTGGGGCCAATAATGCTGATAAACTGGCCTTCGTCCGCGGCAAAAGAGATATTCTCCACCGCCGGTACAATCTGACCGTTCTCGCGATACGTCTGGCTCACGTTTCGCAGACTCAATAACGGTTCACTCACTCGCCGCCGCCCTCGGTGCCCGGCAAAAACCTGTTGCTGAACGCCGCCTCACCATCAAACGGCGCTTCCAGAATATCCTGCTCAAACAGCCAATCGGCATAGGCCTGCCACACCGATTTTTCTTGCAGCCCCCATTGCGGGGCATCGGCCTGATACTGATCAGCCAGCCATTTTTGACTGGCGGTTACCAGTTCCGGGTCGCTTTCCAGGGAGGCTGCCAGCAGAATTTGGGCGGCCTCTTCCGGGTTGGCGATGGCGTATTCATAGCCGCGGGCGGTGGCTTGCACAAAAGCCCGGACCACGTCCGGCTGGTCGGCGACCATTTTTTCGCCGGTGATGATGACCGGGGTGTAGTAATCCGGCACGCAATCCTGCCACTCGTTGAGCATCACCACGTTCAGGTCAATGCCCTTCAACTCGGCGTTGACGCCATCCCATCCGTAAAAAATCCAGGCAAAATCAACCTCTTTTTCGGTGATGGCGAAGAAATCGGCAAAGCCCGTATCAATAATGTTGACTTTGCCCACATCTCCGCCGTCACAACTCATCAGCAAATCGAGCATGGCCGTTTCGATGGGGGACCCCCAGCCGCCGTAAGTTTTGCCCTCGAAATCCTGAGGACGGGTGATGTTGCGGTCGGCACGGGCGGCAAAACCGGAGGTGTTGTGCTGAATCACCGCCGCCACCGACACAATCGGCGCGCCTGCGGCCCGGGCCAGGGTCACTCCCTCCTGATAGCTGATGCCAAACTGGGCGCTGCCGCTGGCTACAGCCTGCTCTACTGGCGTTTCGCCCGCCTGGATGATGTTCACCGCCAGGCCTGCTTCTTCATACCAGCCTTGATCTTGGGCCACAAACAGGCCGGTATGATTGGTGTTCGGCACCCAGTCGAGCATCATTATCACTTCCGTCAACTCAGCCGCGGCCTCCGGCTGTTCTGCTTTGCCGGTGCCACAGCCGGTCAGGGCCATCGTCAATATTACCAAAATTAAAATCCACGGTTTGTTAAGCATAATTATTTCTCCGAGCATAGTTGGTTCGTCAGTTGGATGGTTGGTTAATGGGATAAATGACCAGCCAGCCATCAAGCCAACCAACTAACTATCCAACCAACCATTCTATAAAGTGTAATCTTCAGTTTGATTCCCATTGCCTGCTTCGTCGTCCGGAGTGATACCAGGGCAGGGCCACCCGTTCGATGGCCGACACCAGGCCAAACAACGCCAGGCTGATAGCCGACGAGACGGCAATGGTCGAAAAAACCTGAGCCGTTTTAAAAGCGTTGGCCGAGCGCAGCATGTAAATGCCCAAACCACTGCCGGCCCCCACCCATTCGCCAATAATCGCCCCGATGACACTGTACGTGGCCGCGATGCGCAAGCCCGAGAAAAAGTAGGGCAGCGACGCGGGCAGCCGTACTTTGAGCCATATCTGGCGGCGATTGGCGCCCATGCTTCGCAGCAGGGCCACATAATCCGGGTCGGTGGAGGTCAGGCCGTCAGCCGTGTTGACCGCTATCGGAAAAAAGCAGACCAGGGCCACAATCAGTACCTTGGGCAGCAGGCCAAAGCCAAACCAGATGATGAGCAGCGGGGCCAGAGCCAGAATAGGAATAGTCTGGGAAATCACCAGCAGGGGGTAGATTGCCTGTCGCAGCCAGGCCGATAGATCCAGCAGGGCGGCCAACGCCACGCCCGCGGTCAGAGCCAGAGCCAGGCCCAGCAACGTTTCCTGCAACGTTTGCCAGACGTGGGGGGCCAGCAGGCTACTGTTCTGGCGAGTGACTGTCAGAATTTGGGCCGGTCCCGGCAAAATCCATTCCGGCGTGTCGAACCAGATTACCGCGGCCTCCCACAACAGGGCCAACCCCAGCAGCACCGCCACCGGCAGCCCGTAGCCGGCGGCATTTATCCGGGGACGTTTCACCGGTATTTGCCCACTTTCTCTTCGATGGTGGTACCGCTGACGGCGTCGGCGATTTTGACAATGGTGACAACCTTGTCCACCCCATCAACAAAACAAGCTCGATGGGCCGCCTTGACTACTTCCAGCAGGTCATCCAGTTCTCCTTCCATTGTTGTTTCCAGCGGGCCAACCTCGTACTTAACCCCGGCGGCCTCAATTTCGGCGATGGCCCGGTCTACAATGGGGTAGGGATTGGAGTGCAGGGGCAATACCTGCACACTGACATTAATTATGCGTGACATATTCACCTCAATTCTCAATGTGGATGACCAGGGCCGGCCCCTCGCCAATTTGAACGACGGCCTCCGGGCCGGTCATTTGGTTGCTGATGCTCCACGTGCTGCCCAGCGACAGCGTGGCCTGCTGCAACGGCCACCCCACCCCAGACAGGCTGACGCCGGTTACGGTTGGGGTGAGGGGGATGAGCGATAGTGTATCGCCGCTTTGCCCGGCGATGGTCAGCCGGTCGCCACTGCGAAGCAGTACGGCTCGTTGCGGGCCATCGGCCAGGGTCAGCCGGATGGGCGCGTAAGCAGGCCGGGTCAACAGCAGAATGTTGCCCAGCATCTGGTCGAGCCGCCCGCCCAGGGCCGTCACCAGCATAATTTCGTCCGGCTGCCGGGCCGCGGCCAGGTCGAAGGCCAGTTCCAGATCGGTTTGGTCTTTGTGGCGGGGATGGCGTTGAATCTCGACGCCGCGGGCGGTCATCTGCGCGGCCAGGTCCGGCGGCAGAGAGTCCAGGTCGCCAATGATGACGTCCGGCGTCAATCCCAGGGTCGCGGCGTGGACAGCGCCGCCGTCGGCGCAAAAAATGTGGTCGTCGGGGCGCAGATGGACGCCCAGCCGGTCCGGCTGGTTCAAATCTCCGTTGGCAAAAATTACAATTCTATGCATAAAAAAACACCCTCCGGAGGAGGGTGTTTGCTTTGGGTAGCTATTCTGTCCCTCCGCCGGCATTATCCGGATCAGGTTCAGCGGTCATTCCCACAGCAGAATTAAGTCCGCAAGGAAATTTCTCAGCCCGGTTTGTCCAAGCTCCCGTAAACAATTTTATTGTACAGACATTATAGATGTTTTCGCTGGGAAAGCAAAATGTAGTAATTTTGCTTTATTTTTTTTGACCATTTTGGCAAGTTGGATTATTGTGGTCCCATTACAATTTCATAGGCATACCCCATCAATGGAGAGGTTATATGCAAACATCCAGCCCCAATATTTTGCTGATTATGGCTGACCAGTTGGCCGGCCCGGCCTTGCCGGCATACGGCCACCCGGTGGTCAAAACCCCCCATCTTTCCGCTCTGGCTGCAGACGGCGTTGTGTTTGAAAACAGTTACTGTAACAGTCCTTTGTGCGCCCCCTCGCGAGCTTCGATGCTGACCGGGCAGTTGCCGTCCCGGTTGGGGACATTTGACAACGCCGCCGAATTCCCCGCCGAGCATCCGACCATGGCCCACTACCTGCGCTCGATGGGGTATCAAACCTCGTTGGTGGGCAAAATGCACATGATCGGCCCGGACCAACTGCACGGCTTTGAAGAGCGGCTGACCACGGACGTTTATCCCTCTGATTTCGGCTGGACTCCGGACTGGACTCAGCCGTCCAGCCATCGCTACTCCTGGTATCACAATATGCTCAGCGTGGTGCAGGCCGGCTTGTGCGTCACCAGCAATCAATTTGATTTTGATGAAGAGGTGGCCTTCCGCGCCACTCGTAAAATTTTCGACATCGTCCGCAACCCGGACGACCGTCCTTTTTTCCTCACTGTTTCTTTTACCCATCCGCACGATCCCTTTGCTATGTCCCAGCGTTATTGGGATTTGTATGACCATGCAGAAATTGATATGCCCGCGGTTGAGGCCATCCCCTATGATCAGCTTGATGCCCACAGCCGGCGATTGTATCACATGTGTGCCATGGACCAGTACCGCCTGACCGAGGCGCGGGTGCGCAATGCCCGCCACGCCTATTACAGCGCGGTTAGCTTTATTGATGAAAAAGTGGGGCAGATTGTGCAGGCTTTGAACGCGGCCGGGCTAGCCGAAAACACCATCATCATTTTCACCTCTGATCACGGCGAAATGTTGGGCGAACGGGGCTTGTGGTACAAAATGAACTTCTTCGAGTGGTCGGCGCGGGTGCCGCTGCTTGTCCATGCCCCCAACCGCTTTGCCGCCCGGCGCGTCAGCCGCAATGTGTCGCTGGTGGATTTGCTGCCCACATTGGTTGACCTGGCGGCCAACGGCCCGCCCCCCGCCCTGGCCGCGCCGGCTGATGGCGCCAGCCTGGTGCCGTTGCTTAAAGGGGTTGATTCAGCCTGGGACGATACGGTCTACGGTGAATATCTGGCCGAAGGGGCGGTAGCTCCCTGCCTGATGGTGTTGCGCGACCGCTTCAAATATATTTACAGCGAATCAGACCCGCCCCAACTATATTATCTGGAAACCGACCCGCAGGAATTGACCAATCTGGCCGGACAACCGGAGTTTGCCGCGGTTGAAGAATCGTTACAGGCGGAGGTGCTGGCTCGCTGGGATCCCCCCCGGCTCAAAGAGACAATTTTGCAGAGCCAGCAGCGGCGACACATGATTTTCCCGGCTCTGATGACGGGCCAACACACGCCGTGGGAGTTTCAGCCTTTTCAGGATGCTTCGCAGCAGTATATGCGCAATCATCTTGATTTGAACGACCTGGAATACCGTGCCCGCTATCCATCGCCTGATATTCCGTGGCCTGATTTTTCCGATTCGCCTTAATTGGGCCGCTGTTCGACCAGTAACTCCGCCACCGACCCCAGTATTATATCTGCAAACGGGGTCAAATCTGCCCTGGCGCTGACCCCGCTCAGCATGCCGATGGTCAGGCCTACGCCCGCGGCCCGGCCCATGCGCAGGTCATCGGCATTATCACCCACCATGATTGTTTTGGCCGGGGCAATATCCAGCGTCCGGCAAATATTCAAAATCATATCGGGGGCCGGTTTGATGGGCCTGCCGTCGTCGGCGCAGGCCAGGCCATCAACCATAGCCGATAGCCCCAGCCCCTTGAGCGTGGCCAGAGTGGGGGCGCGGTCGTCTGCAGTGGCAATACCAATCTTCGCTCCATTGTGGCGCAGCGTGCCAAACAGGGCCGTCAAATCGGCCAGGGGGTGGGCCAGTTTGACCGGGTCGGGCAGATACCAGGCCGCGGTCAGGGCCGTTTCACTCTGTGCGGCAGACAGACCGCTTTGCTGCAAGACTGCCAGTATCAGGTGGCGTTGTTCGGCTTGGGGGGCAATGGATAGCGGCCCGGCCGGGTCCATAATTTTGGTGTTGGCGTCGAAGGCCATTGCCTTAAACAGAGGGGCGGCGATGGGCTGCCCCGTCTCTGTCTCCAGCCGGCGGGCCAGTTCAAGAATCCAGTGGCCCCACATCCGCTTAAAGTCAATCAGGGTGCCGTCTTTGTCAAAAATGACCAGAGCCGGGGCAAAATCTGTCAGGGCCGGGTGCAGGGTATAGTGGTTTGCGCTAAACTCCAATCTGTAATCTCCAATCTCTAAACAAATTCGCCATAGGTAAAACGGTTCGGCCGGCGAGATGTGCCACCGAAAATCGGGTTCGTGACGGCCAACGGTGCGCCGTCCGGGCTGAGAACATCCAGCCGGAACCAGGCCGATTCAGCAGCCGTCATTTGCGTTTGGTAGTGCAGACGGGCCGGTTCGTTGTTTATGGTGGTCTGGGCCACGCGCTCGCCGTTTTTGATGATGGTGGCTGTAGAGCCGCGGGGCGCTTGGGAAACAGTCGCAGTAAAGGTGATGTCGCTGGATTGGGCGCCCATATCCGCGCCGATGTCGTAGGTTTGCCCGTTGATGCCGGCCTGAAATGAAACCTCCGGCCCCATGCTGACGTACACCCGGCGGCGAAGCAGGCCGGTCAAAATGGCCTGGCCGGATAGCGCCTCGGCATAAACGTAAGTGCGGGGCAGGCCCAGCCGCTCGGCAGCGATGTTTTTGGCATGGCGAGGCCGGGGGTGGTGATAATCGCTGCCGCCGATGGCCGTCAGGCGGAGGCCGGCGTTGAGCCAGTCGGTCCACATGGCGATGGCGGCAGGGTTGGCCTGAAGGTTATCATCCCAACTGGGGTCGTTGATGATTTCCAGGCAATGGACCCGGCGCAGGTCGGTATCCGGGTGCAGCCAGGCCCACGGCGACAGCAAGGGGTGGTTGATGGATACCAGCAACTCGTCGCGGCCCATCTGTTCCATCAGCAGCCGGGTTGATTGGGGCGCGGCATTGGGCCACACGTTCACCTCGGTTAGCCAGTCGTACTGCCGGGTCAGGCCAAAGACGTTGTAATGGCCGGTATCCATTGTCACTTCCAGGCCGGGGATAATCAGTATATCAGCCGGGTCGCCAAATTCGGGGTAAGCCGTGGTGGTGTTGTGGTCGGTGATGGCAAAGAAATCCAGGCCTTCGGCGCGGGCTGTGTTCAGTAGGTCGGCGGGTGAGTGGTAGCCGTCCGAGTGGTGGGTGTGGGCGTGAAAATCGCCCTGGTACCAGCCGGCCCGGGGCCGGAGTATTTTTGAAAGGGTTAATGACATTGCTGTTTCCTTTTGCCAGGGTTATAACGGTTGGTTCAACATTTCCAGATGCAGGGCCTGACCGGTGTAGGGATGTTGGGCCGCTACGTCTTCATCCAGTTCAACCCCCAGACCGGGTTCGGTGGGAGGGATGACATAGCCGTCTTCCCATTTGACCGGACTTTTGAGAATTTCGGCATGGAAACCGCCCCAGGTTTGGATGCTTTCCAGTATCAAAAAGTTGGGGCTGCATGCCGCCAGTTGAATATTGGCCGCGCCGACAATGGGGCCGCAGTACAGATGGGGGGCTAGCTGGGCGTAGTGTGCTTCGGCCATGCCGGCAATTTTTTTGGCTTCGAGGATGCCGCCCACCCGGCCCAGATTCATTTGCAGTATAGAGGCTGCTTGCCGGGTGAGCAATTGGGCAAATTCATATTTGGTTGCCAGCCGTTCCCCGGTGGCAATGGGGATGCTGGTGGCGTGGGCCACCCGGGCCATTTCAGCCGGACTTTCCGGCGGAGTTGGCTCCTCAAACCACAGCGGGTCG
>Ga0180430_10004498_pt1 | contig 11765 bp, 13 predicted proteins | sample SS_ome_9_FD_132999 | JGI IMG/M metagenome (GOLD analysis project Ga0180430, IMG submission 132999) | Hypersaline lake sediment archaeal communities from the Salton Sea, California, USA - SS_1_S_2 metaG | ecosystem: Environmental > Aquatic > Non-marine Saline and Alkaline > Hypersaline >... | reverse complement strand
TCCATGGCGGTCGAGCATCGTATGCCGCGCCGCGTGCGCAAAGGATATGTGTTCCCCTACGACTCTTGGGGACATCGTCAGGCAGTACATCGCTTTGTGGAAGAGATTCCACTCAAACCATCGCATCCCACTTACGCAACGCTGGTCGACGTCGAGAATGGTCTGGAGCAATTCCGAGATCACCCGATGCAGTTGATCTGGGGCACCCAGGACTGGTGCTTCACAACGACATTCCTCGAAGAATGGGAAGAACGGTTCCCACGCGCATCCACACTTCGCCTCGATGCCGGACATTACGTCTTTGAGGATGCTCACGATGCCATCGTCGCCAAACTCTCTGAATTCTTAGCCTAACAGCCCGTTGAAAAATTCGACGGGCTGCTGATTTCAGGATGAAATCCCCAAATTCACGTCGGACACGACGGGAATTTGCTAGCGATAACAGTCCTCTGATTTCGCGACGCTTGAAAAATCGACAGGATGTTGATTTTTCAACAGCCTGCTAAGCGTCTCTCGATCACATCGAAGATGTCTTGCTCATTGCATCGCCAAAAGCCGTCGATTCCTGCGTAAATTTCAGGCGAATTGTTCGCACACGAATTAATCGCATGCAAATGCGTTGATGATCAATGCATGGCGTGGGGTTTGTCTTTTGAGTTTTTTTCAGAAGCGAACGGCGTCTCAACGGTAACGCTTAGTCTGTTGGCTCATTGCACTTTAAGTGGATCAGCCCAAACGTCTGTGTTTGTGAATCGAACGTGAACACGCCACTTTCCGCAAATTATGGCACCAACATTGCCTCCTCGATCAGAAGCTCGCAAGTGGACTCTTACCAATACTGGAGATTCTGATGCCTCTGTTTGTTACCACGCAACGTCGACGTGGTTTTACTCTGATCGAATTGCTCGTGGTGATCGCAATCATTGCGATTCTGATCGCTTTGCTGCTGCCAGCTGTGCAACAGGCCCGCGAGGCCGCGCGTCGTACACAGTGCAAAAACAACCTGAAGCAGTTCGGTCTTGCGCTGCACAATTACCTCGACACACACTCCGTATTTCCTTACGGACACCAGGTTGAAGGCAGTACGTTGCGACGAGATTGCTGGTTCCAACAAGTTCTACCCTTCATCGATCAGGCACCTCGCTACAACCAATACCAACAGTATCCGACCGTCGACCCTGTCCAGGGTGAGTACATCCACCGCATGACAAATAAAGACGTGGTCGGACCAGTTCCCGGAGCGTCATGCCCTTCTGATCCAAACTCTCCCGGACGTGGAGCCAATGGTGGCACCGTCGCTTTCCAAGGTAACTACGCTGTGTCTGCTGGTGTCGGACAGACCATGACCGTGGACTTCGCCACGTCCACCATCACCGTCACGAACATGAACACAGCCAGCACGACAACGGGAACGGGGTTGTTCTACATGAACTCCAGCACGGGAGTGAAGACATGCATTGATGGTTCCTCCAACACGCTCCTCATGAGTGAAGGCATTGTTCGCGATAACAACACAGCCGCCTGGGGCGGTCTCGGTGGTTACTGGGGTGGTGCTCCACACGGTTCATTCGCGTTCTCCGCAGCTGAACCTCCCAATACTTCCGTGGCTGACCGAGTCTACAGTTGCAAAGCAGCTTCCACTCCGGGAGCCCCCAACTTCGCTCCTTGCGAGGATCGCAACGTCGGTGGTGGACGATGGAATTTCGCTCGCAGCTACCACATCGGTGGCGTGCAAGCCACGCTCGCAGACGGTTCCGTTTCATTCTTCAGTGAGAACATCGATCGTCAAACCTGGATGAAGCTCTCCATGCCCAATGATGGGCTCACGGTTGGCGAGTTCTAGAGCAACTTGCCCGATGAAGTGCAGCTTCGATAACTGCTCAAGTCAGACCTGAAATCACCTCCGGGACACGTGTTCCGGAGGTCCTCATACGAATCATTTGATAAGGAATTGAAAACGTGTCGCGATTTTCGGTGTCCGCAATTCTGTTGCTGTCATGCTTCTTAGTCTTTAGCGGATGTAACTCGGAGCCTGAAGGCCCAGAGATGTATACGGTCAGTGGCAATGTGACCTTTGATGGCCAACCACTGGATGAAGGACGGATTCGATTCCGCTTAACTTCGGGAGATCAACGAGCTTTCGAGTCGGATATCATCAACGGTAAATACTCATTGCAAACCATGGAAGGCCCTATGCAAGTGGAAGTTCGCGCTTCCAGAATCGTGCCTGGAAAGTTTGAGCAGGCCAGCCCGGATGATGAACCGCAACCAGTTGGCGAAATGTATATCCCTGCCAAGTACAACGCGAAAACGGAACTCACTGCTCAAGTGACACCAGACGGCGAGAACGAATTCCCCTTCGAACTCACTTCTGGCTCTTAACGGCTCAGTGTCCGCTTCTCCCCACCCGATTTACGCCCTCACCCTCCAAGAAACAGCTCGCACCAAGTGGGTTCCAAGATGAACCCTCCCACCTCAAGTTTGTGCAGGAGTCAATCATGGACTTCGTAAAACGAAACTGGTTTCCAATTCTCTGTGGCTTCATTGTCATGGTATCGCTCTACGACACATTCCTGATCGTTCGGTACAGTGAACAAATCAGAAACCTTGAAGAAAACCCCATCGGACGCTGGCTCATTGATGTCGCAGGAGGCGGAGTCGGAATTTTCGTGAGATGCAAACTCGCAGGGACAACCCTGGTCGTAGTCATTCTGACATGCCTGCATCGAATGCGAAGTCGGACAGCACTACCAGTGACTTCTTCGATTGCTGCCTATCAAACGGGATTGCTGACTTACCTGACGCTGGCCTGATTCAAAGCTAACTAACCTCTCGCGCCGTGGCGATTCGACATCGTTAAAACTTGACGCGATCCCCGAGTGCTTCGCGCATCTTGGGACGGCCACGTAACCCAGTCGTGCCGTAAAGATTGAACATTTGTAAGTGTGGCAACGCATCCAGAACGGCATACATCGTATCGTTGGATGCTTTGTTGTTGCGGAATTCCAGAAAGCGGAGATTCTGAAACATCTCGCTCTCCGCAATCAGTTTCAAACTTTTCTCAGTCAGGCTGCACTCGTTGACCACGAGTCGACGCAGTGCCGGAAAACAATTCGCTTCGACCATCTTGCGAAAGGTGTCGTCGCCGATGTAAGTATACCCGACATCGAGGGAAGTCAGACTGGGATAGTGGAGCTTGTGCAACCCTATCGCGTCGTCACGGGATTCAAAGCCCCAGTCCAGATCCAGTCGAAGCAGAGTCTCGCGGAAGTTTGCGTCGGCCATTGCGTCCAGCAGATCGATCGTCAAATCGGTATTCCGCAGATCCAATTCTTTCAGATTCTCACACACCGGTGACTGGAACAGACGCGGATTCAGGGCCCGCACATTCTGCAGGTTGAGGTCTTCCACACTCTGCAACGGCGCGTGCTCACACATGGTCTCCAGAAACGCCCAACTCAGTTCATAATTGGACTCCAGACTCAGCGCACGACATTGCACCAACTGATCATCCCGAAAAATGAGATCGGCATCGCCATCATCCATGTGAGTGGAAACAAGAGCCAAAGTAGTGAGGTTTTGAAAAGCCCCCTGCTCGTGCAAGTGCCTCACATGAGATGAAGTGAGTTCGACGTTTTGCAACTTCAGTTCGATAAGCTGCGACCAGTCGAGTTGCTGAATTTCCGAGAAACTCGTTTCGCCGCCAATCTCAAGTTTCTTGAGGTTCGGCACCGCAAACGACATACCTCCAAAATACGGTGTGCCATAGCTCGTACCAAATGCAAGTGACTCCAGGTTGTCGAAGTTTCCAGTCAGAGGGACCTGACTGATTTCCGAACTCTCAATGTCTCGTACGGACAGTGACTTGAGTTGCTTTGCAAAAGGTGCATGCCCCAACGCCTGAACCACTGAATTGTCAACTTCCAGATCATTGAAGCAAAGTCCTGTCAGTCGATTCCAATTGGACGAGCCTAACAGGGGCACCAAATCATCGCTGGGAATCTTGAGCGAACTCAGATCGAGCGAAGTCACATGTTGCAAATGCTCGCATTCCGCCAATTCGCCCCCACGCCCTTTCAGGCGGTTCAATCGCAACCACTGGATGGGCGCACTCTGATACAGAGCGGCTCCCTCTTTGAGAAACCGACTCGCCAGCACCGTGACCGTCTCGATAAACCCACGGCGAAACTGTGTTTTCTTAACATCCTGTTTGAGTTCGCTGGCCCAGTCTTCACCATGCGCAGCGAGCAACGCATGACAGCGATCCTGGAGTTCGTAGTAGAGCGGCTCGTGATGATTCACTTCCTCCATTTCACATTGGATGCGAATGAACTCTCCACGCGGATCTCCTTGCTCTTCCAACCAGTCCGCGAAGATCAGTCGCGGGGTGTCATCATCTGGGTTCGCCAGAATTTCGTTCAGAAACGCTTGACGATCATCCATCGCTGCCTCCGCTCGCCCCAGTTTCCAAGGAGTCATTTCCTATGCGCCAGGCTTCGGCTTCCTGCGCACACTCCTCCACACGCTGTCGAACTTCCTCCGCAAAGTCGGACTCTCGACCACGCTCGCAGAGTTCTTTGACAAGATCGGCCGGAAGCGGATCGCCATAAACAACCCGAATGCGGGTCGGTTTGATCCAGGAAGAAGTCCGTGGAAACGCCTGCAGCGCACCGGAAATCCCGACCGGAATCACAGGCACATCCGCACGTCGAACAATGGCAACAAAACCTGGTTTGAAACTCCCGATATCTCCCGTTCGAGTGCGTGTCCCCTCAGGAAACAAACCGACATAGAACCCGTGATTGAGACGTTCGACAGACTTACGCAGGCTCTCCGTGCTGGCGGACTCACGCTTGATGGGCATGACGTACGTGTTCCTCAGAACCCATCCGATCACCGGCACCGTGAAAAGATTATCGCGAGCCAGGAAGCTGACGGGACGCTGCAGCCAGACACTGATCAGGAGTGGATCGAGATAACTCTGGTGGTTGACCAGAAATAACGCGCCACCTTCGGGTAACTTTTCTTTGCCGCGAGTCCGCAATCCGAACCAGAGCACGACAAAGATCTGAAACCAGAACTGGATGAATCGCCAAACCCAGTTTCGGCGCGTAGGATGAGGGAGTGATTGAGTTTCAGACATAAAGCAGTTGGGAAGTTGTGTGACAACTCCAAGCTACTGAATCACAGCCGTTTGTTCCATTAAAGTCACACGCGAAGGCTGACCCGGCGACTGAAACAATGACACCACCATCGGTCGCTCACTCCGTCGAGAATCCACCAGGAACTGACAGTAGCGCGTACCGTCAGGCAGCGATCGGGCTACGGAAAGATTCTCGGAACTGACCGGCACACGAATCCCGTACTCCGCAGCTAGCTTCTCTTGGGCAACACCTGCCAGCCGATTGGCAACCGCATCGCCTCCAAGATGCGTCACGGCCCGCAAATTCTCCAAACGCTGCTGGGCTGAGTAGAAGCCTTGCAATAGTTGGGCTCCCGGAAATCGATTCACGAGCAATCCCGCTGCATGACAACGAATCTCATGAAACTGCGTGCCCGTCCGCACTCGAATAACAGTGTCACCCGCCTGCGGTATGTGATGACTTAACTGCTCTCTTTGAGAAGCAGCCACGATCTCAGCATGCAGACTTTGTGAGGTGCAACCGTGAAGATCTTTTTGCAGCAGTGTCGCGACGAGAGCTTGCAGTTTCTCCTGAGTGAGAGTGTCTGTCTGTCCTGAGCGCGTCCAGACACTGCCATCAGCCAGAACAAACACTTCAGGTTGTTTTGGCGTTTGCCCAGGATCGATATACCACAGTTCGATCACGCTGACTTTGCCATCTTCAGGCAGCGCGACGGGACCCGCACCGTGAATCGAGGCGTTAACCGAGAAAACGGACAGGATTGCGATTGCGAAGAAACGTGACATCTTGCTCACCATATATGGTTTGATAACCATCTTCTTTATCGTCAGAACACCCGCCATGAGTGGCCTATTTCAAAAGTGACTGAGCATTGCAAATCATTTTGACGACTAGATCTCGCATTGCTCATGACTTTCATCGTCATCTTGACAACGCGCAGGTTACCCCATATTCCGGAGTCGTCACAATCCGAATTTTCGTTACTGCCTGATTGGCGCTCTGACGTTGCCCAAGATTGCACACGCAAGAGTGCATTGCTCTATTCGACATCCAGCGGGACTTCCAGGCCGCGTTCCAGCTCCAGTCGAGACCCAGACCTCCGATCTTCGACTTCAAAAACGAGTCGATATTGACCAGCTGGTAGACCCCGCATTGGGAAGTGCAACTTGACCGTTTCCTGCGGCATGACCCAACGCCCCCAAGATTGGTCAATGTTCTGATTGCGTCCCGAAATCCCGACAATCCGCAGAGTTGCATCGATGACAGAGTGTGCATCTCCCTGATTCTTAATGGGCAGCTGAATGCTGTGGCGTCCGTCCTGGATCACCCAGGTCGGTTCTTCATGCCTCAACAAGCCACTCCCTTCCGCAGTGATGGAAGCGATGGTGATCCTTCCTTGACTGATCCCTGCAGAGAGCGTTGCGTAGCGGTTTCCAGGGGAACTTTGAGTCGAACGCATCGACACCATCACCTTGCGTTCGCGTCCAGGCGGAATCGTGATCTCTTTCGGACGAACGATCAGCCAGTCGGGATCTTTCATCGAGTGAAGTGCTTCCGACCTGAAATCCACGGTCTGCGGCTCGCTCGAATAATTTTTCAACGTGACTGCAACGAGACGATTGCCGCCGCTCAGGGTCGAGAGCTCGATCACTCCAGGAGTGGCTGTGACCCCAGAGGCGAGCGTGACGCCATGCTACTTCTGAATTGGAAAGCTGTCCGCGGTCACCTTGAGATTCCCGAACTCAGTCTGAGACTTCAAGTGGCGATTCAGATCGACCGCTTCGAATGCCGCGTGGTAACTGCCTTCTTCAAGAGGAAACGGAATGGGAGCAGAGACCTGTAAGGTCGTGTGGCCCAGAATACGAATGTCGAACTTCTCTGGCTCGGACGAGGCTGCGCGGACTGGCATCCCAAGCGGAACCGCTCGCGCCCCGAATTGATCCGTAAGAATACCGTTGAGACGGAACTCCATGGGGTTCGCTGTGGGATTCACGATTTCAGCGATCATCAGAGGCAAACCATTTTCCTCGACAACATTCGCCCTCTGAACACGAATGGCATCCAGTTCCGCCCCGATGGTGCCTTGAATACTGACATCACAGCGCAGCAGATATTGCGTTACGAATCGCACTCCGAGTTGCGTCGCTGTGTCTCCACGATTGGGCTGCTTGCGGCCCTGATCGCGGACAAGGATCCCGAATGAATGGAATGTGGCATCATCCAACGGAACTCGGAGTGTGCCTCGAACGAGATGAGTTTCACCTGCCTTGAGGGTCACGGTCCCTGGTGTTTGCAACTGAATCGCCGCGGGAACTGGAGCATTGGCATCCGATGCAATCACGCCGTTGAGCCGTTGTGTGATGGCAACCGGTTGAATGCTGAGCGTGGAGTCAGACAACGAAGTAATTTCGTGTTCGAATCGCAACACCTGACCACGTCGGGCAACACTGCGATGCACGATTGGTTCAATCCGAAAGGCAGGCTTGAGTGCATGCTCGTCGAGGATGGACGTTGTGCGTTTCTGAGCTTGCGCGCTCACGGTTACAAGGAGGCACAAACACAAAACCAGGACCGAACGAACGTTACGGATTCCGTTCTGCATGAGTGTCGACCTCCAGTCGTGAATCCGTTTGCGTCACGATCTTGGGCGAGATGAAGATCACAACTTCCGCTTCCTGACTTTGCCGCTCAACCTTTTCAAACATGCGGCCCAGTTTTGGGATACGTCGAAAACCGGGAACCTGGCTGACACGGTCCACGGTTTGTCGTTGCATCAGTCCGCCAATCACAATCGTCCGCCCATCCTTGACATCAACCGTGGTGGTAACGCGACGACGGTTGATCAGTGGGAACGGATTGTCCACAAGTTCAGGATCGTTCTGGCTGCTACGAATGTCTTCACTGACCTCCGCTTTCTCAATCACCACCTGCACGTTATCTCCGCGTATGGTTGGAGAGATAATGAGATTGATCCCCGCCTCCACTTCCTGAATGTCCTGCCGAAAGAAGACGTCTGCATTTTGCGGTTGAACGCTAAAGAAAGTTTGACGCGCAATCGAAATCTCCGCCTTTTCGCCATCGCGCGACATCACGCGTGGGGCTGCCCGAATGGAAATGTAACCCTCCTGGGCCAGCACTTGCACAAAGGCTGAAGTGACTGCAAAGTCCGAGAATAAGTCTTTCGCTCCACCGGGACTAATGCCAGCTCCAAAAGCCAGACCTTGCATGCCAATATCAACCAGTGACTGATTGTTCAGTCGAACAGCATGTCCCCAATCCAGGCCGAAGCGGAATCCGCTTTCAGGTGAAACCACACAAATGATCGCTTCCAGCATGACCTGCGGAACCGGTTGGTCGGTCTGTCGAAACTTCTCCTGAATTTGGGCCACTGTCTCTGCTGGCGCTTCGATCAAGATGAGATTTCGATTCTCGACGACGCGGACGAAATCGGCCCACCGTTCAGGCAATGTTGTCACCAGATCCTCGGGAGCGATGTAGTACGGCCGATACTCTCCCTGCTCCGCAATGAGCGGAAAGAGCGCAGTCGTTGGATCGGGTAAGCCAATCAGATAGGTACCATCCTCACGAATATGGTAGATCATTCCGAGGGGCAGTAAGACCTTTTGCAACGCCATCTCGAACGGCTCAGACTCGATGACGACGGATACCACACCAGCAACCTGATCATCCATGATGATCGAAATATCCGCCTGAGTGGCCAGCGACTGAATTGCCTGCCGTACATCCGTCTGCTCAAAGAAGTCGCTGACCAATTGCTCTTCGACCTGCTCGTTCTCGAACTGTGCTGGTGTCACGGTCGAAAATGTGGCTGGCTCAACGTAGTTCTGCAGGCCATCCGCAGGCGGCAATGGAGGTGGTGCGATCGAGTCAATCGCGGGAGGGAGATACGATTCAGGGACCGGCTCGCCAACGGGAATTGGCGGCACAAGTGGTGCCACATGCATTCCTGCAGCAGGCATGGCGTTCACATATTCCGGGTGAACCTGTTCCTGCAGCCCAAGGCGAGTTTCTGGATAAGCCTGATGGACTGCCTCGAAGAATAACTCATCGACAGTTTTGCGTTCCGGTTCTGGGATCCACAAGAACGTACGGCACCCCATGGTCATCACGCTTAGCGCGATAACACAGCGAAGCACCAGTTTGTTGAGCACTTGCTTCATCCGTGAACCATATCAGGCCTCGCCGGCCATAGGCGCCAAATCGGCCTCGCCGGCCTTAGGCAACAAATCGGCCTCGCCGGCCTGAGGCAAATAATTAGCCATGTTGGCCTTACGTGATAATGAGCCCTTCCTTGTCGATGCTGGTCGCAGCATCGTTAGTTCTCCGTAATCGTGCCGATGACCGTTGTCTCGTATTCACCCGCCATGAGCAGAGGAATTTCATCTCCCAAAAATGTCACCGTCAGCCCAGCCTGTGCAACACCGGCATCATCAGATTCCACCATCACCAGCGCCTCCAGATTCCCCATCCGAAAATCTGTCCGTGCTTGCGGTATCGATTCCACCCAGCGTGTGCCGCGGTTTGATTTTGTGATTTCAATCGAAAGTTGGGCATCGACCGCAGCACTCGGGTCACTGACGAGTCGAAACGGCTCACATGCCCATTGAACCGTGACTCCGCGACGTTGTATGAGTGCGACAATCGTCCATCTTTCGGCATCGAACACTTGCGGAGCGTCTTGCCCGTCATGGTCGATCCGCTGAATCTTCCCCCCAGCCTGGAGCTGAGGTGGTTGTGCAAACGACTGCATTGAGCAGGTCATCAGCCACAAACAAGATGCGATCCAAATGTATTTCATTGCTTGCTCAATCAATGGCTCAACGTAAACGAGTGGACTGTCACAGAAAAAAATTGGGGTTGAGTGATTGATCGGTAGCGACAACGGAGCGGTCAATCGCGGTACCAACCCTCAATTTAAAGCCTGAAAAGGCACTACGGGTTTTCCGTGATCTCGCCAGTGACTGTCGTCTGATAAACACCAGCAGCGAAGGTACCCGAACCTTCACCCGCCAGACTATTTAGAAATGTCATGTCCAATTCGAACGTGGCTGTACCCACGTTGTCTGAGATCGTTTGCCAAGTGTCCAAAGTCTTACCATTCGCAATGTCTGTCGAGATCGTCGAAACAGCGCCGGTCCAACTCGCTGGGCCACTTGTTGTGGTGGGGCGAATCGTTAGTGCAGCGTCCCGTCGCAAGTGATCGGCATCTCCCAGGCCAGTCACAAAGGGACCTTCCAGGGTGAAGGTGACCGTGACTCCGCTGGCAACATTTCCCAAAACCAACCACTGCTGAGGTGGAAAAGACTGATTCACGTCCGCTCCGGAGTGGACAATACTCACATTCGGAACAGGAGCCTGAATCGAAATCTCGCTGGGAACAGTAATGACGAATGTCTGCGAGTCCTGATCCTGCCCACAGACAACTTGCCCCACACAAAACAGAAAGAATGGAAAAGATCGGCAAATTGAACGCATAGGGTCTCCCGACAACAGTGTTTCACTGTTATCGACAGGAAAACCCTCAAGATTGACGAAATCGTTAAACTTGCTTTATTTTGCCTCACCCTTGCCATCAGAACAATTGGGACATACGAGGTGAGGGCGAATCTTGTTGAATGTCGCGGGGCCAATGCCCTTAATGCGCATCACTTCCTCCAAAGATGCGAATGGACCATGAAGCTCTCGGTCCGCCACGATTTTTCTAGCTGTGGTCTCTCCGATTCCCTCCAGCTGCATCCATTCCACCCAGGTCGCTGAGTTGATATCCAGCCGAAAGACAATGTCATCGGGACGCACAATCTCCAGGTCTGACCGACTCGCGCGCGGCAACAGCCTCCAACAAATCAGCCCTGCAATGATGACGACACAGACGACCAGAAAAACCTGGTCGCCCCGTGTGAAAAGCTTGCCCATACTGAAGCTCTATTCAGGAAGCGTCTTGTGCGAGCCATCGCACTTGGGAGCGTTGTCTGTGTGCTTGCACAGGCACATCCACATCTCCTCGTCTTTCTCAGCCGTAAAGACATTGGGGCGATACTCCGTGCCCTTATGAGCACCATTGCAGAACGGTTGTCCATCAGACAATCCGCATGTGCAAAAGGCGTAATTCTTGCCAGCTTCCAGTTGAACTTTCTGTGGAGCACGACCTGCGACTTTGGGAAGATCACTCATGCTGGTCTTTCTGTTTAAAACGGGAATTTTCAGACGGTTTATACCCATTTCAGCAGCCAAAACCAAACCGCATGCCGTGTCACGATTCGTCGATTGACGCTTTGTGTTGGCCTCGATACCCTTCGCTTTAGGCAGTCTGCACAAAGTTTGCAGGTTATGCGAACCAGGATCGTTATCCAGTGTCCAACTGTGTTGGGGATTTTTCGGAATTGACCGAAAGTTCGCTCGCCGTGAGTCCGATAACAATGGCACGATCGAGTTGGTTCGCCAGTTCGAACAGCCAAATTGCCGATACGGCGCAGTAGCCAAGTGGCCTAAGGCGATGGATTGCAAATCCATTATTCCCCGGTTCGAATCCGGGCTGCGCCTCTCAACCTCACCTTCTGGGTGAGGTTTTTTTGTGCCCACAAGTCTGTCAACATCGTTTGA
>Ga0180430_10004492_pt1 | contig 11768 bp, 10 predicted proteins | sample SS_ome_9_FD_132999 | JGI IMG/M metagenome (GOLD analysis project Ga0180430, IMG submission 132999) | Hypersaline lake sediment archaeal communities from the Salton Sea, California, USA - SS_1_S_2 metaG | ecosystem: Environmental > Aquatic > Non-marine Saline and Alkaline > Hypersaline >... | reverse complement strand
TAGAGGTGCAAACAGAGAACAGATTGATTCATGCTCTGACATCGGGATTGAAAGAGGTGAGTTTATTGAGATTGCACTTAGCAGTATGAAAAAAATTGCCAGTAATATAGGGTTATAAACCGAAGCATGGAGGAAAAACCCGCTTTCCAGCTACATGGAGGCAGAAATGAGCACCGTAATACTTGTATTTGTGCTTTAGTATTTTTCACAGCGCCTGATGAGATTGATCAATTTTTCCTTAAGAAAGCCGAAGAAAAGCTTACTTTCAATGAGAGATAAGTATAAACCTATCAGCCCGAAAAACGGGCTGTTTTTTTGTTAAGAATTTGAGGAGATAACGACAAGCAGATTCTTTGCGTTTGGAGTTTTTTCTGTTTTTAGTTCCCCGGGAACCCATTGGACAATAACGGAGCCGTCTTCACAGGTCAAAGAGCCCTTAATTCGCAGCACATCGCCTTCTGTTTCTTCCAAGATTTTATCGATAATTGCTGATATATTTTCTTTTAATACGATTTTTTCAAAGCTGATGGTTCTGGACGAAAATACTACATGTGCATTTTCGCCTTTATGGCTATGTACGTGGGAATGATGTGCCTTATAACTCATACTCTCTTTTTGTTTGGATTTGGATAAATCGAGAATGTTTCCTGGCAGACTGCTGAAGATTTGTGCATCATTCAATAACCTGATATCTGCAACGATATCCGAAAGGGATTCGAGCGGAAATTCTCCCGTTCTAGAAAAATAGATTACGTCCGCATTTTCAATTTGGTTTAAATAATATGCACCAACTACTCCGCTGTATTTGGAATGGAAAAACGGGTTCACTACGGTTATCGCAACCCCTTTCTTCGCAACCGAACACAAAGATTCGCTGTTTATTATTGAAAGCATATCTGAAAGTTTCGCAACTCCGGAAGGCTCGATAACAATTCGGTCAAACATGTCCATTTTGATAAGCTCTTTTAGACCTTTAATAAAATCTATTCTGATTGTGCAGCAAGCACACCCGCTTCTAAGTTCCTTTATCGAGATATTCTCGGGCAAAAGCGAAGAGTCGATATCCACATCCCCGAACTCGTTTTCGACAATAGCGATATTCATTTCGCTGTATATGTTTTTCAGCATACTGTTGAGCAGCGTTGTTTTTCCAGCGCCGAGAAAACCGGAGATTATATCGATTGGAATTTTCATAGTGTTATAATTCCCCTAAATTCCAAACCAGATTATCATTATCGAATGAAGAGTTTTCGAGATTGATATCGATAATATTTCTTTGCGGTTCATCTAAAGTTCTTTGGTATATTTCCTCCAAAGGCAAAAGCCCGCTTATTGAGTCATATGTCGTACAGCAGAGCGCACCGGTCTTACATGCAATTTTCACTGCATCATATATATTGTAGCCTTTTATCATTGCGGATAAGAAACCTGCAATCGTAGTATCTCCTCCCGCCAAAGCGGATTTGAAATCCTTTACCGCATAAGTCTCTCTAAAGACTTCTTTGTTCGCCCAATTCACGATATCAGAAGGTCTCGCACGCCCCATTTTTTCGAGTTTTTCCTCTCCTGCTGTTTTGAGATATATTCCGTTGGCTCCGCATTTTATAAGTGCCATAGCACTTCCCATATCGATTATTCGCTGTCCAAGCTCGCAGAGTTTTCTCATATCGAGATGCTGAGTAAAATCTTCCCCGTGGGTTTCACGCTTAACGCGTTCATATTCCGCTTTGTCCAGCATAAACAGAGCTTCTTCGATACTGGGCATAAAGATATCGACATACGGCAGAGTTTTTTCCAGGATATCGTTCCAAGAGACCTTACCGGATTCCGTTTCAGTATCAGGAAGGCTCATATCCAAAGAAGTAGTAATGCCTGTCTGTTTTGCCTTTTTAAAGAGTGCGACAAGTTCTGCACCGTCATTGATATACATCTCCCTTATTAGCGGAGGATATCCGAAATGCATCAATTTAGCTTTGTTTAAAACCTCGATTCTCACATCCTCGGAACAAAAATCGTTATTCCCGGCAGGATCGTGCAGGATTATACGGTCAACACCGGGTACGGAAAGGATAAATGAGTAGGAAGTGGATGCAGCGTCCTTTCTTGTGATACTCACACCAACCTCTCTTTTTATTATTTTGCCCAATATATCCCCGAACTCATCGTTGCCCATACTTGCGACTGGAAGCACTTTAAGGCCTAATCGTGCGATTGCGAAACCTGTGTTTGCAACAGGCCCCCCCGGACTGAAAGCTACGCCATTCATAGTGATAAGACGACCGGGGATAAAAACATCCTCGACTTTCTGGGATTTTAAAAATCCGAATTTCGGAGACATATCCAAACATATATGCCCAGCTGCAATTACATCATATTCAATATCCATAGTATTTTTCCTTCCTATTTATGTGCTTATATCAATGGTTTTTTGTTTCATGCTCTAGAAGCCACATCTTTCTTCTAAGTCCGCTCGCATATCCGGTAAGATTTCCATTCGCACCGATAACACGGTGACTGGGGGTGACAATAAGGATTCTGTTCTTTCCATTTGCACTGCCGACAGCACGAGAACCGTTCATGACGCCGACAAGACTAGCTATTTCGCCGTAATTTCTCGTTTCTCCAAACGGAACAGACAGGAGTGAACTCCATACGGTATGTTGAAAATCGGTTCCGTATTGAGAAAGCGGTAAATCAAATACTTTTCTCGTACCGTCAAAATATTCGGTTAACTGTTTTTTTACTTCGTTTAGTAAGTATGAACCGCTATTGATTTCATGTTTGTGAGCACCATCACAAAACTCCAATTTTTCGAGCCCCTTATTGGAAGTGACAATCTCAATCTCTCCTAAAGGTGAGAGCATATATCCCCTCGCCGGCTTTTCCGCCTTTAAGTATCCATAAAGCGTATCGTTGGCGGAAAATTTGAAGTAATTTTGAATTGTTATCTCCCAAAGATAGAGCGAAGCTATTGTACTATAAGGTTCCCATATTTCCGTCAGTGCTGAGCAGAATTTTTCTGTGGGTTCGTTTTTTAGCCCATAAAGCCACTTTACTCCCTTGCGCAGGCCTAAATCCTTATAAGAAAATACATTTTCATGTCCAAGGCAAAAGATAAGAAACATTTCAGCAGTCCAAGTTCCAATGCCCTTAATTTTTTCGAGTTCATCTACAATCTCTTTATCGGAGGAATTTAAGAGCATATCCTTAGAAATATCTTTGTCCAGAAAAGTCTTTGATATATTCTTAATATACAGGATTTTAGGACCCGAAAGCCCGCATTCCCTAAGTGAGATTTCCGAAAGATTATAGATTATGGAAGGAGTTATCTCGACTGCCAGACTTAACAGCCGTCTCCATATGGTGTTTGCGGCGGCAAAGGCGAGCTGCTGAAACACTATGCTCTGTACGAGTGCGGTAAAGGGATCCAAAATGATCTCTCTTCTAATCCTTCCTGCCTTCTCAATAAGGCGACCCAAGGTAGGATCTTTTTCCTTGAGCTGCTTGACAGCTGATTCCTTTATATCGAAAATACAGGTATCCATCGAATATCCTCACATTCAATCCATATATAAAATAATACAGTTACGAGAGTTTTTTTTCAAGAGGGATAATCGACATATCGTTGATTAGAAAAATCTATTAGTGTATAATTAATGCGGAGTGAAAATCTGCTCTTGTTTTTCTTTGGAAAGGGATATATGATAGTCTATTTTTTTATCGCACTGATTGCGACCTTGCTTGGCGCTTCTACCGGAATGGGCGGCGGGGTTATAATTAAGCCGCTGATGGATCTGCTGGGAGATTATGATATCACAGCAATATCTATCTTCTCTTCGGCAACGGTTCTTAGTATGGCTGTTGTTGCAACCATAAAGCAGGCAGCCAAGGGATTTAAGATTACAGGTACAATTGTCAGTACAACATTAGGTGCGGTTTTTGGCGGTGTTTTTGGCAGTGTGCTTTTTTCTTTTTTGACAAAAAATCTAAATCCGAATAATATCACCGCTATACAGTCTCTGGCTTTAGTTTTTCTGCTCGCGATTTGTCTTGTTTATGAAAAAATACCGCATATGAATATCAGATCTATGCTTGTTCAGGGTATGATAGGTGCGGTTCTTGGCTTGTTCAGCTCGTTTTTAGGAATCGGAGGAGGACCAATTAATGTAGCAGTGCTCTGTATATTCTTTAGTTTAGAACTCAGACGTGCAACTATTGCATCGGTGTTTATCATAATATTCTCACAAGCAGCGAGCCTTATCACAAAAGCAGCAGGTGGAGTGTTCGTTTCTGTGGAAGACTTTTCTGTCCTGTTATATATGATTCCTGCAGCGGTTATCGGAGCAGTTGTCGGATCAAGACTGAACTTGTCTTTGCCCGAAAAGGGTATAAAAATACTCTATAAATTTTCGGTATCGTTGGTCATTATAATATGTATATATAATTTTATAAATGCTGTTTTACTTTCTGTATAAAACGATTAGGGTGATTATAAATCGAAACCAAATATGCAAACACGGTTGACAATTTATACTTTATATAGTAAAATTATGGTAGTGATAGTGAAGAAAGAGCAAACCGCGTGAAAACTCGGGACGCAAAGCTTGGAGTCTAAGATTGTTATTATGATTGTCCGGCTGCCTATGCAATCGATGATGGGCGGTTTTTTATTTGCCACTATGGATAAACGTGTATGTGTTTGTGCGATATCCTTTAAGAAATAAATATATCCAAGGGTAATAGTGGGGAGATTAATAAATGCTCTATGAAACATGGGGAGATTCCAGGGGAGGATTGATGCGATTATGATCAGTCCTCTTTGCATATATAAATATAAAATACACCATACATACCATTATTAGTGTTCATGTGAATTCTACTAACCCATAACTCTTTATAAGAATGCATTCTTATTGTTATTTGCTTAAAATCATGCTAAAATTATATCCATAATATACCTTTCAAAATATTATGATCTTTGTGCTGTGTTTCATAGCACCGAAACAGTATTCTTATTCGTTTTGGAGGATTAGCTTGAACTATATTAGAATCCGAGAAATCGTTGTTGTATATTCGTTAATATTCATTTTGGTTTTAATACTCAGTATTCTGCCGGGGTTTTTGGTAAGCCGTGATATCGAGTATGTAAGAGTTTTACCGGAAGAGTTCTCGAATGGAACGAATGACTTAAAACATACACTGCGTGAAAAAGATCAGCCTATAATAGATAATTATAGAGCAGTAATAGAAAAAGAGAGACTTTCGACAATTACTGATGAGGATTTGGGGCTCACTATCACACGTCTCGAGGGTCAGGGATATCGTGTATGGTGGAATGGTGAAGAGCTGGGATATGCAGGGGATCCGGATGAGGGCAACGCAAATATATGGAACAGTTCACATAGATTCACGATCGATAAAGAATTGGTCGAAGAGATTAACACTTTAGACCTTACTATCCACACAAAATATGATATGGGAGCTTTTGATGAGTCGATATTGATTACAAATGTCAAGAATTCCGTGAAAATCAATTCTCGTCACGAATTGTTTTCAACGTACATGACTTTGATATCTTTAGGTATGACAATACTTGCAATGATTATAACAGGCGTATTGGTGGTGCTTAAAACTCGGCATAAGTTCAGCCTTATGTCGATGACTTTGGCGTTGGTGTTCGTGTCGGTTTCCTCGATGGACTATCTCAAAACAGAGCAATTGTTCTTATCATATCTTCTGTTTAAAAAAATAATTATCAGCTCTATGTTTGTGGCTATTGGCTTTGCCGGCTTCGCAATTTCATCCTCTTTGAAAAAACGGTTACCGGCAATTATGGGAGTTATAACGTTGGTAGTATTTCTAACATGGACATTTACTATAAATGATATGCTTGTTTTTAAGAGATTCTATAATATTGCGATGATTTTAATACCTTTGAACTTTGTGGGCTGGCTTATAATTATCCTGCCGAAGCTCAAGAGCTCTGACGAAGCGAGGATATACTTTGGAGGGATGCTGATTCTAACGAGTGTTGGTGTATGGGAAACCGTATCATTGAGTTTTATGCCGTCGGCACTCGCAACATCCCAGCTACCTATCGTGATGGTGGGGGCTACTATGCTTCTTCTCTTTATATCTCTTGAAACTATCGCGCGAAACAGGCAGCTTAATGATGAGATTACGCATAGAGATCGTCTTTTTCATAAGACAATAACCGATGAACTCTCAGGTCTGTATAACAAAGCTTATTGTTCAAATTTGATAAGCAGAATGCGGCCTCCATTCGCTGTTGCGATGCTGGATATAGATAAATTTAAATATATAAACGATACTCACGGACATGTTCTGGGAGACCGAGCGATACGTCATGTTGCAGAAATCGTTAAGGACATCTTAAGAGAGGACGATATAATCGGCAGATACGGCGGCGACGAATTTATGCTCGCTATAAGGTGTACACCCGAAAGAGCCTTGCAGATATGCAATCGTCTTCGGGAGGCGGTTATGTCAAATCCTCTATATGACAGTGGAAAAAAAGTAATTCTTACAGTATCGATAGGCGTCTATCACGTTATCAAAAAGCAGTCGGTTGAACTTATGGTAAAAAACGCTGACAAAGCATTGTATGAAGCGAAAGAGGACGGGCGGAACAGAGTGGCTGTATTTTCTTCTTAGATAACGAGCGAGAACATGAATATCTGTAGTTTTAGGAGATTGTAAGATTAAAAGACAACAATGCATTTCTGTTGCGGAAAAACACTAATTTTTGTATAATAAAACTATAAGAATGAATGAGCAAAATGAATATAAATATTATTAGAAAGGATTAGCATTTTATATATTTGCTATTGGAATTAAACGATATGGCTGAAAAGAAAAAAAATGTATCCGGTATGGAGATTAAATCCTCTGCAAAAGCCGTTGATAGTGAAAAAACGAAGAAACAAAAGGAATCCTTAAAGGAGCTCAAAGCGAAAGCTGCTGCAAAGGAAAAGAGAGTCCAGGCGAAACGGGCTGAATCTGCGGCTGCGAAGAAAAAAGCAGCTAGTGAGAAAGCGAAGGCGAGTGCGGCAGCGAAGGCGAGTGCCGCAAAGAAGAATGATGACCTGAAAGGCGCTGCGGTTGCTGCTGGAGGAGCTCTTTTGAGCGGTCTTATGAAGAGCAAGAAAGGCGGCGGCAAGATGAAATGGGGCTTGATTATCGTTGTGATCGTTGCGATTATAGCTGCTGTGATCTTCTTGGGACCAAAACTTATGAGTCTGTTTTCCTCGGGAGACGGTCTTTTAAGCGGTGATATCATGCCGGATGAGGTTATGGGATATAACTCTATCGATTTTCAGGAGGCGATTTTAGGTGAGGCGAGAGAAAAGCAGGACTTGATCGTTTGGGAGCAGGATGTGCAGGTGGACTCCACGATAAGCAATGCGCTCGCTAATATCGAGATATTTAAGAAAACGAAGACTATACATACCTTCGGTACCGGTGTTTATACTGTTGACATGAGCAAAATAGACGAAGACCATATTGTCGTTGATGAAGAGGAAAAAAGCGTGACAGTTACGATACCTCATACCGTTTTGCAGTACGTCAATGTCGATGTTGAGAAAACAACCTTCGAAGAGACAGAGCATGCGATCTTTGGTTTTGGAGATATTAAACTCACCCAAGAACAGCAAAAGGTTTTGGGCGAATCTATTGATGATGTTATGCGGGAAGAGCTGAACAAACAGGTGCATTTCGATAAAGCGGATGAAGTTGCGCTGTTGAAAGTGTGGGAGATATTCCAACCATTGGTATCAGCGGTATCTGAAGAATTTTTGGTTGTTGTTGTGCAGGAGTGATAATTTGATATTAAAATAGAAATATTGAATCTTAAAACCTCCGCACAGCGATATATTGCGGAGGTTTTTAATATTATAAAAGGTAACGTGAAATGAAAAAACAGAGTAAAATTGATTATTATTGTTCCTTAGCTGTAAACGGAACAAAAAAAGATATAGATAAGATTATGAAGGACTTAAACAGGAAGATGACGATTGCAGATTCTAAGTTTTTGGACTTTGCTTTGGGGCATATTGAAACTGAAGAGGGAATTGAGCATATGGAGTATTATCTGTTTAATGGAACACAAATACAGAGAAATTACTGTACCTTATACTTTGGAAGGAGAGGCGATTATCCGTTGATAAGGAAAGCCTATGAGATGGGTCTGATCGACGGACGACAAGCTTTTTCAAGGTGATATTGCTGCCTTGCCGAGAGTGTCTTTCCATCTATCAATATCACATAACATATGGCATGCATTTTAGAATTAAAAACATCGTATAGGGTAAAATAATCCCAAGTATGAAAAATATGACGGGGAAAACGATGTTTAAAGATCTGTGGTGTAAAAGGAAAAAAGGAAAACGAAAGAAAAACAGCAAGAACAAGAATGCTGCCAAAATCTCTTCAAATTTATCTGAAAACAAAAATACTATAAAAAACATAATAAAGCAGACTATAGATATCGTATATTATGAGCTCACAACCTCTGATGGTCAGGAGTTTCTCTTTGTATATTTTGATGACATGATAAACAAGGAGATCTTGGACAGAGATGTTATCGGTGCTTTGATATCAAGTGCAAAAGCACATAGTATTGCACCCAGCGAGATTACAACTCAGCATTTAAAAGCGACAATACACTTTACCAATATAAAAGAAAGCAATGTGGTCGATGATATAGTTAAAAAAGCCTTAGCAGGAGATGTAATTATCTTTGCCGAAGGTCTGGACTATGCTCTTTGTCTGCCGTCTCAAGGATGGCAGCAAAGAGGAATAATCGAGCCGGAATCAGAGATCATCACAAAAGGCCCAAGAGAGGGTTTTGTTGAGACACTAAAAACAAACCGTTCAATGGTAAGGAGAAAAATCCAAAATCCAAATTTGATTTTTGAGTCTTTAAATCTCGGGAAGCAAACGAATTCAACCATAAATCTTGTGTATCTGGACGGAGTATCGAATGATAAGATATTGGATGAACTCAAAACACGGCTTGGAAAAATCGATATCGATGCAATAATCGATTCAGGATATATCGAAGAACTTATAAGGGATGAGCAACTTTCTCCGTTTAATACTGTAGGATATACGGAAAGACCGGATGTAGTGGCGGCAAAAATTCTCGAAGGAAGAATTGCTATACTTTGCGACGGTTCACCGATTGCTCTTACCGTTCCGTTTCTCTTTGTTGAGAATCTTCAAGCTAACGAAGATTATTATTCGGGATTTATGATGGCGTCGATAAACAGAGTAATTCGATTTTCGTCCTTTTTGCTCACCGTTTTCATTCCCGGAATGTATGTTGCAATAGTTACCAACCACCATGAGCTTATACCGTCAAAACTCCTATTCAGCTTCATAGCTTCCAGAGTCGGGGTTCCTTTCCCGACAATCGTCGAAGTACTGGCGATGATTTTCGTGTTTGAGCTTCTTCGCGAAAGCGGACTCAGACTCCCTAAAGGCTTGGGACAAACGGTCAGTATAGTCGGAGCACTGGTGCTCGGACAGGCGGCTGTAGAAGCAAAGTTCATCAGTGCCCCTGTTGTAATCGTAATAGCGATTACAGCGATCACGAGTTTTATTTTTTACCATATGAATTCTGTAATGGTGATTTCGAGATTGATGGTAACAGTCCTTGGAGCTATGTTTGGCCTATACGGAGTTACAGTGGGATTGATAGGTATTTTTCTGCATATGTATTCTCTTCAGTCCTTCGGGATACCGTATATGAGCTATATCGGATCGCTGAAAGGACAGGAAGTGAAAGATACACTTGTAAGAGCGCCGTGGTGGTATATGCACCTAAGACCGAGACTGTTGAGTAAAAAAAACCATATCAGAAACAGACATGGAGGGAAGTAGATGAAAAAACTAAAATCCATAGTTCTGTTTTTTATAATATTCGCTATATGTTTTTCCTTTGTTGGATGTTGGAACTATAAGGATGTAGAGTTGCAGTTCGTGGTTATGGGTATGGCGATTGATATTGATCCGGCAACGGGAGAATATCTGATACATGCGGAGATATCGAAAGCAAAAGGCGGTACAGAAGCAGAGCTTATCACAAGGCTTGAGACAGCACGCGGGATAACGCTGTATGATGCAACGAGAAATATTATCGCAAAAATCGGCGCAAAGGTATATTGGGGACACACCATGGTATACGTTCTCAGTGAGCGGTTAGCAAAACAGGGAATCGCTGATGCGATAGGCGTTTTGAGCAGACAAACACAGGTCAGATCGGATATATTTATTCTGGTCTGCGAAAGCGAGTCGATTGAAAAGATATTTGAATTTGAAGATCCGATACATGAGGATATATCACAGCATCTTCATGATTTAGAGGAGGATTATGAGGCTTCAACAAAATATCGAAGGGCACCGCTCTTCATAGTGCTGCAGGAACTTGCCAGCAATGAAATTTCTTTGACTTTGCCATACATTAAAATGGTGAAGATTGAATCAGAGGAAAGCAAGGGCGGAGAGGGAAAAACTAAGTCGAGCGGTGGTGAAGAGACAAAAAGTGCTTCGGAAGAAAAAGTTGAAGAAATAATAGTTGCGGACGGAAGCACGGTTTTTAAGGGGGATATAATGGTTGGAAGGATTGACGGTTTAGATACGCAGAGCGTTTTAATCCTAAAGGAAGAAGCCAAAGAAAACTATATTTTGACGATCAAAGAAAGCGAAGAACTTCCAAGCTGTACAATAGAGGTGATAAATTCGGATTTAAATATTAATCCAGTTCTTGATAAAGAGGAAAACCTGGGATTCAATATAGAACTAAAACTCGAAGGCGATTTGGTAGAGCTTCATACGGAGAGGGATCTGGTTAGTGAAGAAGAGAAAGGCGACTTGGAAGACGCTTTTGAGGCGATGCTGGAAAACCAGATTAGAAAGACAATAGAAAAAACACAGAAGGACTACCAAGCAGATATTTTTGGGTTTGCCAGTGTCACTCACAGAAAGCAAGGAGAATATTGGAGTGCACTGCCTATGCGCTGGGAAGACATATATGAGAAAGCAGAAATTGATGTATCGGTTGATATCGAGATTGAAAGCAGTTCACTTTCAATGGGTTCTATAAGGATAGGAAGATAATATGAGTATATTAGCCGTTTTAGCAATCTACTTAATCATAGCACCGATAGAAATTGTATCTCTCATTAAGACAAACAAAAGAAAAGAGTTAGTACTGTTTTCCTTCATAATGCTGATAGCTTTTACGCTGAGCGTACTTATAGCCTTTGATGTGAAAATACCCAGTATCAACCGGATGGTAGGAGATCTGGTAACTTCGATTACCGGAGAATAAAAGAGGAGAATATGACAAACAACAGAATTTCGCAAAAACAGGGAATATTGATGATAGTGATGTTCATCATAGGCTCCTCTATGCTTATGGTTATGGGACTTGAAGCAAAGATGGATATTTGGATATCAATTCTTATCGGGATAGGTGCGACAACTCTTATAATGCTTGTCTATGTTCGTCTTATGACTGTTCTGCCGGATAAAGATTTTTTTGAGTCTTTGGAGTTTTTTCTCGGAAAAGCGGGCAGCAAAGTTGTGGTTTTTCTGCTGACATGGTTCAGTTTCGACCTATGCGCAATTGTACTTAGAAATTACGGTCAATTCGTAGTCACTGTCGGACTCAAAGAAACTCCTTTAGCTGTGGCGATGTTTATTTTAATAATACTATGCGCACTTGCAGTAAAATCCGGGAT
>Ga0180430_10004491_pt1 | contig 11769 bp, 12 predicted proteins | sample SS_ome_9_FD_132999 | JGI IMG/M metagenome (GOLD analysis project Ga0180430, IMG submission 132999) | Hypersaline lake sediment archaeal communities from the Salton Sea, California, USA - SS_1_S_2 metaG | ecosystem: Environmental > Aquatic > Non-marine Saline and Alkaline > Hypersaline >... | reverse complement strand
TCGCCCAGCCGGGGTGGGCGCCGCGAGCCGCTTCGACGGCATCACGCAGGTCCTTCCGCGAGGCGTGGCAGTAGTGGGCGAGATGTTCGCCGGAGGCGGGATCGCTGGCGGTCATGGTTCGTCCGCTTTCGGTTCGGGGAAACTTCCCGCCGATGAAGAGCTTGTAGGTCTTGAGGACTTTCCGGCGCGGCGGCATGAACCAAGGATAGAATAGTGCGGGGTGGGCGGCAACGAGCTTCTTCGGCGCCCCGCCTCGCCCGGTCCGGCTACCGGTATCCGGGTGAGTCGAATCCGGATTCGAGCCAGAAAGGCGCTCCGCCCGAATCGAGAAGTCGGTCGAGGAGTTCCCGGAACGACGTGGCGATGATCCTGTGTTCGCCCGCTAGCCCGGCTGTCTCATGAAAGATGTCGAGGCACTGGCCCCTGTGGGCGGTCCCGGCATCGATCGCGAGATAGTTGCCATCGCAGACATCGAGGACGGGATACCAGGAGTTCATCTCGGAGCGTAGCGGGGAATCCTCCTCGATCCACAGGATCTCGGTGAGCGGACGCATTTCATCGAGGGGCAAGAGCCGCCACTTCCAGCTCCGCTCATCCGCCTGGAAGTCCCAGGAGTTCGCGGACTGCTCGAAAAGAAACGCTCCATCACATTCTTCGTGAAAGGCGAGAAGATCATCGGGCATACCCCGTTCGCGCGCGACGGCGACAGAGTGGGCGTCCGCGGCGGGCAGGGTGTGGTGGTCCCGGCGTAGTCGTTCGATACGGTCCTGCATCAGTCCGAAGGGGAGGAATCCCAGAGTGGCAATAGTTTTCCTCTCCCTCCCATGATGGGATCCTGTTCGGGCAGGGCGGTGGCCCGTATGTGGGCGAGAGCCTCTTCCCGTTCGTCCGGGCTCCCGTTTCGCATGTCGTTGACCTGGCCGGCCGGATAGGCTCCCACGACCCGGAAATCATCGCTTTGACCGGCATTGCAGTGGGCCACGCCCGCGGGAATCACCACCGCGTCCCCGGCGCGGAGCGTGAAATCCTTTCCACCGGGCCCCCCGAAACGCACCGTGGCGTGACCGGCGAAGCACCCGAGCACCTCATGGGCATTGCTGTGATAGTGGTGCCAGTCGAAAACACCGTTCACCCAGCACCCGTCCCAGCGATGCCGCCGGAAAGCCGCGGCAATGGTATCGGAGTCGGAATCGCGAAGGACACACCGGTAGAGCACGAGCGGCAAATCCGGATTGTTGGGAATGACGCCGTCGTCGGGGAAGACGTGCGAAACGATCTCGGGAGTCGCCATGGATCGGAAACGGAGAAATACCTCACATGGAAACGGCGTAAACGTAGTCGTCCACGCCGCCGTCGTGTGCCGGTGTGGCGACCGGATCAGTACTCGCGGTCCTTCTTGATGCCCGGCTCGGGAATGGGATAGCGGCCGTCCTCGTCCGGCATCAGGGGCGAATCGGAGTCCATCGTCAGTTCGGTCACGTTGGGTGCCATGACGTGTTCGCTGTTGAGCATCTGATCGTAGGTGACGACCTGCCCCGTGTGGGCCGCCATCCGGCCCATCGACGTGGCGACGCTGGCGGCGACGCCACGCTCGACCTCGTTGTGCTCCTTGTCGTTCCGGATCGCGTCGATGAGAACTTCCCACTCGATGTCGTAGGGATTCCCCTCGCTGTGCCCGCCCCGCTTCGTGCTCGTGTTGGGAAAGGACCACACCAGGTTTTCCTGCGACTCGGGAGCGGCGCGCCAGTTCAGGTTGATGTTCTGGTCGCTGTAGATCCGAGAACGGGCCGGGACGTGTCCCTGGGAAGAGATCACCGCCGAACCTTTCGTGCCATGAGCGTAGGCGGCGAATTCCTGGTGGCAGCCCGCCATGTTGCGTCCCTCGTAGATCGCCTTGGCCCCGTCGGCGAAGGTGTACTCAACACCGTAGCTGTCGAAATTCTGGTCGACCGCCTCGAATGTCTCGCCGTTGATCTCGATCTCCTTGTAGTGGCGCCCGCCGACAGCCTTCGCCTCGACGGGAAACGCATTCTTGATCATGCACATCTCGTCGATTCCGTGGATGAAGAAGTCGCTGAACGAACCGCCGCTGAGCCAGAGGAAACTGTGGAAGCGCGAGATTTGGTACATGAGTTCGCTCATGTCCGTGTTGTTGCGCGGAGTGAAGCAGGAGCCGATCGGGCCCTGCATCCGGTAGGAGCGCATGAAGGTGATGTCGCCGATCGCGCCGTCGTCGATTCGCTTCTTCAGCTCGTTGCGCGACTTGCAGTGACGGCACATCAGGCCGACCCCGACCTTGAGGTTCTTCTGCTTCGCCTTTTCATTGATTTCGAGGAGCTTGCGAGACGTGTAGCCGTCGGGAGAGAGGGGCTTCTCCATGAACACGTGGAGTCCCTTCTCGACCGCGTATTCGAACATGGGCCAGCGAAAGGCGCACGGGGTCGTGAGGATGGCGATGTCACCGGGATTCATCGCGTCCATCGCGTTTTTGTAGCCATCGAAACCGATGAAGCGGCGCTCGGGTGAGACATCGATCCGGTCACCGACATTGGGATCCTTGGAGAGGGTGGAATGCGAGCGCTCCAGCTTGTCGTCGAAGACATCCGCCATGGCATGCAGCTTGAGCGGTCCGAGCGTGCCGGATACCGAGAGGGCATTCTTCACCGCGCCCGTGCCGCGCCCGCCGCATCCGACGAGTGCCAGCTTGACCTCTTCGTTCACGGCGGCATGCACGTGGGGAATCGCCACGCCTGCGAGGACGGAAGCGCCTGCGGCGGTCCGGATCGCTTCGCGACGAGTCGTCAGGGAGTTCTTTTCAAGTTCGCTCATACCCTGTCAGGGTTTCATTTTTCACGGCAAAGGTCAACGTCGCGTGTGCGCTGGACCGCCCCGGGCGTTGCGTTGTTTTGCGGTCTGCCGTAGTCTGCGCCTTTCCGATGGTCCACTCCCGCTACCGGTCGTTGTTCGCGGTGCTCGTGCTTCTCCCGTTTTCGTTCGCGGGTGCACGGGGTGGAGATGCGGCGTCCGATGCCTGGAGCAGTGCCTACGCCTGGCTCCAGGTGGGGCGCAACCTGGCCGAGGCGGAGCAGTGGCCTCTTGCCCAGGGGAGTTACATCGAGGCGATGCGACAGCTGCAGGAGGTCTCGGTGCGATTTCCCGGCTACGAGCCCGAACTGGTCGCATTTCGGATCGATGCTCTCGGGGAGGAGATTGCCCAGGTCCAGGAGAAACTGGCCGGCGACGATCACGAGGCGATGCGGATGTATCGCGACTTCATCGACTCGATCGAAACGGGGGAGGCCCAGCGATATTCCGACAAGCTCGGCGATGCGCTGCAGACCTTCATTTTTGCCCGGGGAATTCTCGAAGACATCATCAAGGATCGACCCGAGGCGACGAGGGTGGCGGTCTCCTCGCAGATCCGCCGGCTCGACGACAACATCTCGTTCCTGGAAAAGTTCCTCGTGGTGCAGCGGCGGAGTGTGGCGGTTGCCTCGAGCGACGCGACGATCGACTGGGGCACGACACGATTCGTCGAGGACGACGATCTTCCCGGAGACGACGGGACGCTGTCGGCGAAACTGTTTCCGCAGATGTCTCTGCGAGTCGAAGGGGAGGTGGAAAACGGCGAAAACGTCGATCAGGTCGCGGACAACTCGATTCGCGAAGAACGAGTTCCGTGATGGCAGGGGGAAGGAGTGCGATTGCACCGGCGACGTCGGCCGGGCCCAAACCTTTGTCTTCTTCTCCAGTGACCGGGAGAGCCTTCCGGTGTTCGATAGAAGGGGCACCGGATTCTCCGCGATCGTGGGCGAGAAGGAGTCGTTTCGTCGAGCGAATCCACGGTAAGGAAAAAATCGTCCCGAGCCCGTTGACAGCGAATGTCGTGTTGTTACGGTAGGCCTCATGATGATACGGAATCTCAATTGCGAGATTGAAAAGGCAGCTTTCTCTTCTCACTTTCTGCGATAAATGACGACCCGGTGTCCTGGTGCCTCGTGCAGGCCTTACCCCCCATGGCTGATCATGGCTACGATCGTACTGGCCGCGTCTGCACGGGCCGACGATCCTGTGACGGCGGCGACCCTGGAAAAACGCGCCAGGCAGATTTTTGAAATCAAGTCGGTGATGGCGGAGGAGGCGACGCAGTGGCAGGAGCAGGAGACTCTTTTCCGTGGGCTGATCGACGTTCGAGAGAAGGAGATCGCCGAGATCGACGCGTTCACGATGTCCGCCCGGGAGAGAGTCGACGAGGTGTCGGAGAAGCGATCTCTTCTCGAGAGTGAGGAGGCGGCGCGGAAGTCGTGGCGAGCCGACTTCGAGAAGAACGTCGAGCAACTCGCGATGGGAATGGAGTCGGTGATTCCGCGCCTGCCTGCGCCCGTGAAAGACGGAGTCACCGCCTCGATCCAGAGACTGGAGGCGGACGACACGGACGAGGGCGCGATGCAGCTACAGGAGAAGTTTCGAGCGATCCTTGCGATCCTGTCAGCAGCGCGGGACTTCGATGGGCGTCTCACCGTCGTTTCCGAGATCCGGGAAATTGGAGGAGAGGAGCGGGAGATCGATGTCCTTTACGCCGGTCTTGCCCAGGCCTGGTTTGTCGGTCGCCAGGGCAAAGTCGGGGGCGTGGGTCTCCCCACCGACGAAGGTTGGGTCTGGAAGGAAGATCGCGCCATCGCCGGCCGGGTTCGTGAGGCAATCGATGTCCAGAGACGCGAGGCGCCGCCGGTCATGGTTTCGTTGCCTGTGAAGGCGGGAGCCGCTGCTGCGAGGGAAGATTCTCAAGGAATCGAGGAGAACGAACCATGATGGCTCTCCGCATTTACCGGGACGCGGCTTGTTGTTCGTGCCGCTCTGCCCGCCTTGTCGCCGCTTCGATCGGCATTCTCGTCCTCGGCCTGTTTACCGGCCCTGTTCCCGGTCAGGAGAGCGAGGAAGAGGTGATGGCCGCACTGCGCGAGGCGGCCGCCCGGCTGGATCGGGAGTTCGAGGAAGAGACGGCGAAGCTGGCGGCGCTGAGGGAGAAGATCGCCGAGACGAAGCCGGCCCTCGCAATCCGATTCGAGGAGACGGCCTCCCTTCTCCGGCAGAAACAGCGAGAGTACGATATCGCGAGATCGACGCGGGAGGCTGTGACCGAGGAGTTCGACAAGGCGGAGAAGCAGCTCACGTTCTGGAGAGACGAGAGAGCATATATCGATGGTTTGCTCCACGATTTCCGCAAGAACCTCGAAGCCACGAGTACGCTGGCATCGGCAGAGGCGATGCGGGATCGGCTCCTCGCCGCCGATGAGTCCGGAGACGAGGGAACGTCGGCCCGTCTCGATCTCGTGGCCCGGGCCATCGAGGAATTGGGCCGGGTGGGTGGCGCTCGGTCGTTCTGCGGAAAGGCACTCGGGCCCGACGGGATCCTGCGCGAGGGCACGGTCGTCGAGGCCGGTCCGGTGAGTTGGTTCGCGAGCGAGTCGGATGCTTTGAGCGGCCTGCTGGTGGACACGCCGGCGTTGATCCCCGAGGTCCTTGTCGATACCGCCGAGCGTTCGGACATCGTCGCCCTCGCCATGGGGAAAGATGCTTCGCCTCGCTTCGATCCCACCATGGGAACGGCGGTGGCGCTCGAGGAAGTGGAGGCTTCCCTGCTCGAACACATCCGCAAAGGCGGGTTCTGGATCTACCCGATACTCTCGCTCGGTGCGATCGCCCTGCTGACCGCCCTGTTCAAGTTGTTCGCTTTTGCCCGACTGCGCGAGGTGGGAACCGGAGTCGTCCGTTCGGTGGTGGACAGGTTGAATTCGGGTGAATCGGAGGCAGCCTCACGACATCTCGAGGCCATCAACCATCCCGCGGCGGAGGTGCTGCGATGCGGGGTCGAGCATGCCGAACTCTCCCGGGACGACCTGGAGGAGAAGATGTACGAGAAACACGTTTCCCTCCTGCCGAAAATTCAGCGAGGGCTTCCCTTCGTTGCGATCGCAGCGGCCACCGCCCCCTTGCTCGGACTTCTCGGCACGGTGACCGGCATGATCCGCACCTTCCAGAAGATTACGGTCTTCGGCACGGGCGACGCGAAACCCCTCGCCGGGGGAATATCGGAGGCGCTCGTCACGACGGAGTTCGGACTCATCGTTGCCATTCCCTCGCTGATCATTCATTCTCTGCTGGCGCGCCGGGCCGCCGGAATTCGGGCCAACATGGAGATGTCGTCTCTCGCCTTTCTGAACGGAATCAAACCCCAGGCCGATCGCTGATCTCGGGTCAATCCTCCTCTCATGGCATTTCACCGGGAAATCCTCCAAGCCCTTCGCGATCTCTCCGCGGAAGGAGGCTGGATTTTCTGGGCCCTGATCGTCCTTGCCTTTGCGATCGCCATGAACCTGGTGTCCATAGCCAGTCTTTCCAGGCACGCTCCGGCCCAGGCGCGGGCCCGCATCTCCCGCCGAATCGATTTCTGTTTCGTGCTGATCGGCGCCGCACCGTTGGTGGGACTGCTGGGAACGGTCTCCGGCATGCTCACGACCTTTTCGGGTCTCGCGGCGAGGACGACGGCGGCCCCGATGGAGAATATTTCACGGGGCATCTCCGAGGCCCTGATCACGACGCAGACCGGCCTCATCATCGCGGTGCCGACCTTCATCGTGGGAACGCTGCTGAAGCGTCGACACTTTCACCAGATGACGAGAGTCGAGAAAGGAAGATTCTAGATGCGGCGCTTTTCCCGATTCCAGTCCCCGACCCAGGATGTCGAGACCAGCGAGATCAATATCTCGCCCCTGATCGACGTGGTCTTCATCCTGCTGATCTTTTTCATCGTGACCACCGTGTTCGTGGAGGAGACGGGATTGGAGATCCAGAAGCCCCGGGCGGCCAGCCAGCAGGATCTGGAGAAGAACAGCATTCTGATCGGAATCAGCGAGGGCGGGACCGTCCACTACGGCGGTCGAGAGATCGGCGTGGGAGGAGTCCGTGCGGTGGTGAGTCGCCTCACCAGGCAGGAGAGCATGCCGGTCATCATTCAGGCGGATCGTCGCACGTCGACCCAGACGACAGTCGAGGTCATGGACGAGGCAAAGCTCGGGGGAGCCGTCCAGGTATTCGTATCGACCGTGGGGGAATGAGTGCGACCACGGACTCTTCGATCCAACTCGACCCGCCCGTTTCGCGCGAGCGAGGCGGTCGCTCCTCCGACTCGCGCGGGGTCCGAGAGTCATCGGGCCTGTTCCTGGGAGCAATCGTCCGATTCCTGCTCGCGCTCGCGGCCACCCTGCTTCTCCTCCTCTTTCTCGCCCTGGCGCGCAGGTGGGAGGGGCGCATCGTCGAACCGGACACCACTTTGTGGGTGCTGAGCGGGGTCGATGCGGTGATGACCGCGCCTCCGCCTCCGGCCCCGCCTTCAGATCCGCCACCGCCGCCGCCGGAAACGCCACCGCCGCCGAAGGTCGAGATCCGGATCGACAGCACGGCTCCCGCGATTCGCTCGAGCAACACGGTGGTGCGGCCGGAAATAGCGATGCCGCACTTCGACTCGAATCGCCAGCAGGAGCGGCAACGGATGGTCTTCTCTCTCCACGACCTCGACGACCAACCCCGTCTCGTGAATCGTCCTCGCGTCAGTTTTCCCGACAGCCTGCGGCGGAAAGGAATCCGTGAGGGACGTGTCTCCCTCGAGGTTCGCATCACTCCCGATGGAAAGGTCGAGGTGTTGCGGGTGATCGAGTGCAGCGATCCCGGGTTCATCGACATGGCGAAACAGTTCGCAACCCGGGCACGATTCACCCCACCCAAGAAGGACGGCCGACCGGTTGCGGCGCGTTTCCACTGGCCGCTCATTCTCCGTTGAGTCGATACAGGAAGTTGGTGCCCTTGCCCCCGTCCATGAAGACCTTGATTGCATCGTTACCGCTCATGCTCGCCGCCGGGCTTCTTTCGGCACAGACGGAATCTGCCAGCCGGAAGACTCCGATTTCACCGCTGTGGAAGTCCGAGGCCTTTCAGCGCACCGTGACGGGGAGCTACGGAATCGACTCCAGGATCGAGCCCCTCATCACCACGGACGAGGAGGAGTACTTATTCGATGCCGCGAAGCTTCTCGCGGAAGAGGATCGAGAAGGGGCGATCGCGCTCTACGAAGGGGCGAGCATCCTTCCCCAGAGTCCCGCGATGATCTTCTCACTCGCCAACCTCTACTACGAGGAAGGTGAGATCGAGCGGGCGATCGAGCGGTTTCGCGAAGCCATCGAGGCATTTCCCAATTTCCGGGATGCCCATCGAAATCTCGCGATGGCTCTGACCCAGAGCGAGAAGTGGGAAGAGGCCGAAGAGTCGCTGATTCGGGCGGTGGAACTGGGAGCGCGCGACGGAGCGACACTGGGTTTGCTCGGGTATTGCCACGCCGAGGATGAAGATTACCAGGCGGCGTTGCAGAGCTACCGCCAGGCCCAGATCACGATGCCCGACGAGATGCAATGGAAATTGGGCGAGGCTCACGCATTGCAGGCACTCGGTGAGACGACCTCTGCGATCGGACTGTATCGAGCGTTGTTGAAGGATCTCCCCGCAGACTCCTCGCTTTGGCTCAATCTCGCCTACTCCCTCCAGCAATCCGGAGACGCGAGGGGTGCTGTCGCCCGGATCGAGGTCGTCCGGGCGATGGAAGCTGCCATGCCGTCGGATCTCGTCACGCTCGGTCACCTCTACCTCGACCAATCCCTGCCGGACGAGTCGCTCGCCGCCTATCTCGAGGCGCTCGAGGGGGAATCCCTGCCCACTGCGAACGAGGTGGTGACCGCTCTCGGCTATCTCGTCGAATACAGTCACTGGGATCAGGCAAATCAGCTCGTCGCCGCGATGGAAACCCGATTCCCGGACCTGTCACACGAGAAGTTGCCTCGTCTCCTCGCCCTGATCGAGTTCGAAACGGGAGATCCGGAGAAGGCGATTTCCGCTGTCGAGGAACTGACTCGATCCGACCCCACCGACGGACAGTCGTTGCTGGTCCTGGCGAGATTTTACCGGACGAAAGACCGGGTGCCCGAGGCAGAGGCGATCCTCGAACAGGCCACCCTGCTCAAAGCCCACGCGGCGGAGGCCCATCTCCAGTTGGCGACGCTTCTCGTGGACAGGGGCGAATACGAACGTGCGATCGAGAATCTCGAAGAATCACACCACCTCAATCCTCGCGAGTCGGTCCTGACCTATCTGGAGGCGGTGCGGGAGCTGGCCGAGTAGATCCGGCTTTCGGTCCTTGAGTGCGGGGGGAAGGGGTTCTCAGAAGTCCCGGAACGGTCCTCGCGGCTTGGCGGCCTCCATCTCGGCGAGCCACGCGTCGAAGGCCTCCCGCAACTCGGCGAGCTTGTCCGGATGGGAGGCGGAGAGATCGTTCTTTTCGCCGATGTCGGACACCAGGTGGAAAAGCCCGCCACCGTCGTCCTTCATGTCGACCCACTTCCAGTCCCCGACGCGGGCGGCGAGCAGGTCCTTGCGTTTCCAGAACATTCTCTCGCGCGGAGATTCGGCTTCACCACGCAGGGTCGGCCACCAGTCGTAGCCGTCGAAAACGAGATCGTCCGGCCATGCCGCGCCGGTGGCCGAGGCGAGACTGGGGACGAGCTCGAGTGAGGAGAGAAAGGCATCGTTGACCGCCCCGGCCGGGACGCCGCCGCCCGGCCAGCGCACGAGACAGGGCACACGGATGCCGCCTTCCCACGTCCGGCCTTTTCCCCCGCGGAGGGGAGAGTTGTCGGAGCCGCCGCCTCCCCCGTTGTCGCTGAAAAAGATGACGATGGTGTCGTCGGTGAGCTCCTTCGCGTCGAGGACGTCGAGCATCCTGCCGATCGACGCGTCCATGCAGGTGACGGCGGCCCGGTAGCCGAGCTGACGCCGCTCACTGGTCTGGACCTTCGCCCGGCCTCCATAGCGATAGTCGACCTCCCGGTATTCGGTTTCGACCGGAGGGTAGAGCGCTCGCCATTCCTCCGGGGCCTGCACTCCGGTGCGGATCGCCGGATCGAGCGCCGAGGAATTGTGAGGGGCGTTGAAGGGGACGTAGAGAAAGAAGGGGCGTTCCCCGGCCTGTTCCTCGAGGAAGCGCAGGGCCTCGCGTTCGAACAGCGTCGTGCAGTAGACCCCCTTGTCCTCGGTCGTGGGCTCGAGATTGCGATACATGCTCGGCACCCCGTAGCGCTCGTGGGTGTAGTAGTCGATGCCCGTGTTGACGAAGCCGTAGAAGTCGTCGAAACCGCGCGAGGTCGGCAGGAATCGTTTCAGGGTTCCGAGATCCCATTTCCCGTAGATCCCGCTGACGTAGCCCCTCGTTTTCAGGTAGGTCGGAAGAATGATCTCGCGGAGATCCATCCCGCCGATCCGTTCGAAGGTCACCGCATATTCCTCGGGGGTATACTTGTGCCCGTAGTCGGGCGCTTCGTTGCGGATCATGTCGTAGATCCCGTTGCGCTGCGGGTAGCGTCCGGTGAGAAGGGACGCCCGGCTCGGGGTGCAGGCCGGCCAGGTCACGTAGAAATCGGTCAGGCGCGTGCCCTCGGCGGCGAGCCGGTCGAGGGCGGGCGTGAGAATGCCGTTGCCGAGGTGGCCAAGGTCGTTGTAGCCCTGATCGTCGGAGACGATGAGCAGGATATTGGGGGTGTCGCTGGAGAAAGCGGCAAGAGGAAGGAGGGCGGAGGCGAGAAGGGCGAGAGCGCGTTTCATGGCTGGGGGCGAGTGACGACGAAGATGCCGCCGAACCAGTTTGTCTTGGTGATGGGTGGGGTCTCTCCCTTCAGGTAGATGTAGGAAATGTCGCCGTCGAGGTAGAGGGCATCCGGGCAATTCAGCTTGTCGCGGAAAAGGGTCGCGAAGTTGTGAAGGTTGCTCATCCCCTTTTCGACGTCGAGAACGGAACAGGCGAAGATGATCTCGCCGTCCGGCGTGACTCCCACGCCGTTGCGGTAGCGTACGCTGGTGGAGTCCTCCGTCAGCACCGGGTGGATCTTTCCGTCCCAGACAAGGAGGGGGCCGGACTGCGTCGCGATGCGGACGCTCTCGCCGGCACGAGCATACTCTTTTGACTCGTAGACCCCGGCTGTTCCGTCGGGGCGAACGAAGAATACGCCGTTGGGTTTCAGGTAGAAATTCGGGGTGAACTCGCCCTCGCGCTGCTTCTTGTGATCCTGCAGATTCAGATCCTTGACCGTCTTGCCCTCGGAGACATGGAGACCGGTGGGGAGAAAGTCGGGTTCGAAGATGCCGGCGTTCAGTGCGAAGAGGAGTTCCTTCCCGGAAGCCTTCGCACGCGCTTCGACCTCGGTGAAAGTGTTCGGCTTTCCTCCTTCTTTCGCCAACCAGAGTTCGAGCGTTCCGTTCGCCGGATCGTGGCGGTAGATGTGGAAGGAGATGCCACGATGCGGAACGATCTCCGCGTGCAAGCCTGATCCGGAGAGGAGGAAGACCGCAACCAGGGCGATCCGGCAGGAGTACCGAAGGGGACACATGGCCCGAATCGTGACGGACGGTCGACTCGGTGTCAATCCGGAGCGAGCGAAGACGGTTCCGCCTTCGGGCAGGTTTTGGGATGACGCTCCCGGTGAATGTGGTAGAGATGCGCGGATGGGGAAGTCCGTGACGATCTTCGAGGAGCAGTGGGCGATCTACCGTAAGCGTCTCACACGCAGCATCTATCCATTCGCCGGGTGATCGCTAGGCTTTGGGATGTCCCACCGACGATCCCCCGAACAATGGCGCGCTCTGCTGAGCGCCTTTCGCCGCAGCGATCAG
>Ga0180430_10004490_pt1 | contig 11769 bp, 14 predicted proteins | sample SS_ome_9_FD_132999 | JGI IMG/M metagenome (GOLD analysis project Ga0180430, IMG submission 132999) | Hypersaline lake sediment archaeal communities from the Salton Sea, California, USA - SS_1_S_2 metaG | ecosystem: Environmental > Aquatic > Non-marine Saline and Alkaline > Hypersaline >... | reverse complement strand
CTCGCTGGAGCTCGCACCCCACCAGATTTGTCTGGTCTCGGGCATCGGGCAAGCTGCGAAGACTCCGCACTACATTGCAGCCAACCTGTTCAATGGTCTGCACGGTCGGGCCCTTCCTGCCGCAACCGGCATCCAGATCGCGAACCCGAAGCTCAAGACGATCGTGACCTCAGGAGACGGTTGCATCTACGGCGAAGGTGGCAATCACTTGCTGCACGCGTTTCGACGAAACCCTGATATCACTGTGCTCGTGCATGACAACCAGATCTACGCGCTCACCAAGGGTCAAGGATCTCCAACCACGCGCAAAGGAGAGAAGACTCGACTGCAGTTTGACGGGGTAAAGTCAGACCCTGCCCAGATGCTGGCCACTGCAATTGTTCATGGTTGCGGCTTTGTGGCGCGCGGATTCGCAGGAGATCTGAACACCCTCACAGACATCCTTCAACAGGCAATCGCCTATCGTGGCCTGTCGTTGGTCGACATTCTTCAGCCCTGCATCACGTGGGGAAACCATCCTGTGTCCTGGTACCAGGAGCGCGTGGTCCCTGTACCGTCGGACCATGATCCAACCGATCGATCCACAGCCATTGAGCTAGCGCTTGAAGCTCCGGACCGGTTCCCAGTGGGCGTGCTGTACCAAGTGCCCCCACGAGACGTGTTCGGAGAAGATCACTTGAAGGCGCACAAGAACGAGCCGATGTATGCCCTACCGGAAATCGATCGATCCATTATCGAGAAGCAGCTAGATGGACTTCGGATCTCGAAGACTTGAACACCTGAGTAGTTGGAGAGGAGTCACACATGATTGAGGTTGGAGCGAAGCTTCCAGACTTCGAATTGACCGATCAAGATGGCGAGCAGCACACCACAGAATCCCTCAAAGGATCGAAGGTGCTGCTCTCGTTTCATCCGTTGGCCTGGACCGGTGTTTGCCAACGGCAGATGGAGGCCTTGGAGTTCAATGCCGAGCGGTTTGCGGGGCTAGGGACAAAGGCGTTTGGGATCAGTGTCGATCCATCGCCCTCAAAGAAGGCATGGGCGGATGCGATCCAGGTGAAGCAGACACGTCTCTTGTCAGACTTCTGGCCACATGGCGAGCTGGCAGACACCTTGGGACTATTCATCGAGGACAAGGGGATCTCGCAGCGCGCGAATGTCATTGTCGACGCAGCAGGCACTGTGCAATGGGTCAAGGTCTATCCCATTGGGGACGTTCCAGATCTCGAAGAAGTCTTCGAGGTTCTAGAGGGATTGGGCAACAACTAGCGATTCACCGTTTCTTGAAGGAGGCAGTATGACGCTTGGCGAACTGATCAAAGGTGCAGGACAGGAAGGCAAAGAGAAGCATGTCCCAGTGATTGAGCTGGTGAACTGTGACGAGTGCGGCAAGAACGCGGTCAAGATCACGGTTGGCAAAGAAGTCGCGCATCCGAACACCATCGAGCACCACATCAAGTGGGTCGCGTTGTTTGGCGTGAAGGGCGGCGTAGCCGTGCATATTGCGACCTTTGACCTTGGACCGACGTTCGGCGTCCCGGAGATCGTAGCCCATGTGAACATGGAGGGATTGAGTGAACTGATTGCGGTCGAGTACTGCAACCTTCACGGACTCTGGGAGTCATCCCTCAGCCTTTAGGCTGAGCGATGACGTGAGTCTGCCTACTCCCTCAAAGAGGGAGTAGGGCAGAGAATGGATCTTGAGGATCCATTCTCTGGTGGGTGAGGTATGCCCTTGTGTGCGAAGGAGGAATGATGGCTGAAGAAGGCAAGATCTACGTCTGCGATCTCTGCGGGCAGGAAGTTGAAGTCACCAAGTCCGGCGCAGGAACACTCGTGTGTTGCGACGTGCCGATGCATGCGCGGACATCCTAGTGGTGTCGCGTGGACATCAGAAGATGTCCACGGCGGAGAATGAGCGGCGCTCGTTCTCCTAGTAGATGTACCTGCCTCGTGTGGTTTGGGATCGGAAAGTCCAGTCCCCGACTAACAGGCAGGTCAACGCCCAAGATGTGCCGCCGGTCCATAGCGGACCGGCGGCTTTCGTATGCAGGCTCATCATCCAGTAGCTATGCGTCTTTCAGTTGATTGAGCAATCCCAAGAGCCGGTTCGTTCCAGGGAGATCTGCAGCCACCAACTCCTCAAGCATCTCCTTGGCCGCTATTCTCTGATCGCTACGCGCAAGCGCGATGGCCAGATAGAAGGCAATCCTCGTAGATCGTTTGTGCTGTTGCATGCCGTACTCGAGGATCTCGACAGCAGCCGTTGGATTCCCGGAACCGATCATGCGTTCTCCGATCGATTCATAGGCACTAATCGGAAGATCGATCGGATACCCAAAGCGGTGAGAGAGTTGCTGATAGTGGTCCTGTACTGCTTCCAAGCCCTTGTCGATGACCTCATCAGACGGCTGCCAGGACGCATACAGCGCAAGCAGGCTCTTTCGGAATCCATCAAAAGGACAGTGGCCTTCACCCGCATGGATCCAGTGATGAACCTCCACAGCGTTCTTGGCGTGTTCTCGAATCAGCTGGGCAAACTCCTCACTGTCTTGTTGAATGCCCTCCATGTCATCGTCCCCAGAGAAGATGGCCAGGAACCTGTCAGCATCGCCTTGGATGCCCTCAGCAGTCACTTGCTGGAAGAGCGCACGATCACTTGACCCCACCGTTGGACTGCTGGCAAAGAACGACTGAAACCCTTCAAGACCGATTGCAAACGCATGCACAACTGCCAATCCACTTGCAGAGGTTCCAGACAACGTGCGATAGGGGTGGGTGCGGTAGGCTGTGTCTATCGCAGGCACCAGCTCGGTGGCAATGAACTGAAGGAATCGATCGGCTCCGCCTCCGTGCTTGCGGCCGTTGGGAAGCTCAATGGCCACCGGGATCATGTCACGTGGGCGGTCTGTGTTTGGAATCCCCACCACGATTGATTCCGGGATACGCGACTCCCACTCGGATAGCTGGGTGATGACCCCTGCATGGCTGGTGAACAAGGGCATTTCCCCATCTAGCATGTACAGTACAGGATAGCGGCGGCTGTTCTCTGCATACGATTCCGGCACACGAACGTAGACTGTGCGGTCCTCGTCAAGCAGGGTAGAGTGAATCCTGTGCTCGCTGGCAAAGGCTACAGGGTTGACGATCTCAAGAGACGGAACAGCTGTTGGGTGTTCTTGCATCTCGATCTCCTTGGGCTTGGGTGTCATAATGGTTGCGGTCAGGGACCTTGGGAATGGATTTGATTGCAATTGTAATCGTTCGAGTTGTAATTGCAATCTAGGAGGCGGCATGGAGAAGTTACACCCGCTCGCGCTCATTGGGCAGATCTCGCATTCCATCCGTCGTTTCCTGGAGACCGGACTCACCTATCATGATCTGACGCTCAATCAGTACAACTTGCTTCAGCTCTTGATTGTGCAGGAGATCTGGCTACCCTCTGAGCTTGCTGAACGATTGATGATCAATCGGCCCACCACCACGGTGATTCTCCGGAACCTCGAACGAAAAGGATGGATCAAACGGAATCCGGATCCCGCCAACCGTAGAAATGTTCAGGTGCGCATCACCGAGTCCGGCCACGAAAAGGCAGAGGTTGCACGCAAGTGGATGATTCGCGTGAAGGGTTCGTTCGACCCGCTGGTTGGACTCTCTGAACCCGAACTCGATGCGTTGACCGCATCCCTTGAGACGATCCGGGACTCCGTGGCGGAGCGCTTGGCCCAACTGCCAGAGCGACTTGCCGAGGAAGGCCTCGACTAGAAGAGCCCGTGCAGCATGCCTCCTTCAACCGGGAAGCTCATCCCGGTGATCCCTGACGCAAGCTCTGACACAAGAAACGCAACGACAGCTGCGAGTTCCTTTGGCTGGAGAATCCGTCCGATCGGAATCTGATCCTCCCATGTCTTCTGGACGTCTGCTGCTGTCTTTCCTGTAGATGCCGCCTGCATCTCGAAGATGGAGCGAAGCCGCTCGGTATCGAAAGCACCTGGACAGACACAGTTTACCGTCACTCCATCGGCACCCACTTCACGTGACAACGTCTTGGCGAGCGCCACCACCCCTGTACGAAAGACATTGGATAGGATCAGCCTCGGAGCCGGTTCCTTGACCGTAAAGGACGTGTTGACTACGATGCGTCCCCATCCCGACGCTTGCATCGAGGGCAGGACAACGCGACACAAGCGCACCACAGAGAGCAACAATCCTCGATAGGCCGCATCCCATGCTTGATCCTCATGCTCCATGAAGCTTCCGGGCGGGGGGCCTCCGGTGTTGTGAACCAGGATATCAACGGCACCGAACTCCGCTGACACACAGTCCCATACCCGATCGATGTCGCTTCTTTTGCTGAGATCCGCAGCAACCGTGAGAATTCGTGCATCCGATACTTCGGCAACTGCTGCCTTCGCCTCTGCGAGTGCAACTGCGTCTCGCGAAACCATCACAAGATCAGCACCTTCAACTGCAAGACGTTGGCTGATCGCGAGGCCCAGCCCTCTGCTAGCGCCACCAACCAAACCAACACGTCCCCGAAGTCCCAGGTCCATGGATGCTCCTTTCGCGTGGCATCTCCACAAGGAACTCACAAGCCCCTTTGGATCCCTTCACGTCCCCATTCTATGCTGAATCCATTCAGAGATAGAGTCAACCAAAGGGAGGTGGCCAATGAGCCACACGAAACGGAAAGTTCTTGGAAGCATATCCTTGTTGGCAGTCGCCCTATTCACCCTTGGGACTGTCGCCCAGGTTTCGCTGGATCTTCAGTTCGAGCAGATGGACCCGCACGTCGGGCAAGCACTATTCCTTCGCGTCATTGACAGCGCATCCCTTGAGGAGATCGCCCGAATCGAAGGACAGGAGATTGTTGCTGGAGCGTTCAGCATCGAACTGGGAGGATTGGTCGTAGGCTCGTCCTACCGCATTGAGCTGTTTGCAGATGTAGACGGCAACGGGCTGTATGACGCCCCGCCCGTTGATCATGCATGGCGGATTGAGTTACCTGAAGTGCAGGCTGATGGCGCACTTACTTTCGTCCATTCCACGATGTTCACCGATATCGGCTGGCCTCCGTTGCTGGACGGCCTGATTGCAGAGGGGGAGTACGGGCAGATGATCTCGGACACCGGGACCGGCATGGAGGTCTACTCTTATGTGCTTGGTGACCTGCTCTATATCGGACTCATCGCCCCGGGAACCGGCTGGTTGTCGATTGGCTTTGAACCCGAGCGCATGATGCAGGGGGCAAACATCATCATCGCTGGAATTGATGAGGATGGGCTCGTGATTGAGGACCACTACGGCAGCAGTCCAACCGCCCACCGAATCGATGATGTAGACCACATCATCCAGGCCGCAGGTTCGGAATCTGAGGAGACTTCAGTCCTGGAGTTTGTCATCCCGCTGGATTCCGGAGACGATCAGGACAAGGCGCTGGAGGCAGGGAGCGAAGCGACCATCATTCTGGCCTATCACAGTTCGAATGATCGCCTCACCATGCGTCACACGAAGCGTTCAACAACAACGCTTCCGCTTGGGGAATAGGAGGCTGAATGGATTTCTTCAGAGGATTGGCCTACGACTACTCGATCGGCCAGTTCCCAATGATTGCCATTGCGGGTTTCATCACCTACGCATCATTCCTGCTGACTGCAATCATGGTATCCGGGAAGCGGTGGAGCAAGCGGCTCCGCCGCATTCCGGTTCGGGTGCATCGGTGGATCGCGATCTGGGCGTTGGCTTGGGCAACCCTGCACTTGCTCATGGGCATTTCACTGTACGTCTAGCTGCCAGGATTTGGACCTGAGGACTTGACCTGTGACATCTGTCCCGGCTCGAATGTTGCCGGTGTTCCTCTTGTGTGCAAGGTCAATAATCAGTATGTCAGGACCAGGCTTTCGGGCACATCTACCAGGTATCCAAGTACCCCGAACATCGTATTGACTCCCCTCATTCGCGAATGCTAGGCTGCAACTTCAGAGGTATCTCCACATCACGGGATCTCGCGCCCATTTCCGCGAGACTGGCTGGAGGCAGCATGGTAGAGGTGACCTGTCCTGCGTGTCGCAGAATCGTCGATATTCCCGTTCACTCAGCCTTTCTTGGACGCCACGTGAAGTGTCCCAAGTGCTGGGTACACCTTGAGGTCATCAGCGAACGTCCACTGAAGTTGGGAGAGAAGTCGAAGCTTGAGGAAGCGAGTAGCGCGGAATCCAAGTAGTAGATTGTGGGGGAGCTATGGAAGTGCGAAGTCAGCAATTGAACTGTCCAGAGTGCGGTGAGAGGATCATCATCCCGGAAGCGGAACTGGAACTGAATGTGGGCGTGATCTGCGAGGCCTGCTACACACCGCTTCAAGTGGTCGAGCTGGATCCGGTCGTCCTGCAAGTGCTTGATGTCGATCTGGACGACCTGGACGATGACGACGAGTTTGAAGACGGTTTGGACGATTCAGAGTATTAGCTAGAGACAGCCACGCTCAGTATTCCTCGCGAATCCCAAACTCCGCGTTCTCGATCCATGCGTTAGGCCGATCGAAGTACTCGACAAACGAGCTCACCAGCACGTAGTGCGTGTGTTCGATCCCAGCCAGAGTCGAGAACAACGCCTGCACATCGCTGTCTGTGGACGCTTGCCCCTGTGCCGCGTAGAAGGACTCGGTCTCCTGTTCGATCGCCATCGCCCTTCGCAACACGTCAAGCAGATCACTTTCTGCGGATAGTGCGCCAGACCCACCTTCGACAACACCTCGAACCCACTGCCGTGCCGATTCAAGCAGATTCCCTGCTTCGAGATCCTCTGCGGATCTCATCCCACGCAAAGCCTTCGCATGCTTGGCTTCCTCGTCCGCTAGGAGCGTGAGCATGTGTTTGGCTGCGGAATCGTTCGACTGCGTCGCAGCATTCCGATAGTTCTGCTCCGCTTTCAGTTCAAGCTCGATTGCCTGTTCTAGTACTGTCATCTGCAATCACTCCTCTTGATCTATCCCTTGCCCAGGCTAGTGTGCGAGCTGCCGCGATTCAAGCCGACCGAAGGTGAAGGCAATCTCCAGAGCACACGGTAATCTCACCAGCCGCTGTGTCCACGAGCAGACATCCTGAACCATCAATGTCGCGTGCAATGCCCTCAAGCATGGGAGCTTCGCCGCGATCGATCCGAACGCGCGATCCAAGGGTTTCAGACTTCGTTCGATATGCGTGCACAGCTTCCGCTCTCGGCGCAGTCAACCAGCGATCCATCTGCCCACGAATTGGCTGGATCAGATCGCAGGGAGAGAGGTCGCTGCGAAGCTGATGGATGCATGTCGCGGTCTCGATCGGAGCTTGCGCCACATTCACACCAAGACCGACAAGTGCGACCCCGTCAACCTGTTCGATAAGCAGGCCAGCAAGCTTCTGTCCATCCACCAGGACATCGTTCGGCCACTTCAATTGTGCGTCGATCCCCAAAGCCTCCAATGCAACAGAGACTGCGAGACCGGCACGCAACGGCAGCAGCGCGTCTGGAGCAACCAGGAAGGTCGAGTACAGCCCGCCGACCGGAGAGATCCACGCGCGCCCAAATCGTCCACGTCCTGCAGTCTGTTCCTCTGCTACCACGACATCGCCAAGCCTTGCATCTCCGCTGCTCCAGAGACTGCGGGCCTCGTCCTGCGTGGAGGTCGTTCGTGCAATACGGATAATCTGCGTGGCCATCGCCATCCTCTCGCGGAGTCCAGATACTTCTAGTGTCTATCTTACGCCGCACGCCGCCTGGTTCCTTGCGGGCATCGAGAACGCGTTGTAGTCTTGTGCGTTCTGATTCCTGCATTTCCCCAAAGGAGGGCGCATGCAACGCACGTTTCTGACCTCGGAGTCTGTCACCGAAGGACATCCGGACAAAGTCGCTGACCGCATCTCGGATGCTGTTCTTGATTCAATCCTGGCCGATGATCCTGTTGCGCGTGTCGCATGCGAGACCTTCCTCACAACAGGACTTGTGCTCGTGGGTGGCGAAATCACCACCTCGACCTACGTGGAGGTTCCAACCCTGGTCCGTCGCGTCCTATCCGATATTGGATACGATCAACCCGGGCTTGGATTCCACTATCAGGATTGCGCAGTGCTCTCGGCGATCAAGGAGCAGTCTCCAGATATTGCCGCAGCCGTTGTCGGGCAGGATGAGATCGGTGCTGGAGATCAAGGGATCATGTTCGGGTATGCACGAACAGACACCGAAACCCTTATGCCGCTGCCGATTCATCTGGCTCATCGGCTGACCCAGCGCATGACTGAGGTGCGCAAGCGTGGGACCCTGCCCTTCCTACGACCTGACGGAAAATCGCAGGTCACCATCGAATATGAAGGCATCCGCCCGGTCCGTGCCCACACTGTGCTCGTTGCGGCGCAGCACGATGAGGACATCGACAACGATCAACTGCGAGCCGCGATCCTGGAGCACATCGTCCAACCAGTGGTTGGCAATTGGCTCGACGAGGACACGATCATCCTGATCAACACCTCCGGCCGGTTCGTCATCGGGGGTCCTGCATCTGATGCAGGCGTCACCGGACGCAAGATCATCGTCGATACCTACGGAGGCTTCGGGGCACACGGAGGAGGCGCCTTCTCCGGAAAGGATCCAACAAAGGTTGATCGCTCGGGATCCTACATGGCACGTTACGCTGCCAAGAATCTGGTGGCTGCTGGGCTGGCCGAAGAGGCGAAGGTCCAAGTCGCCTATGCGATTGGGAAGCCCGAGCCGTTGGCACTCGATGTGGACTCAAACGGAACCGGCACGCTGCCGGATCCTCAACTGCGTGCGCTGGTAGAGAACACGTTTGACTTCCGCCCAGGCGCGATTATTGACCGGTTCGAGCTCCGGAAGCCCATCTATGAGCCGCTGTCCGCCTATGGACACTTCGGACGCATTGAACTTGACCTTGGGTGGGAGAAGACGGATCGCGTAGAGGAATTGAAGCGCGCAGCGGGCTAGTACCCGATCCGCGCCCGGACGACCCCTTCGAGCGATGAGGCTTGATCCGCGATTCGGTGCAGATCCGGTGCGCCTCGATGTCGAACGCGATAGGTCAGGGTCACGAGGTCCTCTGCAGCATCCGATTCCCAGCTAACAAGGGTTGCACGTGTGCGTTCAGACAGACAGCAGTCCGCAAGTTGATCCTGAACCTGTTGCTGCTTGTTCCAATCGACGGTCAATCGAAGGGTTTGATACATCCGGCTCGGAATCCGAGAAGCCAACGGATCCACCACTGCAAGAATCAGTAACGCAATCGCGCCGCCGGTAAGCGCAATCTGCCAGGCACCAAGTCCTGCTGCAATCCCTAGCATGGAGACGAACCAAAGGGAGGCGGCCGTGGTGAGGCCGCGCACCCAATCTCCAACCTTGATGATGGTTCCTGCGCCGAGAAAACCGATCCCCGTGATCACGCCTGCGGCTAGACGGCCAATCTCCGCAGGCAGCCCGCTTGAGGCACCGTCCGCGGCAATCACCGTTGTCCATGCGACTTGGAGCGCAACGATCACCAGGGCAGCTCCGGACCCTACGAGCAGATGCGTGCGCAGTCCGGCAGGTCGTCCGTGGAACTCACGTTCGATCCCTACGACCGCTGAAAGCGCTGCAGCAAGAAGAATCCTGAGGATGTACGCCCAAGCGTTCACTCGACTCCTTCAACCTACTTCAGTTCCTGCACCTTGTCCGCGATGATGCGCTGCATCAGGGCGATCACCTCGTCGACCGGCATGGCGCCCAAGTCCTCTTCTGTGCGTAGGCGAACGGCCACGGCATCCGCTTCCTGCTCGCGATCTCCGATCACAAACATGTACGGGATCTTTTGAAGCTGCGCATTGCGGATCTTGGCGTTCATGCGTTCAGAGGTCTCGTTCACCTGCACCCGAATGCCTGCGGCCTTCATCCGGTCTGCGACCGCGCGGGCGTACTCGATGTGACGATCGGCGATCGGGATGAGCTCCGCCTGGATCGGTGAAAGCCAGGCAGGGAACGCGCCACCGTAGTGTTCGATCAGACAGCCGATGAATCGTTCCAGGCTGCCAAGCAGGGCGCGATGCACCATGTAGGGGCGGTGCTCCTGTCCGTCCTCCCCGATATAGGTCATGTCAAAGCGATCCGGGAGGTTGAAGTCGAACTGAATCGTGGAGCATTGCCACGATCGGCCGAGCGAGTCCTTGACCTTGATGTCGATCTTCGGTCCGTAGAATGCGCCACCGCCATCATCCACCTGATAAGGCAGTCCGCGCTCCTCAAGTGCTTCTTGTAGCGCAGCCTCGGCTTGTGCCCATCGCTCGGGTTCGCCCACGGCTTTGCCCTCATGAGGTCGGGTGGAGAGGTAGATATCGAATTCCTCGAATCCAAACGCCATCAGCATGTTCATGCTGAACTCGTAGACACGCCGAATCTCCTCTGCAACCTGATCCGCAGTACAGATGATGTGTGCATCATCGATCGTGAAGCCGCGTACACGCATCAATCCGTGCAGAACCCCAGAGCGCTCATAGCGATAGACGGTGCCCATCTCTGCCATCCGAATCGGCATCTCTCGATACGAGTGCACCTTCGTCTTGTAGATCAGGATCTGATACGGGCAGTTCATCGGTTTGATGTAGTAGTCGACCCCATCGATGTCCATCGGCGAGTACATACCCTCTCGATAGAAATCCAGGTGCCCAGAGATGGACCACAGATGCGCCTTGCCGATGTGCGGGGTTGCCACGATCTCATATCCACCCAGGTCATGCTGTGCGTACCAGAACTCCTCGATCGTTCGCTTCAGGCGCGCGCCACGAGGATGCCAGCAGACTAAGCCTGCGCCGCCTTCTTCGTGGGTGCTGAACAGGTCCAGCTCCTTGCCCAGCTTGCGATGGTCTCGCTTGGCAGCTTCCTCCTGTCGCCACACGTAGTCGTCGAGATCTGCCTTCTTTTCCCACACCGTGCCGTAGATGCGCTGAAGCATCTTGTTGTTCTCATCCCCGCGCCAATAGGCGCCTGCAACACTAAGGAGCTTGATGGCATCCGTCTTGACACGTCCGGTGGATTGCAGATGGGGTCCCCGACAAAGGTCGATGAACTCCCCTTGCTCAAAGAAGGTCACGATCTCGCCTTCAAGATCGGTCAGCAGTTCGAGCTTGTAGCTCTCGCCTTGGGACTCAAGCAGTTCGCGTGCTTCCTGCATCGAGAACTCCTTGCGCACAATAGGAAGATCAGCTGCAATGATCGACTGCATCTCCTTGAAGATCCTCTCGAGATCCTCTTCAGAGAAAGGCGTTTCCAAGTCGAAGTCGTAGTAGAAGCCCTCGGCAATGGCGGGTCCAATGCCAAGCTTGGCGTCTGGAAACAGTCTCTTTACCGCCTGCGCCATGATGTGCGTCGTCGTGTGGCGGATCGTCTCCAGAACCTGGGGTGCTTCTTTAGTGAGAAGCGTGAGCTCGCTGTCCTTGGTCAGCGTCTCTCGAAGGTCCTTGGTTTCACCGTCCACTACCGCGCACACCGCGGCCTTGGCCAAGCGAGGTCCGATTGCCTCAGCAACCTCAAGAATCGAGGTGCCGGCTGCGACCTCCTTGACCGATCCATCCGGCAAAGAGATGCGGATCATGATGCGTCCTCCATTTCCTAACGTTCGTTGATTCGCCCGATCTTACCACGAAACAGCTGAGTGCCCTACAGAATGTAACGAGAGAGATCCGGGTCCTTCACGATGTCGCCAAGGTGCTCGTCGACGTAGACCTTGTCGATCGTAATGGTCTGGCCCTGTCG
>Ga0180430_10004489_pt1 | contig 11772 bp, 6 predicted proteins | sample SS_ome_9_FD_132999 | JGI IMG/M metagenome (GOLD analysis project Ga0180430, IMG submission 132999) | Hypersaline lake sediment archaeal communities from the Salton Sea, California, USA - SS_1_S_2 metaG | ecosystem: Environmental > Aquatic > Non-marine Saline and Alkaline > Hypersaline > Sediment... | reverse complement strand
TACAAGGATTGCTGTCATGAGAATAAAAGGTGCCAGGAGTACCAGGGAGACCGAAGCGATGAACAGGTCCAGGATTCTCTTGGCTATCAGGGCAAAACCCTGTTCCGGGATGGTTGAGTAGGTCAATAACGGAAGATCGTCCAGATACTCGATCGAGACCTCCGAAGAGCCTACTGGAGGCGGCAACTGCGTGGCCACCCTGATTTTAATTCCCAGCTCAACGCAGAGGCTCACCAAACCACGGCTTTCCTGGTGGAAATCGGGCCCATCACCAGCGAATATCACTTCATCCACCGGGACCTCCCCATGAAGGAAATCGCCGTAATTCTGGCTTATTACCATGGCGGGGTCAACCTGCGGCTCACCGCCCTCAACATCAATGAAACCGATGATTCTATACCCCCATTTACGGGCCCGGGAGAGGCTCGACGAGATCCTGGCCGCGGTTTCGCCGGTCCCCGCCACCAGGATCCTTACCTGGCCGTGCTCGGAAAAGTTACGGGTGATCACCTGGAGATGAAAAACCAATCGGTTGAGCAGAAGCATCAGCAGGAGAAAGGCCATGAAACCGGCAAAAATCGGGCGGCTGACCTCAAGGTTGAGCATGAACACGATGAAACCGAGGAAAGCACTAATCAGGACAAAAAAATTAAGGATCCTCACGACCTGCCGGCGCAGGGATACGGTAACAAGATTGGAATATTTCTGGGTCCCGAGGAGGCCGGTAACCAGGGCGGGAAGAAATACAAGAAGATAGAGAAAGTAGGTTGAAAAGGGCAGAAGCTCCGGATTGAAATTCTCGCTCAACCCCGGAGGTATCACCTGTACCAGGTAGTAGCGTAAAAAATAGGCTGCGGCAAGAGCCGGGACCGCCGCCACTATATCCGCTATGAAAATCATCCTGGAATATACCAGGTGGTGCCTGTCAAACATGGTTTATAAGGTTACTATTCTAACCCAAGCCGGGAGCTGTCGGAAAGGAAAATCCGGACACCGCAACCCTGTGCTGTCACGCCCGGCGGGAGAGGCGAATTGTTAAGGGGACGGATGCCGCCCCGAACCATCATTTGTTGAAAGACACTTCAACTGTCAGGTTTTCATCCATGCCGGTATGAAAATTGGTCACCAGGAACAGGACCTCGGGAGGCACCTCGGCAAGATTCACCCTGATCATTTGTATTCCGTCAGGGAGCAAAACAGTCCTCTCCGGGAACTGCCCTCCCTCTTCCGGTTCGAGGATGAATGTCAAATCGCTTTTGTTCCTGATTTCCAGGTAAGAGCGGCCGTCCTCGTCTACCATGTACGGCTGGCCGATCTTCACGGACTGGCGGAACAATTCTTCCAGGATTTCATGTTTCCCGGCTACCTCATTCCCCCACCAGGCAGCGGTTCTACCGGCAAACAGTGCATCCTTTATGGCCTCCTCGCTTCTACTTTCAGCGAATACCAGGGTCATGGGGCGATGGCTGTACCTGACGTCATAATAATGTCCGGTCACATCGTGGATGTCGGAATTTCCCATCACAGCCAGGTCATTCTCCAGGGTCCACTTCAGTACCAGCGGATACCATTCCTTTTCGTTGAATACCTCCATTCCATGGATCTTGCCTTCCTCTATCCAGCGCTTGTGGACCGGGAACATCACTGTGTCGTCAGGCTGCTGGGCCTCCCAGCCCGGATGGTTCCAGAACACGAATCCTCCCTGTTCATGCGCCGCGTCCACTGCCGCCTCGGGGTCTTCCACGTCGAGCTTGTTGACGTCTGAGAGAAAAAGGGCGTTAAGGTGTCCGGGGGGCATTTCCCGGGTAATCTCGCCGGCCCTGATCAGGATGATGTTCCTCGCTCTGGCTTCCGGGAGAGCTATATCGTAGGAACTGTTGTGATCACCTCCCACGAATCTCTTCGACGGCTGGTTCTCGATATGGTCGGTTATGGCGATGGCGTCCAGCCCTTCCTCCCAGGCTTCCCGCACCCTCACCGTGGGCCATACGATTCCGTCTGAAAAGACGGTATGGATGTGAAAGTCACATTTCAGTGTGACGTATCCGTGGATGTCGGGAATCCTGACAATTTGCCGATTGTGGGGCCTGCGAATCGTTTCACCCTTGTCGATTACCGATTTCTCAGCCAGGGCAAAGGAAGAAGATACAAGAAAAAACAGGAGGTAAAGCTGCAATCTTTTAAACATAGCCATCTATTGTATATCGGAAGCCCGATCAGAAGGCCCCTGCCGTGTAACAAAGCCGCCAAAACCCGGTGCCCAAAGAGCCAAGCCTTGCCTTTGAGATTTAGAATTTGGAATTTGAGATTTCTCCTCGACACAGTCGAGGAGTGGTACGCCCGACAGGATTCGAACCTGTGGCCTTCGCCTCCGGAGGGCGACGCTCTATCCAGCTGAGCTACGGGCGCATAATCACTGGTGTGAGAGAAAGAAGTCTACCACGATTAGGGGATTCAATTAAATAGGGATTCTTAATGTCAAGACGCTAGCGAGGCCCCAGGGAGTTCTGCAGCATCGACTCGAGCGGGCACAAACAATTCTGCCGTCCTGGTCCCGGACTTGATATATAATCAAAACAGCAGCCTGGCCGAGGAATTTGACAATTGGGCCCCAACGCTCTATCCTCCCTCAATTTCCAGAGCCGGGCTGCCGTTTTCACCCCACCGTAAAAGACTCTTTAGACGATATTGTCGATCTCTCTCCTGAACAGGGCCACGTGCTCCGGAGTAGTACCGCAACAGGACCCGACTATCGATACTCCTGCGTCTACCAGCAGCCTGACGCCTTCGGCCATCTGCTGAGGTGTCTCCCGGTAAATGATGTGGTCTCCCTGCATTTCAGGCTGCCCGGCGTTCGGCTGGGCCATCACCGGAAGGGAACAGGCTTCCCGGTATCTTCTTGCGATCCGGGCGGCACTGGCGATATCGATCCCGGTGCCGCAATTAGCGCCGATGACATCGGCCCCTTTGCTGCTGATCAATTCGACGGCATCCTCCGGCGAAACCCCCATCATCGTCCTGAAGTCGGTCCCGTCCTTTACCAGATCGTAGGCCATCGAAGCTATGATGCATGGCGCACCGGCCTCCAATGCGCCCTCAAGCGCCGCTTCCATCTCCTCCAGCGAGGTCTGCGTTTCGATTATCAGGGCATCTACGCCTCCTGCGAGCAGAGCTTCGGCCTGGTCGCGGTAGGACCTGAAGACATCCTCCCGGGAAACGGTCCCGTAGGGCTCCATCATCCCACCGAAAGGGCCAAGGTCGCCGAGCACGAAGCCCCTGTTGCCGGAAAATGCGCGGCGGGCAATTTCTGCCGCCGTCCGGTTGATATCAACCATGTGCCCCTCCAGCCTCTCCGAAGCGAGAGCAAGCGGGCTGGCGGTAAAGGTGTTGGTTATCAACAAGTCGGATCCGGCGGCAACATAGGCCTTCTGAACCTCGAGTACTTTCTCGGGGTGGATGAGGTTCCACATCGCTCCTGACTCACCGGGCTTAAGTCCGGCTGCCTGGAGCTGAGTGCCCATTCCTCCGTCGCCAAGAAGAATCCCCCCTTGTAAGGCTTCTAGTAAATTCATGGATATCAGGATACTCGATTCTCTGGGAAAGAGAAACAGCTCACATCTCCAGAAGGCATCCTTCAGCATACATCGAGAAAAAATCCGGCTCCGCCTCCAGCTCCAGGTGTTCCATACCGGCGATCGTCTCTTCAAGGAATTCGCGGGAATCGGCGGCAAGCAGGGTAATGGATGCTCCCTCGATGGATGAGTTCCCGAGGCTGACAAAGCGCTCGACTTTGACGTCGGGGAGGAGCCCAACAGCAATCGCGGACTGCAACTCCAGGTAACGGCCGAAAGCGCCCGCGAGATAGAACCTGTCAATATCGTCCGCAACCATTTCCGATCGTCTCAACGCAATCTTCAATCCAGCGGTGATGGCTCCCTTGGCCTGAAGGAGGCAACTCAAATCCTCCTCGTCGATAAAAAGTCCTTCAGGGCCTTCGACAACCAGTCTCCTGGACCTGCCGGACGGCCGCTCAAACCAGAAACGGCGGACCTGTGTTCCGGCCGATTCAGTACTCTGCGGTTCAGCCCGAGCCGGTCTCAATGCTTCCTGATCCTCACTGAACCTCCCCCGGGTATTGATGAGCCTGTTCATTCGGAGTTCCCCCAGCAGGCTGATCAGACCCGAACCGCAAAACCCTGAAGGCGATACTCCGCCGATCACTCTGAATTCCATTCGCGCTCCCGGCAGAATGCGGACCGCTTCGACCGCTCCCGCGATTCCGGGCATTCCGCATTTGACCATCCCTCCTTCAAAGGCGGGGCCGGCCGGACAGGAAGCTGCCACCATTTTCAATCCGTTATTGACGACAATTTCGGAATTGGTGCCGAGATCCATCAAGACCGACTTTTCCTCCGATGCGGCCAGGCCTGAAGCCAGGATCCCCGCGGAAATGTCAGCGCCAACATGACATCCAGGCAAGGGGAGCCCGTAGATCCGGCCTCGCGGATTGATTTGGAGGCCTATCGATTCAGGGGACAGGATGAAGGAAGTCTTCTCTCTTTTCCCCTGCCTGACTTCAGTTTCCAGCCTCGAATAAAAAGGGTCCTGCCCCAGGCATCCGACATCCAGCCCCAGGAAGATATCCCTCATGGCTGGGTTTCCGGCTACTGCAAGTTCGTACAGATTATGGGGATCAATACCGGACGAAACGATGTCCCGGTTCACAGCCTCTACCAGGATTGCCTGCAAATCCCGGGCGCCGTGGGTGGAAGCATAGCTGATGCGTGACATCACGTCACTCCCGGCAAAATCCTGGGGATTTATGAAGCAGGTATTCGAAACCATTTCGCCGGAGTTGAGATCCAGGATGCGCAATACAACGGTGGAGGTGCCGATGTCCAGGGCTGCACCGAAAATGCTGCCCCGAAAAGGCCCTGCCTTGAACCCTGAAAGATACACCTCACCTTCTGATACCTGGACTGCAGGCTGAAGCGGAAAACGCAGAAATGGATTCCCGTAACCTGATCCTTCAATCCGCCACTGCCCCTCTCTGATCGGGGAACACTCGATCAGGCCCTCTTCGCCCAGGATCTCTGCCCGGCATGCCAAACGCTGCCTCTCAGGCAGCGAGACTTCCACCTCAGAGCGTTTGGACAGGTATTCTTCACCGGAAATGACAAGAACCCGGCACTCGCCGCATTTTCCCTTTCCGGCGCAGGTGGATGAGAGAATGAAGCCTGCTTTCGCAAGGGAGTCAAGCAGGGTTGAGCCCGGGGGGACGGCAAACTGCTTTCCGTTATACTTAAGATTCATCGGCACTCCGCAAGGTTAACAGACCGGCATGGCTCGGGAAAGATCAGGGGGTGTTGACTGTGAAACCCGATCCCCGGGAAAACGACCCCGAACACTACGGTTGGAGGTTCCCATGTTCAGGAGATAAGGCTCTGGACGCGGGGGAAGGAATTAAAATCTCAAATGAACTATAATGTTTTGCCAAAGATCATATAATAGACTTTGCACTTCGCAGACTGGAGTGCATTTTTTAACAGCACGATTAAAAAGCAGCTTATCGATAAAAATCAATCGCAGCAAAAGAATTTTTCGGGGTCGAGAGGTTAATGGTAAGGACACACAAACAACTGGTTTATTCTCTAATCTTCCTGATGCTGATCCCTTCCTTTTCATTCCTGACCGCCCAGGATGCGGATGAGGATGCGCCGCTTCAGATCAACGGAACAGTCACAGCCTTTGACGGCACCCCCCTTGCAGGTGTTCGGATTGAAATTTTGGAGACCGACATATCCACGGTCACCGACAGCAACGGAAACTACATCATTTCCGATCCTCCCAAGGGGACCTTTACCCTTTCCGCCTCTCTCGAGGGTTATGAAGACAGCGAAATCGAGGTCGAATTCTTCGATGTATCCAGAACCATAAATCTTTCCCTGGCCCTGGAAGATATTGAATACGAAGTGACTATCAGGGAAGACATGCCTGAACTGATGGAATCCTCCGCGGCAATCGGAGTTATCAGCGTCAAGCCGGCCCAGCTGACATCGCTTCCCAGCCTTGGAGAGAAGGATATCTTCAGGTCAATACAGTTGATGCCGGGAGTCAGCGTTTCCAACGAGTCCTCCTCGGGTCTTTACGTGAGGGGCGGAACTCCTGACCAGAACCTGATATTGCTGGATGGGATGAACATCTACGAGGTGAATCACTTTTACGGGATTTTCAGTGCTTTCAATTCCAATGCGATTTCCAACGTATCGATGCACAAGGGGGTTTACGGAGCGGAATTCGGCGAACGCCTCTCCAGTGTGGTGGACATGACCGGGCGAAGCGGAATCGGCAACACCACCGTGATCGGGGGAGGGGCAAGTTTCCTGAGCGCCAACGGATACGTTGACATTCCGATTGGAGACTCAGGTTCCTTCATGTTTGCCGGGAGAAAATCCTACAACACCTTTCTCAGCAACCAGATCCATGATGCCTACGATTCCAGCACCACCGTCGGGTTCGGCCCCGGCGGAGAACCAGGCGGAAGAGGCACCGATTTCGAAAGTGAACCGGTAGCTTCTTTCTGGGACACCAACGTAAGGGCCAACTTTAATCTTGGCTCCAGGGATGCTCTCATATTCAGTGGATATTTCGGTCGCGACAACCTGGACAATTCCAGAATCACCGAGCTGTCTTCTGTCGATCTGACATTTTCGGGACGCTACCAGGAGCAGGACGAAATTCCGCAATCGCTGACCATGGACATCGGAGACCTCTCCAACTGGGGAAATGACGCGGGAAGCGCAACCTGGATCAGAAACTGGTCCAACGAATTCACCACTATCGTAACCGGTTCGGCATCCAATTTTTTCCGGGACTATGACAGGACCAACACCATAACGGAGGTCGATCCGGACGGAGAGGAACTGGCCCCCGAGGAAATGGGAACGGTGGAGAACAATGAAGTCAGGGACTATACCGTCAAACTGACCAGTTATTATGCTCCCGTGCAGAGCCATAACCTGGTATTCGGCGGCCAGGCAACCCGGAACGAAATCGACTATCTGTTCGAGATGACCAGGACCGAATCGACAATTGACAATGCCTGGTCCGGGAACCTCTATTCCGCGTTTGCCAAGGATATCTTTACTCCCTACGATTGGCTGACCGTAACCCCGGGAGTCAGGGCGACCTATTACGACGTGACCGAAAAAACCTATGTTGATCCCCGTCTATCCGTAGTTCTTAAGCTCAACGAAGAGGTCAGCCTGAAGGCATCAGGCGGTGAATACCACCAGTTTACCAACCGCCTCCTTAGGGAAAACCCAATGGAGGGTAATATGTATTTCTGGATGATGGCCGACGACGAACTCATCCCGGTCAGCAAGTCACGCAACCTGATCGCGGGACTCTCATGGGAGAATTCAGAATACCTGTTCAACGTTGAATACTTCGACCGCAAGCTTACCGGCCTCTCCGAGTTCGCGTCTTCCAGGATCCGGCCGAGGAATGACGTGATCGACCTTTACGGGCAGTTCTATACGGGAGACGGAACGGCCAGGGGAGCCGAAGTCCTGGTCCAGAAGAAATTCGGGCAGCATACAGGATGGGCCACCTACACCAACAGCAAGGTCGAGTATGATTTTCCCGACTTCCGGGACACCCCCTATCCGGCATCGCATGATTCAAGGCATGAATTCAAATTAATAGATTCCTATAAGTGGCGGAACTTCACATTCACCGGGACCTGGGTCTATGCAACCGGAAAACCGGTTACCGCTCCGACTGGTGACATTGACGAATTTGAAGTCGAAAGGCCCGACGGGGAAACAGCAACCTTCGAGCAGGTCGAACTGGGTGACAAAAACGAATTCCGCATGCGTTCCTACCACCGCCTGGACGGATCCGCCAGCTGGGACTTCCTCAACAAGGACGGAAACCAGGGGAGAATAGGCGTATCGGTCTTCAATGCCTACAACAACGACAATGTCTGGCGCTACGAATACCAGGCATACGATGGAGAAATCTACACTACTGAGGTTAACTACCTTGGATTTACAGTCAGTGCCTTCGTCAACTTTGACCTGGGACTTCCCACCGAGGAGAACCAGGTCGGCCCAATATCCGGAGAGACAGAATTCCAGAGCTACTCTGAAGCCAGCGAGGCAAGGAAAAAGCAGCCAACCTGGGACTTCCACGGAACCATCGTGGAAATTGACCTCAATTCCATGACCATCGACACCAAGTGGGGCCAGAAAACTCTTGAAATTGATGGCGCGACCATAAAAGGCGAGACTACTTACCCAGTGGGGACACCGGTTCATGTTTATTATAAAAAAGGCCGGGAAGACCAGTTGATCGTCACCATGGTTTTCCGGGTCATCGACTAGGCCTCAATTCCGGCGACTGATACCCGACACTGCTCCATATATCCATTTGACGGCTTGCGCCAACGCCGGTTAATTCTTAGAATATTGATTCTGCCTGGTTCACCAGACTCGCGGCCTGGGCGGGAGATTCCGGCTGACACCGAAGCCGTCCGCATCACCTGCCGCATTCAGTATGGGTTCAGGGACCGGGTTTGAATATCTGAAGACCGGAAGCCGACTGACCAGGCTTGACTGTCATTGCGCCCTGGCAACCGAAAGAAGCAGCGGAGAAAATAATGTCATCTCGTGGGTCCTGGAGTTCAAAAATAGGATTTATCCTGGCTGGAGCCGGTTCGGCGGTTGGCCTTGGGGCAATTTGGCGGTTTCCTTACATGACAGGTGAAAACGGAGGGGCGGTTTTTGTCCTGATTTACCTTGCATGCTGCTTTCTGATCGGATACCCGGTGATGCTGGCTGAACTGTCACTGGGCCGGCACTCCGGAAAAAACCCGGTCGGCATGTTTCGACAGCTTGCTTCCGGAGGCAACCTGCTATGGAAAGCAGTGGGAGGGCTTTGCGTCACAAGCGGACTGGTCATTTTCGCATGGTACAGCGTAATCGCCGGATGGGTCGTCGGATATCTTTTCAAGACCCTGGAAGGAACCTTCAACACAACTCTGAGCCCTGCCGTAATTGATGATATCTTTGCCAATTTCGTCAGAAACCCGCTCCTGGTAATGCTCCTCCATGCCCTGATAATCGGCGCAACTGCCTTCGTCCTGACCGGCGGCGTCAAAGGCGGCATCGAAATGCTTTCCAAATGGTTAATGCCCCTTCTTTTTTTCCTGCTGGTTATCCTGGCAATCAGGTCGGTAACCCTGGATGGGGCTATGGAAGGGATTCGTTTCTACCTCTATCCCGACCTCTCCAAAATCACAGGAATAGTGGTATTGAAAGCCATGGGACAGGCCTTGTTTTCGTTGAGCCTCGGAATGGGCACCATGATAACCTACGGCAGTTACCTCTCCAAAAAGGAAAACATTCCTTCCTCCGCCATGTGGGTGACGATTTTCGCCGTTGGGGTCAGCCTTCTTGCCGGATTTGTGATCCTCCCCGCAGTTGCGGCCCTGGGCGGCAGCTTCACCGAGGGCCCGGATCTGATTTTCAAGGTCATTCCTTCGATTTTCTCCCTGATGCCGGGAGGATACTTTTTTGGCGTCGGGTTTTTTCTGCTTCTTATCATCGCCGCATTGACCTCGACCGTTTCGATCATGGAAGTGCCTGTAGCCTATTTCGTAGATGAGAGAAAATGGCCCCGGAAAAGAGCGGTCCTGCTGGTGACCCTGATCGCATGGCTGATCGGGACACCCGCCGCTCTCTCCCAGGGGGCATCTTCTTTCCTTACTGACCTGCCGGGGATTTCTTCAAGCTTCTTCGATGTAATCAGCACACTCTTCGGTGACATCTCTCTTTCAATCGGGGCCTTTTTCATCGCCCTGTTCATTGCCTGGAAATGGGACCTTTCACTTGCCGTCGAGGAGATGCGGCACGAAGGTAAATTCGAAATTGAGAAAGCCTGGAGATTCTGTATAAAGTTTGTTTCTCCCGTAATCATCCTGGTTATCTTTCTGTTTACCCTGTGGAGCAATTTCCTGTCCTGAAAGAAACTCCCGGTGTAAGTAGAGTCCGGACACAACCTCGCTCGAGACATCAGCGACAGGATTGGCGATGAAGTCTGCAGAAAGATTCACTACCCACTGGGGAATGATCGCTTCGATTATAGGGATCGCCATCGGCACGGGTAACATTTGGCGGTTCCCGCGGATTGCGGCTGCTAACGGTGGAGGCAGTTTCCTGGTCCCCTGGATTATTTTTCTCTTTATCTGGAGCATCCCCCTGATCATTGCCGAGTTCGCGATCGGCAGGCACACCAGGAAGGGAACTATCGGATCCTTTGCGGCGATGATGGGTGATCGTTTCGCCTGGATGGGGGGATTCGTCGGATTTGTCACCACTGCAATAATGTTCTACTACTCAGTGGTGGCCGGCTGGTGCATAAGATACTTCCTTGGCTCCGCGGCGGGAACTCTCTTTCGGGCGGAAAGCCATCAGCAATACTGGGACACCTTCACCGGTTCCGGATGGCAACCCTTCCTTTTCCATTTCGTGGCCGTCAGCTTTGGAATACTGGTCATCCGCAAAGGGGTCTCAGGAGGGATTGAACGGGTGAACCGAATCCTGATTCCAGCCCTTCTGGTGTTGATGATTGCTTCAGCCATCAGGGCGGTTACGCTGCCCGGGGCGATTCAGGGACTGGCCTTCATGTTCACTCCCCACCTCGACCAGCTGGCCGACTACAGGATCTGGATCCAGGCCCTGACTCAGAACGCCTGGGACACGGGAGCGGGCTGGGGCCTCATTCTTACCTACGCCGTCTACATGAAGAAGAAGGAAGACATTCCGATGAACGCTGCATTCATCGGAATCGGAAACAACGCGGTTTCCCTGCTCGCCGGAATCACCATATTCAGCTCGGTTTTCGCCCTTGCGCCAGACCGGGCCTCCGAATTGATCGCCACCGCCGGACCGGCCAACACCGGACTGACATTTATCTGGATTCCTCAGCTTTTCCTCTCCATGCCCGGTGGAAGGATCTTTACCGCATTTTTCTTCCTGTCCCTTTCCTTCGCGGCCTTGAGCTCTCTGATTTCAATGCTGGAAATGGCCTCTCTCAACCTGTGCAACCTCGGAATCAACAGAAAAAATTCCCTCAAATGGGTCTACGGGGCGACACTCGTCTTCGGAATTCCCTCGGCTCTGAATATCGATTTCCTGGTTAACCAGGACTGGACCTGGGGCATGGGACTGATGGTCAGCGGGGCATGCATTTCCCTGGCGGTGACAGCCTTCGGGTCCAGGAAATTCAGAATGGATTATATCAACCAGCCCGGCAACAGGATTCAACTCGGCCGAATCTATGATTTTCTTATCACATGGCTGATACCTGCCCAGGTGCTGATCCTGATAGGTTGGTGGTTCTCTACTATAATATCCTCGAACCCCTATGGTTGGTGGAATCCGCTGGCCGCAGAGTCAGTCGGAACATGCGCAGGCCAATGGTCGTTTATAATTGTTGTGCTCCTGTTTTTGAACCGGAGCCTGGCCGCAAGACTCAGGAAAAACTGGTAGTCCGAATATCTTTCGACCGGGAATCTAAAAACCAGGCACGATGTAATTAATGAAAAAACAGAAAATAAACCTGCTCCTTTTCATGAAAAAGGGGAAGCCTTTCTTTATATCGAGCCAACGGAATCTTCCCAGCCTCTCAGAGCAGGGTAGACTTGCCGGACCCGCTGCCGGACTCAAGCAGAAAATCCTCGGCTTCTACAACCAGTTCAAAGAGCGT
>Ga0180430_10004488_pt1 | contig 11774 bp, 13 predicted proteins | sample SS_ome_9_FD_132999 | JGI IMG/M metagenome (GOLD analysis project Ga0180430, IMG submission 132999) | Hypersaline lake sediment archaeal communities from the Salton Sea, California, USA - SS_1_S_2 metaG | ecosystem: Environmental > Aquatic > Non-marine Saline and Alkaline > Hypersaline >... | reverse complement strand
GTTTCACGAGGTCGGGCCGCGGGAGCCCTTCGTTTCGTGGGAGACGCTCGTCGTTCTTGGCGTGATCCTCGGCATTCTCGGCACCGTGCGCGATCGTGGATAGACCCGACCTACTCCACGAAGCTGTCGAGAAACGCCCTGGCCGCGGGGGAGCGTCGGACGTTCTCGTCGCCCCCAAGTCGGAAAGGACTGCTCAGCCGATCGGAGTTGGCGAAGACCAGGAAGGTCAGACCCCGCTCCGGAACCTTGACGATCAACGTCGAGGTGCAATCCCAGTACCCGTAGTGCCAAACGTACCGCAGGCCCTTTCGGTCCTGCACGAACCACCCGTAGCCGTAGGGCAGGTCGCGTCCGTTGAGGCAGGTGAACGGCGTCCAGGCAAGCTCCTGCATCTCGGCCGAGAGGAAGCGGTGTTCGTCAATCGCCGCATCGAAGCGTGCGTAGTCGAGGACCGAAGAGAGCAGTCCGGCGGCGGAGCCGAAGTACTCGGGATACCGCCCGACGACGTTCCCGTAGCCGCGAACGAGCCAGTAGGGCGTGGCGAGGCGATCCCAGACGTCTTGTGAGGCGGCGTCGCCGCGACCTTCCTCGAGGGCGGCGACGGCGATGCCGGTCGGGGCCGGGAGGGTGTCCTGCAACTCGAGCGGCTCGAGGATCCTCTCGGTGAGCAAGTCGCGGAACGATCGCCCTGTCGCGGCCTGCATGACGAGATCGATCTGGCCGAAGCAGTCGCCGCAATATCGGTAGCGCTTTCCGGGCACCCCTTGGGAGGTGTGCGACAGCAAGTGCTTAACCTGAATCGTCCCCCGGCTCGGCGGCGAGAAGCCGTATTCGGTGACTGGATCCTCCAGGTCGACGAGTCCCTCCTCGACGAGCTGGAGGAGGACGGTTGCGCCGAACGGCTTGGTGAGCGAGGCGAGATTGTACGGCGTGTTCGGCAGGGCGGGTGCGCCGGTCGCGATATCGGCACAGCCGAAGCCGCGCGCCCACAGCACCTGTCGGTCTTTGACCACGGCGGCGGAGAAGCCGGGGATGGCGAGCCGATGACGGAGTCGGTCGAGCCGCACTTCCAGCCGGCCGATCCGTCGCATCTCATCCTCGGAGAGATCGTCTCCGAGCTTCACGATCTCGGAATCCGCCAAGGCGAAGCTCGATTGGAAGTCTCCGGTTGGACCGCAGCAGGGAACGGGCGCGTACGTCGTCGGACCCAGCAGGGATGGGAAGAGGCCGACAGCCGCGATGGCGGCGACGGCAAGGACGGTCAGCCATCGGTTCATCGTGCACCTCCGGGGCCATTCTCTCCGGAGACGTCGAACGGGAGAAGTCGAAGGCCAATTGGCAGAAGGCCGCCGGATCGCTAGCATCCTTAGCGCATCACACAAAGGGGGGATCAAGGTGAGGAGGTCCAAGCTTCTCAGAGTCGGTCTGGTGCTCGCGGTGCTCGTTGCGATCGTGGTCGGGACGACGCTGCAAGCGAGTGCCTATGGGCGGTACGAGTTCGGATTCGGATTGCCGATCTCGACGAACCTCAGCTTCTCCTACGTCGGTCTCGGACTTGAGATCTACGGGAGAATGCTCCTCGGCGCACTGGCGTGGGAGTTGGCGCTGCAGACAAGCTCGAGCTTCAGCGGGCTGTACATCCGGAACACGATCGCCACGATCGGAGCGTTCTACTTCGCGCTCGGTCACGTCACGAACCTGCTTCCGTACTTCGGATCGACGTACTTCACGTTCGGTGTCGGCGTCGCGTTCGGACAGGCGTTCGTGGTGCGGATCGCGGCGAACCTCGCGGCATCGATCAGCGGCGGCTTCTTCCCGTTCCTGGAGTTTCGCTTCCAGTTCGGGCTCGACCCGTAGGTCGTCGGTTCACTCCCGCACGCGCCGGCTGCAGTCGATCGCTTCGCGCGGTACAGTCTGAGCCGATCACGCACTCGGACCGAGGGAGTGGACATGACCCAACGCACGATCTGGCGGCTCGCCGTCGTTCTCCTGGCTACGGCCGTCGCACTCGCCGGGTGCGGCGGAGGTGAGGACGAGCCGGCGGTCACGGAGACGCCGGCCGTCGAGGCGCCGGTGACGGCTACAGCCGAGGCCGCCGCATCCGAGCCGACCGGACCGCCGGAGCGGCAGCCGGAACCGCCTGCGCCGCTGGTGGATGCTCCCCCGCATGTGGGGCCCGTCGTCGACGGCCTCGTCGGGGAGGATGAGTACGTCCACGAGATGCGCCTTGGCGGGATGCGGGTTCTGTGGGCGAACGACGCGGAGTTCCTCCGAATGGCCCTCGTCGCTCCGGGAACCGGCTACGTCTCGGTCGGATTCGATCCGGTCGACCGGAAAGTGGGTGCGAATTACATCATCGGCTACGTCGACGACACCGGCGTAACGCTCCGTGATCACGTCGGAACCCGAGGGAACCTCCACCAGGCGGACACGGAGGTCGGTGGGACCGACGACATCGTGGAGTTCGCCGGCACGGAGACGGACGACGAGACGATCCTGGAGTTCGTCATCCCGCTCGACTCGGGAGATCCCAGAGATCGGCCGCTCCGCCCCGGCGGCAGCTACGAGATCCAGGTCGCCTACCAGGAGTCGCGCGACGACCTGATCTCCTGGCACTCACGCCACGGCGTCGGGACGATCGAGATCGATCCGGCTCCCTAGGTCGAACCGGCGGTTTCACTCAAGACGAGCCGGTACGCGTGATTGATCCGGCAGACTTCGAGGAGCTGTCCGGCGTAGCTTCGGTGGGAGACGGGGACACGGAGCCTGGTGGCGTCGCCGTCCGGGATGCCGAGGCTTCGGTTGGCGATCAGCCGCTCGGCGAGGCCGTCGCCGAGGGCGCCGAGAAGGTCCTCGGTCGCATCGACCCGACACACCAGGGGTCCCACATCGACAATGGCCCCGTCGCGCACCGACATCCGGAGGACCGACTCGGCATTGACATGCAGGACGTCGAGGTCGACGTCCTTGTGGCGCTCCGCGACCTGAGGGGTTGCCGCGTGCTCGAGGGCGCTCAGCCGGTCTCGTAGCTCGCCGGCGCGCTCGAAGGCCTGATCGCTTGCGGCGGACTCCATCTGCTCTCGCAGGCTCCGAAGCACCGACCTTGGCGGACGCCGGAGGAACCGACTCGCCGCGGAGACGATCTTCCGATACGCGTCTGCCGTGATGCCTCCCGAGCAAGGAGCCGCACAGGCTCCGGAGGATCGACGCACACAGGGCGTTGTCGGCAGCCTGTGACAAGTGCGGAGCGGGAATTGGGTTCGGACGGCGTCGAGGATTCGGTTGCGCAGGCGCCAGCCCACGTAGGGACCGAAGAGGGCGTCGGCCTTCGTTGTCGTCCCGAGCGCGTAGTTCGTCCGCCGCTTCCGATACGGGACCAACCGGGCGAAACCCTCGTCGGTCCGCGCGATGTAGTAGTAGCTGTCGTCGTCTCGGGTGAAGCGGCTGTTGTACGACGGATCGTGCCGACGGATCAGCTGGCTCTCCAGAACGAGGGCCTCGCGCTCGTTGCGCGCCAGGATAACTTCGATGTCCCGAATGCGCTCGATCATCTCCCGTTTTCGCTCCGCGGTCGCCGTCTGCGTGAAGTAGGCTCGGAGGCGACGACGAAGGCTCTTCGCCTTGCCGACGTAGATGACGTTTCCTGCGGCGTTTCGCATCAGATAGCAGCCCGGATGGTCCGGGTAGCGGTCGGCCTCGAAGGAGAAGGCCGAGGGTCCGGTCTCTGTGATGCGCATCACCTTCGCCATCGTCGGCCAGACGGTACGACAGCGTGCGCCTCCCCGGCAAGGGGAGGCGCGGAGAACTGCAGCGAGCTCCGTGCAGATCCGAATTGATCGCCGATCGGCCTTCGACTAGAGTGGTCCGGTTCGCACGAAGGAGGGGATCACGGTGAACAAGACGCTCCTGATCATCCTGGCGGTCGCCCTGTTGGTGGGCGGCGCTGCGGCTTGGTTCTTGCTTTCCCGGGCGCCCGACGGGGCGACGGAACCCGTCGCCATCGGCCCGGAGGTTCCGGAGGTCGTCGCGGTGCAGCCTGCGCCGGCCGAGCCGGAGACGGAAAGCGAAACCCCGGAGCCGGTCCAAACGGAGTCGGCGGTCCTGCCGGAACCGGCGCCGGTCTGGGCTCCGGACGGCACGATCCGGCCGGGCGAGTACGCACACTCGACGAGTCTGATCGACGTCACGATCCACTGGTTCAACGATGCCAACGTCCTTCGCGTCGGTTTGGAGAGCCCGGCGAATGGCTACGTCTCCATCGGCTTCGATCCGGAGGATCGGATGGAAGGTGCCAACTACATCGTGGCGTACGTTGAAGAGGGAGAGGTCTACATCCGCGACGACTTCGGGATCGGACCGACGTCGCACGCGGCCGACACCGATCGCGGCGGAACCGACAACATCCTCTCCTACGGAGGAACCGAGTGGGCCGATCACACGGTGGTCGAGTTCTCGATTCCTCTCGATTCGGGGGACGCGCAGGACAAGGCCCTTCGCCCGGGGTGGACGTACGACATCCTGGTCGCCTACCACGATCTGCTAGATGGATTCTCGGGGCGTCACAGCCGGCGGGGAAGCGGGCAGATCACCCTCGACCAGGCTCCGTAGCGGGCCCCGGCGAGACTTCCGCCGGGTTGGCGTGTAGGTACCGCGACACCATGCACGAGACGGGGTGAGTACTGTGAACAGGCGGGCATTCCTGTGCGGGTTCGTCCTTGCGGTGGCCGTGGCAGCAATCGGCCTCGCCGACACGGTGGTTCGATTCGGGGACAAGAGTCTCGAGGCGGCGGTTCGAGACGCGCTCTTCATGCCGTCGGGGACGATTCACGACTTCGATCTGCAGTGGCTGACGGTTCTCGATGCTTCGGACCGCGAGATCGACGATCTCTCCGGGCTGGAGTACGCGGTCGGACTTGCGACGCTCGACATCACCGGAAACCAGGTCGACGACCTCAGTCCATTGCGCGAGTTGGAGCCGATGTCGATCCTGCGAGCCGGAGGAAACGAGATCGACTCCCTGATACCGATCCGGCACCTCGTCCGGCTCAAGGAGCTGCTCCTCGACGGCAACGAGATCGAGGATATCTCGCCGCTCGCTGCGATCGAGGGACTGGAAGTCCTCCACCTTCTCGACAATCCGGTCGAGGATCTCGGGGTGCTCCGGTCGCTCGTTCGGTTGCGCGAGCTGAAGATCCGTTGCGAGAGCGGGTGTGACCTGACGCCGATCCACGCGCTGACGCGGATCGAGATCCTTGAGGTCGACAGCGCCAGCGCTCTCGACCTGACGGCGGTCGGTCGGATGCCCGATCTTCGTGTTCTCCACCTCGCATCCACCGAGATCGCCGACTTCAGCCCCCTTCGATGGCTTCCGAACCTTCGGGAGATCAAGCTGACCGGCGTCGAGGTGGCAGATCTGGTTGAGGTCGTCGACGTACAGCCGGACCTCGAGGTCCTCGGTCTGGAGAGCCTGAGTGTCGATTCGTTCGCGGGACTCGTCGAACTGAAGGGGCTCCGAGAACTGCGGCTGGTTGACGTCGGCTTCAGCGAACTCGGACTCCTGGTCGTGCTTCCGAGCCTTCGTTCCCTCGACGTCTCCCGAAACGAGCTCTCCGATCTCGGTCTCGTCTCGGCCCTCGGTGAGCTGACGGAACTCCGCGCCGCGGACAACGGGATCGAGATCCTCTGGCCGATCGCCGCCCTCCGGCGCCTGGAGGTCCTCGATCTCACCGGCAATCCGATCACAGATCTGGAGCCGCTGCTGACGCTGTATGACTTGCGGGAGATTCATCTCCGGGGAACGGAGATCACCGACGTCTCGGAACTTCTTAGCTTGCCGGACCTGGAGTACGTCGATCTCCGGGAGACCGACCTCAATCTGTCGGTGGGTTCGTCCGCCTATGCAACCATCGCACTGCTGCGCGCCCGCGGGGTCCGTGTCGACCTCTAGGCAGCGACACCGGCGAGGCCGTGCGGACGGGCGTGCGACCCGTCGTCTCGAGGCGCAGGCATGCGCAAAGACCTGATCGCGGCGGTGGCGTCCTTCCTGCTCGGCCTGTTCGCGCTCCCGGTCCTCGTCTTCACGGGCGGCTCGCTTCTGCTCGCCGCGCTCTTCTCGGTGGGAGCCGTCTTCCTGGGACTGATCGGCATCGGCTCGAATCGGCGTGCGGTGAAGGCGCTGGCGATCGCCGGGTTCGTGATGGGGGTCGCCGCGCTCTGGTACACGATCACCGGATGGGCGGTCAGCCTCGACATCGCGGCGTCGATCCAAGCGCTCTTCTAGGTCCCACGGGCGCAGCCCGGGCCGCGGACTCCGGCCTGAGTCCTTCCCTCTCCTACGGCATGTATCGAAGGATCCCAGAGGCGAGCGGCAGGACGAGCAGGTTGTCGCTGACCCGCCCGATCGGACGGACAAGCTGGGTCGTCTCGATGATGATCGGCTGCAGCGTCAGCTTCCCCTGGAAGACCGCATCGTCGGAGAGATCGAACTCCGCCGCGGCGGCGAGGCTCGGCATGTCCGCCAGCGGGGCGATCTCCCACCCCTCGACTTGGGGTGCCAGCGTGAGCAAGGGGAGCGAGGTGCTCAACTCGCCGCGGAAGATCGGTCCGAGCAGCGCGTGGGTTCTGGCGTGGGCGTACGCCTCGATGACCGGCTTCAGCAGGCGTTCCTTTTCGTCGAAAGGCCAGAGGACGGTCAGACCCAGACCGGCCTGCAGGCGCTGCGTGATCGTTCCGCGATACAGGACGGTCGTCCCCAGACTCGTCAGTTGGGAGTCGGTCAACACGTGGATCTCGAAGGCGTGGATCTCGTCGAGGGTAAGGCCGAAGCCGACGGCGAGCGAGACGTCCCAGTGGCGTCCCTCGTCTCCTGCCTCCACGTTGGGGATGAAGTGAGCGGCGATCGAAATCGGTCCGAACTGGACGGCCATGGCAGGGGCCGCCGCCAGCAATAGGGCGACAACAGCTAGCGCGAACGAGCGTTTCATGATCCTCCTCTTCCCATCCGGTGACCTTCGTTCCCCCGTAACTACACGCGTGACCCGGACATCGTTCACGCGCTTTGCCCTCGCGCACTGTGCCCTTCACCCTGCCCTCGACGGCCGGCCGGGGCTATCCCGCGTGTCCGGTGCGAAACCGATGGCGGCTGTCCCTGGGGTGAGGGGGCTCTGCGGGTGTTCGCGACGTGAGAATCTAGATCCTGTGGGCATTTTGACCTCCGATGCGTATACTGGGACGCTCGCGATTCCGCGGCGGGAATCCATCCCAAGGAGTCGATCGGATGTCGAACGGACCTGCGATTCGAGTCGAGGAACTGGCGCGCGTCTTCCGCGTTCGACGCCGGGAGGCGAAGGGACAGCGCAGAGAGATCGTTGCCCTCGGAGGCGTCGACCTCGAGGTCTCCCGCGGCGAGCTGATGGGTGTGCTCGGACCGAATGGCGCGGGGAAGACGACGTTGATCAAGATCCTCGCCACCCTTCTGGCGCCGACGTCGGGGACCGCTGAGGTGGCCGGAGTCGATGTCGTCGCCGATCCGTGGGAGGTTCGACGGCACATCGGGATGGTCTCCGGCGGGGAGTCCTCCGGTTACGGTCTCCTGACCGTGGAAGAGAACCTGTGGATGTTCTCGCAGTTCTACGGGATCGACTCGAAGGCAGCGAAGGCCAGGATCCGAGAGCTCCTGGAGATCGTCGGCCTCGCCGACCGATCCAAGACCAAGATCTACCACCTGTCGACCGGCATGCGGCAGAAGATGAACTTCGTTCGGGGGTTCATGACCGATCCGGAGATCCTCTTCCTCGATGAGCCGACGCTCGGGCTCGATGTTCAGACGGCTCGCGTGCTGCGTGACTTCATCGGAGCGTGGGTACGGGAGCGGGGCGACCGGACGATTCTGCTGACGACGCACACGATGCAGGAGGCGGACGAGCTCTGCGATCGCGTCGCGATTATCGACAGAGGACGAATCCTCGCTTGCGATCGACCGGATGCGCTGAAGCGAGACCTTCAGAAGGACGCGATCTTCCACCTTTGCGTCGGTGCGCTGACGGAGTTGGAGCCCCTCGTCGGCGGGATCGAAGGGGTTGCCCACTGTACGCAGACCCTGCGTGAGGACCACGCGGAGGTCGACCTGATCCTCTCGAACGAGAATGCCCTGACGTCGATCCTGAGCGCGATCCAAGAACACGGCGGGAGTCTCCTGTCCCTGGAGAAGCGGGAGCCGACGCTCGAGGATGTCTTCCTTCGGATCGTCGGCTACGGGTTCGAGGAGGCCGAGGGCGTCGAGGAGGGCTCCGGATGAGCGGGCCCTCTCGGTGGACGATCTTCTGGCGGACGGTCCGTGGAAGGGCGTACCCCCGGGTCGTCGGGCTTCAGAGGGAAAAGAGTTGGCTCTTCTTCGACGTCTTCCTCCCGCTCCTCGGCGTCGCCGCGTACGTCTACATCTACCGTGCGATCGAAGCGCCGCCGGAGTTCCTCGGCTTCGTCGTCCTCGGCGGGGCGATGACCGCCTACTGGATGAACATCATGTGGAACATGGCGAGCCAGTTCTACTGGGAGAAGGAGACGGGAAACCTCGAGCTGTACATCATCGCGCCCACCTCCCGGATGGCGATCCTCCTCGGCATGGCGATCGGGGGGATCGTGGCGACGACCTTTCGGGCGCTCGCCGTCATCGCGATCGGGACGCTGGTCTTCCGCGTGCCGATGACGGTGACGAGTGTGCCGATCTTCATCGGCGTCTTCGTATCGACGATGGTCGCCCTCTACGGACTGGGGATGCTCTTGAGTTCGCTCTTCCTCCTCTTCGGGAGGGAGGCATGGCACATGTCGGAGCTGCTGCGCGAGCCGGTCTTCCTCGTCTCAGGGTTCTACTTCCCGGTCAAGGCGCTCGGGTTCGCCGTCGCGGCAGCGGCGTCGATCGTCCCGATCACGCTCGGACTCGACGCGATGCGACAGCTTCTCTTCCCGTCAATGATGGCCGATCTCCGGTTCCTCTCACCGGTTGCGGAGCTCGCGATTCTCGCCGGCTCGGCCGTCCTCTTCCTGACACTCGCCCATCGGTCGCTCGCCTTCCTCGAAGGGCTCGCCCGTCGAGAGGGGCGGCTGACGTTGAGGGGGCAGTGATGCGGGGAGGCGTGCGGTCGAGAGAGACGTGGCGGAGTCTGCGGGTCGCGGCGTGGCTCGGATGGCAGATCGAGTCGAACTGGGCCGATCCGTTCGTCTTCGCGATCTACTCGGTGATCAAGCCGATCGCCGGTGCGCTGATCCTCGTCTTCATGTATGTGGTGATCGCCAGGGGGGGCCTGGAGAACCCTCTCTTCCCGGCGATCTTCGTGGGAAATGCCTTCTTCATCTACGTTCCGACCGTCCTTTCCGGGATCAGCTGGAGCGTGATCGACGACCGGGAGCACTACGGGATGCTCAAGTACATGTACGCCGCGCCGCTCAACATCTTCGCGTACTTGGCGGGACGAGGGATCGCCAAGGCGATCATCGCGACGATCGCGCTGGTGATCACGCTCCTTCTCGGGGTCTTCGCCCTGGGCGTTCCGATCGTCCTCTCGGAGATCAACTGGCCGCTGTTCATCGGCGTGTCGCTGTTCGGTGCGGCGATCCTGACCTTCCTCGGGATCCTCCTCGGTGGGATCACCCTGATCACGGCTCGTCACAGCTACTACGTTGGGGAGGCGGTCGCCGGGGCGTTGTATCTCTTCTGTGGGGTGGTCTTCCCGCTCGACGTTCTTCCCGTGTGGCTGCGGTGGATCGGGCAGGCAATACCGTTGACTTACTGGTTGGAGGCAATCCGCCGGGCGATGATCGGGACAGGAGCGAGTCGTGCCCTCGACGGCCTCTCTGACGCCACGCTGTTGGCGATCGTCGCCGGGTCGACCTTCGCCGTCGCCGGACTCGCCTACGTCTGCTACAGGCTCGCGGAGCGGCGAGCCCTCGGCCGAGGTTTGATCGACATGCAGACGATGTACTGAGCGGCGATGCGGAATCGTCGTTTGCGGATAGGTCCGGTATGATGATGCCCAGCATGCAAGGGTTTGCGTTGATCGCAGTCTTCGTCGCCGTCTTCGTTGGCGTGGCTTGGTGGCTCAGCTCGAAGCGCCGCAAGGAGATCCAAGCGTGGGCCGAGGCCAAGGGCCTCCGCTTCCAGCCGACACGGGATCGCAGTCTCGACGAGCGGTACTCGGAGTTCACCTGTCTGCGTCGCGGACACAGCCGGTACGCCTACAACGGAGTGGCGGGGAACTGGAACGGGCGCGATCTTCTCGCCTTCGACTACCACTACGCGACCGGAGCCGGGAAGAACCGCCACGACTACCGCTTTTCGGCGATCATCCTGTCGAGCACGTTCCCGCTTCGGCCGCTGACGATTCGCACCGAGACCGTTTTCGACAAGCTGACCGACGCGCTCGGGTTCGAGGACATCGATTTCGAGTCGTCGGAGTTCAGTCGCGAGTTCCACGTGGGAAGCCCCGACCGACGCTGGGCCTTCGACGTGGTGCACCAGCGGACGATGGAGTTCCTCCTTGGGCAGCCGCGGTTCGCGCTGCAGTTCGGCCGTCGGGAAGTCATCGTCTGGCGGAATCGGAAGCTCAGCACCCAGATGTTCGATGCGGCGATCAAGATCGCCGAGGGGATCCTCGTCCGGGTCCCGGACTACGTGATTCAGAGTCAAGGAGGGGAAGGATGATCGGACTGTACATCGTCCTCGCCGTCGTCGCCCTGGTGTTGCTCTTCGGGGTCGGCACGTACAACACCCTGGTGCGGCTCCGCCAGCGGGTGCGGGAGAGCTGGTCGGCGATCGATACGGAGCTGAAGCGTCGATACGACCTGATCCCGAACCTCGTCGAGACGGTGAAGGGGTATGCGTCGCACGAGAGAGAGACCCTCGACGCGGTGATCCAGGCACGAACGCGCGCCGTCGGATCGACCGGGTCGCCGCAACAGCAAGCGGCTGACGAGGTCCCGCTCGTGCAGGCGCTCGGGAGGCTGTTCGCCCTCGCCGAGGCATACCCGGACCTGAAGGCGAACCAGAGCTTCCTCGATCTTCAGGTGCAGCTGGCGAACACCGAGGATCGGATCCAGGCGGCCCGGCGGTTCTACAATGCGAACGTTCGGGAGCTGAACATGCGCGTGGAAGTCTTCCCGTCGAACCTGATCTCCTCGATGTTCGGCTTCCAGCAGGCGGAGTTCTTCGAGATCGAGGAGATGGCGCGCGAGACGCCGAAGGTGGACTTCTCGAGCTAAGCGTAGCTGCTGGACCCTAGTAGGGACTCTCGCTACGGACCGAACTTGGGACCGTCGATCGAGCCGTCGTTGTTGAAGCCGCGCCTTCGCATGCGCACGGAGTCTTCGCCAGCACCGACCTACGCTGACGTTCGCTTCGTCGTGAGAGGCTGCCCCGCGGCCGTCCGTTGAACCCCGTGCTCCCGCTACGGACCGAACTCGGGTCCTTCGATCGAGCCTTTGCCAGCACCGACCTACGCTGACGTTCGCTTCGTCGTGAGAGGCTGCCCCGCGGCCGCTCGTTGTGCTTATGGCTCTCGCTAGGGACCGAACTTGGGTCCGTCGATCGAACCGTCGTTGTTGAAGCCGCGCTTTCGTCGAACGCTCGATGACTTCTCCCGCTCCGACTTGATCCAGCCTCCGCTTCGTCGTGAGAGACTGATCCGCGGCCGCTCGCTCCACGTGAGACTCTCGCTAGGGGCCGAACTTGGGTCCATTCACAGAACCGTCGTTATTGAAGCCGCGCCGCTCCCAGAACCCCT
>Ga0180430_10004487_pt1 | contig 11775 bp, 18 predicted proteins | sample SS_ome_9_FD_132999 | JGI IMG/M metagenome (GOLD analysis project Ga0180430, IMG submission 132999) | Hypersaline lake sediment archaeal communities from the Salton Sea, California, USA - SS_1_S_2 metaG | ecosystem: Environmental > Aquatic > Non-marine Saline and Alkaline > Hypersaline >... | reverse complement strand
GTATGTTTATCATTGCAGTTGTTTTCTTTATTCTTTGGTTTATAGGGGTGTTCATAGCATGAGAAAGAAATTAAAAAAAGCAGGATCAGATGGCCTTATGATTTATTTTACAAAAGAGGAGATTGAGATGTATGGATTAGTTGAGGGAGATGTTTTGGATCTTGATGACATGATCGTGCAGGAGAGAGGTAAGGAAGATGCAAATTGAAATCACAGAAAAAGAAAAAACTGCATTAAGTATCCTTTTAGGATTAAGGCAAAAGTTTGCAAAAGAAAAAAAATCAGATCAAACTTATTCTGCATTTGAATTACATAAATTATTTAATGAAATCATTGGAAAGATCAACAGAAATGAATTAAGGTTTTTAGATACAATAACTGTTGCACACACTCCTGAAAAACCAAGAGATGAAATTTGGGGAGAGATTGATGATGCAATTGAGAGATCAAAAATAAAAAGATATGATTGGAACAAAGTTTTTGGAAAGAGTTTGACACAAGAGATCCTTTATCTTAAAAAAAGTGGCCTGAATGTTGATGAGGTTTTTAAAGAATTATGCCAAGACAAAAGAGTTTTGAATTTTATTGATGAAAACAAAAGGAGAATATGTAACAAACAAAGCACCAATGCATGATAGTATGGTTGTGATTTTTGATGGGAGGCCAAAAAATGATTGATTGGTTGATCTTTGTTGTGTTGGGAGTTTTAGTTTTGGCAAGTTTTCTTGATCTAAAATACAAGGCCGTGCCATCTGTACTTTTAACAGGGATGATCTTTGCACTTTTACTTTTGAGGCCTGATAATTTATTGTTTGGTGTGATTGCATTGGTATTTGGGATTATGATCCAAGATCTGATCTCTGATGTTGCAGGGATGGAGTTTGGAAGAGCAGACATCAAGATTTTAATTATAATGGGATTACTTTTAACAAATTTCACAAGTTTGATGATAATGATCATAATGTTCTTGATCTTTCAGTTTGCATACACAGTTGTTTGGAGATGGAAAGTAGCAAAAACAGGAGAGATGCCTTTTATCCCTTGTTTGTTGGCCGTGTATATTGCCTTAATCTTTGTTGGAGGTGTTGCATAATGCCAACAGTAAGAGAGCAAGAACTCGTGAAATCATGGAATAGTGTGAGAAGAAAAAAGTTGATCTCAATTGCAGAATTGGAGAGTTTTCTTGATCATGTCTATAAATTAACTCAAAATTACAGAGATACAGTTGAAAGTCGTGACAAGTGGAGATCAAGATATTATGCTTTAAAAAAGAAAGATCAAAAGGGAGGTAAAAAATAAGATGAATAATTTTATTGGGATCTTTGGGATCTTTGTTGTTGTTATAATGTTGTTGTTAGTTTGGTATTTTCACTTAAAGATCAAAAAGAAAAATGGCAAGTGAAAGAAGAAAAGCAATGAAACAATTGGAAAGAGAACAGGCCAAGAGAGATAAAAAATACAATGGCCAAAAAACCACAAATGAAATTTTGGGGATCAAGAGCATTGCACAAAGTAACAAAAAAAACATGATGGAAAACTTTGGGTACAATCTCAATCAAGCATGGTACTTTGAGAAATGGCATGAGAAGTTGATCCTTGTTGGATTGTGTGTGTTGGGAATGTGGAAAATCTTTGGATGGATAATTTAAGATGAAATGTGCTTATTGTAATAATAAAATATGTATGAAAGAATTTGTTTTATTTTTATTAAAAAATCAAAAAACATATTCATTAAATCAACTATCAAAAAAATTGGATGTTCAAAATTCATCCATGCATGTTGTGGTAAAAAAATTAGAAAAAGAAAATAAAATTTTAGTTATAAGAAATGGAAGAGGCAAAAAAATACAAATTAAATTAAATCACAAGGAGGTTAAAAATGGTAAAAAAAGTTGAATGTGAGAGATGCAAGAAAACAATTGATCGTGATCATGATCTTCATGTTAGTTTGGGAACTCACGACGGAAAAAAAACAACTGATATGAGATATTTTCACTTTAATTGTTGGAGGCAACATTTTGAAGAAAAGACAAGAGAAAAGGCACAAGTCATTGTTAATGCAATGCAAGAGAAGATGATGCCAATTGCAAAACAGATGACAGACAGATTGAAAGATGCAATTGGTGGAGATCAAGTTGTTAATATCAATTAGCAAAACATTTATAAATATTGTGTGTGTGTAATAATCATGGATAAAAAAGAGAGTGAAAAAAAACAAGATCAAAAAAACATTAAGGCATGTTCAAAATGTGGATCAGGCCAAACTTATGTTAGAATAAAAGAGGGATCTCGTGTTTGTCGTAGTTGTGGCAACATTGATCCTTTGGAGGATTAAATGGTTGATGCATCACAGTTAAATCCTGTTGGAAATCTTGAATTGGGATCAATAGGAATGGTTTTACTTATTTTCTTTGTATCTCTTTTAATTTTGGGAATGATCGGTTTAGGGATCTATGTTTGGATACAAAAGAAACAACTCAAATACACAATACCTCTCCAAAAGAAAATTGGCCATAGTGTTCAAAGGATTGCAACTTTTAAGGCCAAAGAGGTTAAGATAGGAATGGCAGGAGATAAACTTTGGTATGTGCCAAAAGCAAAAAAATGGATCTCACCTGCAACAATTCAATCTGCACCAAATGAATACACACATTTTGAGAGAGAAGATGGTGAGTGGATCAATGTTGGGTATCCTGATATTGATGAGAAGATGAAAGAGATGGGTGTTAAATATGTTCATCAAGATATGAGATCTCAAAGGATTTCAATTGGGAACATTCTTGAAGATCGTTTTAAGGATAAAAAATCATGGTGGGAGAAGTATGGCCATCTTGTAACTCATGTAATCTTTTACTTTGTGGTTTGTTTGGCATTGGTTGTGATCTTCTATCAATGGGGAGATATTGTGGATAAAACAAGTGCATTGGTTGATAAGATTGATGTTCTACAAAATGATAAATGCCCTGCACAGCAAGGTGTTGTGCCTGTGGCCAATGCAGTACTTTTATTTTTAATTAAACCATTCAAGAGGAAAAAGAGAAAATGAATGAAGTTAAAGGTTTATTATTTTACATGTTATCAAAATTAACAATAATCATTGCATTGATCATGGTGTTTTTTGGGATTGGTTATGAGAGATCAATCCTTTTAATGATCATTGCAGGAATGGAGGCCTTATTTGGATTTTTATATTGGTTTGGGATAATTGATAAAATAAGGAGGAGAAAACAATGATTGATCCTGCAACATTCTTTAAAGGAGTTGGAATTTTTATTTTGATCATTTCTTTATTTGGAGGGATGATCTTTTGGATGATTTATTTGTTCAGAAAGATTGCACCTGATTTCAAATATTGGTTTAAGTACAATGTTTTAAATAAAAAATACAATGAGAAAGATGTTGAGAGATTATTGGATTATCATCAAGCAGGATGGAGTATTGTTCAAGTAAAGAAATTTTTATTAATTAATGGTTTTTCAATGGATAGAGCAAGAGAATTTTGCTTTATCTATAAACAAATACAACGGAAAGGAGGTAAAAAAAATGAGTGATCTTGATAAAATGATGCAGAAGTTGAAGAAAACAACTCCAAAGAAAGAAGAAACATCAACTCCTGAAATCCCTGAAACTCCAACAGAGGAAGAGTTTGAGGATGATTTTGAAGATGATGAGGAAGAAACATCAGAAGATGAAGAAACAGCAGAAGAAAGTGATCCTATACCTGCAAATGAGAGCCATGAGCAATCAATTGAGGGAGAGGTTGCAGTTTTGCAAAATGATGGTGTTTTTAGAAGAGAGTTACTTTTGACTTTGAAAGAGTTGGTTGATGTGCATAAAGTGAATACACAAACTCTCCTTGATCTCAAAAAGAAATTTGATCTTGAAGATGGCACAACAAAAACCAAGTAAAGAGTTTGAAGAGAGAAAGGCCTTGATGGAACTCCAAAGGAATTATGATCTTGAAAAACACAGTTTCAGAATGAAAGAGTTGGAGTTTTCAAGAGAGAGTGATCGTTTGCACCATGAGAGAGAAATGGAAAGACAAAGGATTAAGAGTGCAGAGATCAGAAAAATGCAGATGAGGAAAGGATCAGGAGGATACAAATATTAAAATGGATCAAAAACAAAAACAGAAATTATTTACAATTTTGTACATTGTTTTGATAGTCGTTGTTATTGCAACATGTATCTTTTTGGCATCATATTTAAGTGGTGAAAGTGCCTCCTGCCTTAAAGATCCTATTCAATATTATTCAGAAAGAGCAGGAGAAATCTGTTATTGTAATTCAGGAATGGGGTGGCAAAAACCATGATAAAAAACTATTATTTTTCTTTAATTTTTAACTTTATAGTGGATCTTTTAATGCCTTTGATAAGGTGATGTATCCATTAATTTATAAAATTCAAACTCCTCTTTTTGTTAGATAAACCTTTTGTGATTGGATTTGATTGCAGGTGTGGGTGATACTCCTCCCTCTATTGCGAGGCACAGATCACCCACACAATATTTTATTATAGAAATAATAAAAAGAGGTGATTTATCTTTTAGAAAATAACTCTTTATAAAATTATTCTTTTGACATTGTATCCTTGATCTTTGCCAATGATTGTTTTTCAGATGTATGCAAATAAACCTCTGTTATTTGAGGAGATGAATGGCCAAGATAATGTTGGATTGTTCTTAAACTGTGGCCTTGATTTTCCAATTCTGTTGCACGAGCATGTCTTAACTCATGAGGCCTGATCTCAATCCCAATTGCTTTTTGTGTTAATTGTTTAAGCATTTTCCAAATTTTCCATCCACTCAATCCTTTTCCATTACTTTGTACAAAGATTGGATCTGTTGTGTTATTTAAAGTTGCAATTAGATCTGCAACATGATTTGGTTGAATATGTTTTTTGTTTAAATAAAAAGTCACAAAGTCATCCATCACATGAGCAGGGATCACAACAACACGATCTTTATTCCCTTTGGCCAATTCAATTTTTAACTCACAAGGTTTTGATCTGTTCTCAAACCACAAACTCCAATTAAAAGAATTTACTTTTATTTTGCAAACCTCTGATCTTCTCAATGCACCATAATAAATGAAATCAAAAAGAAAACCGTGCAGTTTGCTTTTATGATATGCCGTATCTCTTATTTGTTTGATCTGATTTTGTGAGAGATCTCTCACAATCTTTTGTTTCTTTTTTCCTGTGGGTTTTGGAGGCAGTTTAAATTGATCTTCAACTCCAAGAAATTCAAGCAATGATTTCATAAAGGCACGAGAGATTGAATTGTTTATTTTCTTCTTTGAAAAGAATTGATCAATCCCATCCTGTGTGAAAGGATATTTTTCAAACCTATTATAATAAGTGCCGTACAAATAGAGAGTATTCTCTGATAACTTCTTTGCTTTCAACCATTCAAAATAAGGATTGTCTGTCATTTTTTGTATCACCTCTTGATCAAAAGTGTTTCCTGAATTTTTTTTAACCCCTCACTTTAATCTTATATTAAAGTGTAGGCAGTAGGATTTAAATATTTTACTCTCATATAGACAATACATTAATACATTACGAGGAGAGTTTGTTGTGTGTGTTTATCGTATGCACTTTAATATTAATCAATCACAAATGATCCTGAATTAATTTGTTTTTTCTTTGCTTTCTTCTCCCAATAATAAGATGAGAGTTGATTGTTCTCACCTTTTGCTTTAAGTTTATTCCTCAAATTATTTTGAAAAGAGGCAGGATTGAGATTGTGTGCCTGTGCAAACCCATCAACAAATGCACTATTCTTAACCTTTCCCAACTTCAACATCTCAATCATTTGATCATAAGGATCAACCTGATCCTCAAACTCATCAATTCCCATCTCCTCTTTTGCTACAAGATTTCTCTTCTCATCTTTTGTGGCCTGATACTTTAACTTTGCAGTTGGATGGAGATCAGGAAATTTCATAACTCCTCTGAATGTTGTTAGTTTGGTGTAGTGTGGGTTTTTGATCCCTTTCTGTAACCAACTTCTCTCAATCTTCTCATTTGTGGCCTGATCCCACTTATCTTTTACATAGATTGTACGATTAGGAGTTTGAATTATTGCAAGGCCTCTCCGAACAACTGTGATCCTTATTTTACATAAATTCTTTATTTGACTATCAAGTGTCTGAAATTGAGGCACACAAGCAATAAAAAAGTTGCAATGATCTCTGTTCATGTTGATCATTTTAATAATATCTTTTTGTTCTTCATCATAGAAATCACGATTAAAAGTAACATTGATCATCTCATCTGCAATACCTGTCTTTTTCCATTTATGCCAAAATTGTTTTGTTTCTTTCTTTGTATAGATAAAAGTATGTTTCCAATGAAATTTATAAAAATCTCCCAAACCAATTTTTTTAAATTCTCGTGCAACTCCTCGTGCAAGATGAATGGCCAAAGTGGATTTTCCCAAACCACGATTTCCCTCAATTACAATAAAACAATCAAACTCTTTTTGGAGAATTTTCACGATCATGATAATCATCTTGATCATACTCCATTGCAAAACTTTTCCTGCCAATTTATCCTCCCTCCACGATCTCACTCATGATCTTATCAAGATCAACCTCTTCTGATGGCCTGAAAATCAATCCTGCATTATTCAAAGGAGTATTTAATTGATCTTTAACATCCTGCATAATTGTGAGAATATTATAAAATAGATCCTCTTTTATCTCAAAAACATCTTGATGACTATAAAGATCTTCTCTCACATCATAAGATTTTGAAATAAACTCCTCAACGGTTTTAATACGATCAAGCATATTTTTCACCTTTGGTAAATCTTCTTTTCTGATTGCAAACATGACATTTCCAAGAAGTTGTTTAATTGTTGAATGAAATCTTTGCAAGGCCTCAACTCTTCTTTTTTTAATAGAATTATCATCCAAAGCAATATCTTCTCCAATTTCTTCTGTACCAAATTGCGAGATCGTATCCCAACGATCAAGCATGATCAATTGCCTTAAAATCTTTAATTTAGTAAAACCATCAGCAACATTCCAAGCATCAGATCCAAGAGTTATATCTCCTCCAACTTCACCACTTTTTTTTGCCATAGTTATTACACACACACAATATTTATAAAACTTTGTTTATCCATAGATTTATATAATAGTTATACATCAATTATACATGGTGAAACTGTCTGAACAACTAAAAGAAAAAGAGGCAATAACAAGGCCAACAAGAACAGAGAGAGTTAAGTTAAAACAAGAATTTGAAAAAGAAAAAAGAGCAACGGCAGAATTTCAAGCAATGAGAAAAGATGCCTTTGAAAAGATCTCAAAAGCAGATTATGAAAATTATGAGGAGGTGTATAATTCTATTGATCCAAAATATCGTGAGGGGATCATGACACCAACAGAATTGAAAGGCACAGATGATTATCAAAAATATCAAGAAGAAAAAAGGCAATTAGAAGTGATTGGAGGATGGGGTAAATATTTTGATGCATACAACAGAAGAAACAGGCCTTTTGTTTTGGGTTTAAATCCTGATCAAGAAGATGTAAGGAAATTTAATGAAGTTAAAAAAGCATTGGCAGGAAAACCATCAACAGTACCTGATTATGTTTTGAATTATTATCGTGGCCAAGTAAGGCCAGAATTTGGAACACCACAAAGAGTTTATGGTTTAGATGTTGGAGAAACAAGGACAATCACAACAAAAGACAAAGAAACAGGAGAGATTAAAAGAGTTGAACAATATAAAAAAGTTATTGATCCTGAAACAAAAAAACCTCAAACATTATATTCTATTGAAGAGCCAACACAACCAAAAGGATCTTATGTTGATCCATCAGGACAAGGAGTATCAATAACAGAAGAAAATTTATTAAAAGGAATTGAAGAGGGAAAACTCCAAGCAGGAGGTACTTATAGATCAACCTCAGGGGAATATTATGATTTAACTTCAACAAAGGTAAAATCAGATTTTATTGATGAAAGAACAGGCAAACCTTTTGGTTTTGTTGATGTTGCGCCAACAAATAAAGAGATCTATAAAAGAGAAATTAGTGAAAAAGGTTATGTTAAAGGAACAGTATCTTATTTTGCAGGAAAATTTGAGGGTTTGGTTTTAAAAAAACAATTTGAAAGAGCAAGGAAAAATCCAAATTATGAATTGTATCAACCTTATGCAACAGGAAGATTGGCAAGATTTGGTGTTGAAACAGTACCTTATTTTACTCCTGTTGGAGTGCCTTTATTATTGGCAGGAGGAGGAGAGGCATTAATTACAAAATCAGGAAGAGAGAGGATTAAAGTTGAGGAAAAATATCTTATTGATGAAAAAAATTATAATAAAATTGTTGCAAAGGCCGTTGCTTATGGAAAACCTGCATTAGAGTTTGGAGTTGGATTATTAGGATTAAAAGCAGGTTATAAAAATATTAAAGCAACAAGAGAAAAAAAACTTTTTGAAAAAACTCCTGCAATTGTAACAGGTACAAGATTGGAGGGTACAAAAGGAGGCATTGATGTAATTTATGGTTTAAAAAAAGTTGGTAAAACAACTTATGTTACAAAGATTAGACAACCTTATTATTTAACAGAGAGAGGATTTACTCTTGAAAAAGGATCAGCATTTTCATATAGATCATTAAAACCAAATTTAAGAGATTTAAAAGTTAGTTATTCAGAAATTGCAGGAAGAGGCCAAACATCTCAAAAATTATCTTCTTATACAAAAAAAACATGGGAAACTCCTTATTTAGATAGAGATTTAAATATTGTATCAAAAGAATTGGAGGGTTATCAAGCAGGTTATGGAAGATTATTAACAACAGAAAAAGCAACAGGATTAATAAAAATAAGGAGAGGTATTGAATTTCCAACAGGAAGATTAAGGCAAGATGTTATTGCAAATATCAATAAAATAAAATTTCCAAAGACAACAAAAAAAATATTTGGAGGAATTGGAAAAGAAGAGGAGGGCATTATTAATGTAATTGGAGGAGAGGCAAAAGGGATAAAAGGAGATTATGATATTGTTTTGGATAAATTAATCAATAAAAAATTAAAAGTTAATATTGAAAATATTGGAAAAATTAAAAAAATAAAAGTTGAGGATCTTGTGCCTAAAAAACAATTTGAATTGGGAGATATACCTGATATAAACAAATTAGCATTAAAGAAATTTCAAAAAGGATCAGGAAATGTTGAGAAAGAAGTTGAGCAGGTTTTAAAAGAAATTGTAAAACAAAAACCTCAACAAGCAACAGGTTATCAAACACAAGCAGTTGAGGAAGTTTTATCAAAATTAGTGCCAAAAACAACAACAGTACCAAAATTAAAACCTTTTTTTGAAACAAAACAACCACAATTACAAACAAAAATAAAAACTCAAACACAGATACAAACATCTGTTATTAAAGAAGATCAAAAAATAAGATCAGATCTAAAACAAGAAATAAGATTTAAAGATGATCAAAGAATTAAAACAAGGATTTTCGTTGATCAAAAAATAAAACAAGATCAAAAAGCAGATCAAAGATTAAAATCCCAAATAAAACAATTACAAGAAATAAAGATAAAAGATCAGTTTAAGTATAGGACACCAATATTACAAATTGAGAAACAACTCCAAAAACAACAACAAAGAACAAGTTTAAGAGTACCTTTATTGAGGACACCATTTACTCCAAGAGTGCCAAAAATTCCAAAAATAATATTGCCTCCTATTCCTTTAAAGCCAAAGATTGAACAGGCAATAATAAGAAAAAAGAAAAAGAGTAAATTTGACTTTGCATACCTCCCTGATTTTACTGCAAGAGCATTGGGATTGGAGGCAGAAACAGTATCAGAAAAACAAGCACAAACAAGATTAAAGAAACTTTTGACAGGTTTTGAAATAAGGAGGGGAGTTGTGATCAAATGATAAAAGCAAAAATATATAAATATTGTGTGTGTTGTTTGGATACAATGGATACAAGAGAGGTGAAAGATGGCAGTTAAATTATCTCCACAAGATATTGCAGATCTTAAAAAACAAGGTTATTCAGAGGAAGAAATCTCAAAAGCAATTGGAGAAATTGAAAGAGAAGAATTGCAAGGATCATCAAATTCTCAAACTTCTGATCAAGGAAGAAATAAACAGATCTCATCTTTCTCATCAAAACAGATGGATGATATTGCAAGGTATCAATTGGAACTTAATGATCTTCTTGAACAAACTGAACATGTTTTAAAAGGAGATATTTTGATTATTGAGAACGGATCAAAGTATTGGGCAGATAATCCAAAACCTGAAAAAAATCCTTTAAACAATGAGGGAATAAGAAAGATAATGTTGGAACTTCAAAACTATATCAACAGGCATATTATTTTGGGAGATTATGAAGAGAAAGACATCAACAAAATAATGAAAGGTTATGGCCACAAATTAAAAGATCTTCTTTTTATGAAATACGAAGAGATGGGCATGGATACAGAAGAGAAAAGGCAAGAGTATGCATCCCTTGTTACGAACATTGTTAATTTAGTTTATGGATCTTATTCAAGAGCAAAGGATGGAGGAGAAAGAAGATCATTAAGAGAGATGATCAACACAGGATATAATTATCAACAGCAAGGAAATGTCGGTTTGCAAGGAGGCCAAGTTGTACAACAAGGCACAAGAACAAGAGGGGTTTTAAATCCAATGAGGTATATCGGAGGAAAATATGTATAAAAAAAAAGTTAATTTAATCTTAGGAATATTTTTTTTAATTTTTCTATTTACAATAACTTTTGTGAGTGCAGGAGAATTTGGTTTTAATAAATATTCAACTCCAACAACAAATCTATATCTTTATAATAATTCAGAATTGTATCATAATAATCTTTCTGAAATTCAGGGAGGGATTGCTGGGGAATATTATCACATAAGAGAAAGTTGGTTTAATGAATTAACATCAGATATTTTTGATTGGATAACACAGGCAGAGGGAGATGTGAGATATTTACAAAGTTATACAGAAACTGATCCTTTTTGGTCAGGAAACCAAACAAATTATTTTAATAAGACAGATATTTTGGGATTTAATTATTATAATTCTTCAGATTTTTCAATAAATAATTACAGAACTTTGTCCAATTTAACCTTTTTAGGAGGCAATGTCGGAATAGGAACGACTGATCCAGGGGAAATGTTGGAAGTATATAACCCTACTGGCAATGCAATTTTAAAACTACAACAAGTTTCTGCTGCGAGTATACTGGGTATTGATTTCAGATATGGCAGTACGGATTATTTTATTTCAGGAAATAATAGTGAAATGTCTTTCAACGCAGAAGATACTGGTAGAGATTTTAGATTTATAACAACAGGAAGTTCTAACCATTTATTTTTAGATGGAAGCACTGGCAACGTCGGCATCGGGACGACTGATCCAGATGAAGTATTACATGTGAATTACTCTGATAGTACTACTTTTAATCCAAGTGTTCCTAATTCTGGTTGGTCTGGCATCAAAACTCAAAATGTTGATTCTACTGCTTCCAGCGCTACTGGTTTGTATTTACGTTCTAATACTTTTGATGGTGGTATTTTTGCCGTCACAGATGGAGGCTTGAGTACTGGCAGGATTGCGTTTGTGTCTGATAGTACTTCTGGTTCAAGTGAAGTAATGACATTAAAAGACGGCAACGTCGGCATCGGGACGACAAATCCAGGGACGAAGTTGCAAGTTGTTGGCACAGGGGTTGTAGTGTCAGAAGTAGAAAGCTCTGATGGTACAGCTCAATCAAAGGTTACAAGAGATAG
>Ga0180430_10004486_pt1 | contig 11776 bp, 10 predicted proteins | sample SS_ome_9_FD_132999 | JGI IMG/M metagenome (GOLD analysis project Ga0180430, IMG submission 132999) | Hypersaline lake sediment archaeal communities from the Salton Sea, California, USA - SS_1_S_2 metaG | ecosystem: Environmental > Aquatic > Non-marine Saline and Alkaline > Hypersaline >... | reverse complement strand
TGGACGGCCAGAAGAACACTGAGAACGCCGTAATCCCCGGTTCCCGGCTGCGCCGTCATCCTCCGGCCGATCTCCCTTTGGACCATGAAGACGCACCGGCGGATGGCGGGAGCCGAAGCCAGCAAGTGAAATAAAAGAGGGGAGGTGATGTTGTAGGGAAGGTTGCCCAAAACAATCAAAGATTGAGGAGAGGCCCCCAGGATTCCCGAAAAATCGAAGGTCAATACATCCTGTTGATGCACGGTCGCAAGACACGAGGAGGGAAACGGGAGGGTTTCGAGATATCGAGCGAGGTCCCGGTCCAGCTCCACCAAGTGGAGACGGCGGACCCGGGGGGCGATGAACCGCGTGAGGGCCCCCAGGCCGGGGCCCACTTCCACCACCACGTCTCCGGGCTCGAGGAAGGCGCTGTCCACGATGCGCTCGGCTGTTGCGGGCTGGGTCAAGAAATGCTGTCCGAACCTTTTCCTCGGTCGCCTCGCGTGGGATTGAAAGTATTGCTTGGGGGTTGGAATTTGGATAACCGTCACCATCAACTCGCGCAATGGGGGCAAAGGGACGAGAGGGGTTCAGGACAGCCACCGCGAGCGGGCGTCCAGCTCCAAGGGCTCGGGGCAAAATCCCGAGCGCTTCCAGGAGAAATAGGCGGCGGCGGCGATCATGACCCCGTTGTCCGTGCAAAACCTCGGGGGCGGGAGGTGAAGGTTCACCCCCGCGTAGGCGCATTCCTCGCGGAGGCGGGCGCGAAGGCGCCCGTTGGCCGCCACTCCCCCCACCACGGCGAGGTGGGAAGCCCCGCACGCCTCGACCGCCTTGAGGGCTTTGCGCACCAGCACGTCCACCACGGCTTCCTGGAAGCTTGCCGCCACGTCCTCCACTCGGTACCCCCCCCGCTCGGTGCCCGACGAGGGGGGGCCGAACCGCCTCACGAAATTGGCCAGGGCCGTCTTGATACCGCTGAAGCTGAAATCCAGCGAGTCCTTTTCCAGGAAAGTGCGCGGGAAATCGAAGGCTTCGGGATTCCCCTCCTCGGCCAACCGGTCGATGACGATGCCTCCGGGATAGCCCAGGCCGAGAACCTTGGCCACCTTGTCGAAAGCTTCCCCCGCCGCGTCGTCCCGGGTCGTTCCCATACATCTCGTCCCGAAGTCCGGTTCCACGCGGTACAGGGCCGTGTGGCCTCCGGAGACCACCAAGCACACGAAGGGCCATGCCGGAGGATCGTTTTCCAGAAAGGGGGCGCAAATGTGGCCTTCCAGATGATTGACGGCGACGAGGGGCTTGTCCAGGGCGTAGGCCAACGCCTTGGCGGCGGAGAGACCGACCAACAGGGCCCCCACGAGCCCCGGTCCCCGGGTGGCTCCCAGGGCGTCCACGTCCGACAAGTCCACTCCCGCCTCCAGGAGGGCCCGCGACAGCACCGGCAGCACGGCCTCCACGTGCTTGCGGGACGCCAGCTCGGGCACCACGCCTCCGTAGGGACCGTGGACGGCCATCTGGCTGGACACCACGTCCGCCAGGATGCGGCGCCCGTTCTCCACGATCCCCGCGGCCGTTTCGTCGCAGGAGCTTTCAATACCCAGAATAAGCATACGATCTACTCGGTCCTTCCGTCGCGAATGTATTCCTCGGCCTCGGCCACGTCCTCTGCGCAGCCGATGAACACCGGGACCCGGTCGTGCAGGGTTTGGGGCTCGATGTCCAACACTCGCTGTTTTCCGGTAGAGGCCGCTCCTCCCGCCTGCTCGGCCACGAAAGCCATGGGAGCCACCTCGAAAAGCAGACGAAGCTTGCCGTGGGGCTTCTTGGGGTCCTTGTTGTCCGCGGGATACATGAAGATGCCTCCCTTGAGGAGGTTGCGATGGAAATCGCTCACCAGGGTCCCCACGTAGCGGGAGCTGTAGGGGCGGCTTCGCGAAGGATCGGAAACCTTCAGGGAGTCCACGTAGCGGCGCACCGGCTCGTCCCAATACCCGTAGTTGCCTTCGTTGACGCTGTAAATCCTGCCTCGGGGCGGGATGCGGATGTTTTCATGGCTCATGAGGAACTCCCCGATGCTGGGATAAAGGGTGAAGCCATGGACCCCCCGCCCCGTGGTGTAAACCATCATGGTGCTGGAACCGTAGATGAAATAGCCCGCCGCCACCTGTTCGGACCCTTTGCGCAAAACCTCCTCCAGCGTGCAGGGGCCGCTGGCATGGAGGCGCCTCCGGATGGAAAAGATGGTCCCGATGCTGATGTTCACGTTGATGTTGGACGAGCCGTCCAGAGGGTCCATGAGGAGAATGTAGCTGCCCATGGGATAGGGGGGGGGGATTTCGATGAGGTCCGCGCTTTCCTCGGACGCCATGGCGCACAGCCTGCCCGTGTGGGACAGGCGGCGGACGATGGTGTTCTGGGCGTACTCGTCCAGCTTCTGCACCCGTTCCCCGTAGATGTTCTCCCGGCCCGCGTAGCCGTAAATGTCCACGAGCCCCGCTTTGTTCACTTCCCGGTTGATGACTTTGGCCGCCACGATGAGCTCGTTCAAAAGCTCGGTGAAGGCTCCCGTGGCATCGGGACTCTGGCGCTGCTCGTCCAGCAGGTGCTCCGTCAGGGTCATTCCGAACTTCTTGGCTTGCATTTGGGCCTCCTTGATTTTTATTTGAAAGCGCGACGTTGAAGCAAGGCATCCCTTTCGGACGGATTCAAGAAAGGATTGAGCATCCGTGTTTGTCGCGGTTGCGGTCGCAATTCTCGGACCCTTGTCTGTCGAATCGAGGAATCGGGCTTGTTGCGGTACGCAACTTTATCGCAAGCTACCACAAGCTCCGGATTTTCTCAACAATCCCTTCGTTTCCGCGAAAGAGAGCTTCGACAAGGCGCTCAGATCGGTCGTTCCAGGAAAATCGCTTCGCAAACTTCGCCTTTTTCGGGAAAGCCCGGGCTCCGGAGCGTTCTTTCCCCGGATTCCGGTTCTCCGCCGGGAATGACGGATTCGTTGGAAATTCGTGCGAACAAAGGTTGACGGACCGCTTGTCGCGGCTCTTCCATCCTTGACACAACGGTGATATCATCGACGCATTGTTCGGCCCGGGCTCCACAGGGCTTTTCTCCTTGACGGAAAGGACTCTTGGGATGACACCTGCTCCCGTAGACCGTTACCGGCGGCGCATCGACTACCTGCGCTTTTCCGTGACCGACCGCTGCAATTTTCGCTGCATTTACTGCATGCCCTCCGAAGGGGTTCCCCGGCTGACTCACGAGGACGTCCTTCGCTACGAAGAGATCCTTCGTTTGGTGAGCATCTCCACTCGAATGGGCATCTCCAAAGTGCGCATCACGGGAGGCGAGCCGTTGGTACGCAAGGACATCCTCTACCTGTGCCGAAACATCGCCCGCATCGAGGGGTTGCAGAGCATCAGCCTGACCACCAACGGATTGCTTTTGTCCCGGTTCGCCAAGCCTTTGCGGGATGCCGGAATCCAGCGCGTCAACGTCAGTCTGGACACTTTGAAGCCCGAGCGATTCAAGGCCATCACCCGGCGGGACGGCTTCCATCAGGTTTGGCAGGGGATTGAAGCGGCCCGGGAAGAAGGTCTTCATCCCATCAAGCTCAATGTCGTCATGATGCGGGGCGTCAACGACGACGAGATCGAGGAGCTGGCGGGGCTGACTTGGCGCTACCCTTTTCACGTGCGCTTTATCGAGCTCATGCCTTTCGGAGACAGGGAGCATGGCGGCAAGTTCCTGAGCGCCGACGAGCTCATGGATCGCTTGGAAAAGATGGATGCTTTGGTGCCCGCCAACAGTCGCAACAGCAACGGCCCGGCCCGCCACTATCGGTTTCCCGGGGCCCCGGGAAAGATCGGCGTCATCAGCCCCGTGAGTCACCATTTCTGTCCCACTTGCAACCGCTTGAGAATGACTGCCGACGGCAAGCTGCGCACCTGCTTGTTTTCCACCGAGGAAACGGACCTCAAGACCCCTTTGCGTCGGGGGGCTTCCGACGAGGAGATCATGGCCCTCATCCGCCGCGCCGTGGCTCGCAAGCCCCGGGAGTATGCCTGCGACGAGGAGTTGGCTCGCAAATGCATCGCCCGTCCCATGTCCGCCATCGGGGGGTGATGCCGATCGCCTGCGGAATCTCCAAGGGGATCGATGAATTTGAAATCGTTTTTTCAAGCCTCCCTCGCGATGTCCTGAAAAGCCAGCCGGGCGGCCCCCAGCAAGGCGGCGTCGTCCCCCAGGCTGCTCTGGAGAGCCACCATTTCTTCCGGGACGAACATGCGGGTGTGCTCTTCGAGGCTTCGGCGCAGCGGCGCGATGAACAGGTCCCAAGCGCCGCTCACCCCTCCTCCGATGATGGCGTGGCGGATGCCCAGCACCGTGAAAAGACTGGCCAGGGCCACGCCCAAAGCCCATCCCATGCGCCGGAAAACCTCCAACGCCACTTCGTCGCCTTCAAGCCCGCATTCGTAAACGACGTCGGGGCCTTTGCGACCCTTTTGCCAAGCTTCGTACAGGGGGCCCTCGACGAGGCGTCCCTCGGAAACGGCTTCTTCCACTCCCCGCACCAGGGCCGTGCCCGAAGAATGGGCTTCCAAGCACCCCCGGGTCCCGCACCCGCAAAGGGGCCCTCCCGGTTGAACGATCATGTGCCCGATTTCTCCCTCGACGCCCAAATGGTCTCCGTGCCACAAACGATTTTCGAAAATAAGAGCGCCGCCTACGCCCGTTCCCAGGGTCAATCCGATCCAGTTGGTCAAGTGGCGGCCGCTACCCACCCAGTTCTCGCCGACTCCGAAGGCGTTGGCGTCGTTTTCGACGACAACGGGCAGCTCCAGATGCTTGCCGAGCTCCGCTGCGAGAGGATAGCCGTCGAGGGCCTTGAGATTGGGGGAGAAGAGCACGATTCCGTTGAGATGATCGATTTTTCCCGCCACCCCGAGGCCCACCGCCGAAACCTCTCCCTGCCCGGAACCTTCTTCCATGAGGGCTCGGCACAGTCCGGCCAGCCTTTCCGCGATCCTTTGGGCTCCCTCCTCCATGCGGGTGGATTCCTTTTTGCGGGCGACGATTCGACCCTCGCGAGCCACCAAGGCCGCCCTCAAGTTGGTCCCCCCCATATCGATGGCGATAACCAATGGTTTTTCCATACACTTCTCCTTCGAAAACGGATATTCTCGGGAAGCGGATCGGAACGAGCGGCCCGATCCCCCAATGAACGAAGTTGAAAAAGCGCCTTGGGGCCTCCCCTGCCGTGTCTTTGAAAAATATCCCAGTCTCGTAACGGAAATCCAGTGAACTTTATAGCGCAACACATGAAAGTTTGCACTTCCCTCCTCCTTTTTCTCCTGTTTTGGGCGGGGAGAGGGGAGGGCCTTTGTCGGCTTTCCGCTTCCCCCCAAGCCCCCCTCCCGCTCTCTTCCACGGATGTCATGGTTTTGGACAACACCGTTGAAGGCTCTTCCTTTCAATGGAAAGGGCTCCGAGTGGACGACTTCAGCGGAAAGTTGCGCATGACCCTGCACGAGGAAGGATGGTCCGTGGTCGTGACCGACGGAAAGGCGGGGAAGCTTTCCTGGCCTTCCCTCCCTTTCCCCTCGCTCCTTCAAGGGTGGCGCTTCGGTGGGACGTTGCACTGGAGTGCCGCCCAAGGAGATCTCCGGGTGGAAGAGGCCCGGGTGGAGGTCCCGGGTCTGGGGGCTTTCGCCCTCGAGGCTTTCTTCCCGGGAAAGGGAGAGACGGGAGCCCGTGTCCACGCGGAAGGAAGCAAGCTCCTTGTCAAGGGAATTCACCGCCTGTGCTTCCCCCGCTTCAAGGACTTCTCGGCGGACGGAAGGTTGGGAGCCGAGATCGATCTGGAAAGATCTTCTCCGGGAAGCTGGCGTTGGAGAGCAACCGTCCAAGCACGGGACTTGACGGTATGGGATTCGTCCTATCTTCACGGATGTGAAAAGCTCAAGCTCCAAGCTCGTGGTGAAGGGGAGTATCGGGAATCCACGGGGGATGGACCCTTGAGAACGGAATGGAGCATCGACGGGGGAGAAGCCGTTCTCGGCCGGTTTTACTTCGACTTCGCTCGCACGCCTTTGCACGCCGCCTTTCGGGGAGCCATGAATCTTCGCCGCCTTCGCTTCGCCGTTGATCGACTCGGCGTTGGGCTGGGGGAAATCGTGAACGGAGCTCTCAAAGGAAGCATTCAACGTTCCAACGGCCTCTGGGAAGGACGGCTCCACGCGACTTTTCCCATGCAGCCCGCTTCTCCCTTTTTGAAGGCGTTCTTCCGCGAGCCTTGGGGGGAGCAGATGCCGCGGCTCAAGAAGGTCCGTTGGCAAGGCAACTGGCAATGGGACCTTTCGTGGGACGGCCCTTTCAGGGCCCCTTCGGTGGAGGGAAGGGTGGCTCTGGATGACTTTTCCTGGATCGACGAAGACGGCGGGATTCTGCTGGAGCGCATCCGCGGGGAAATTCCCCTGTGGCTGGACTTTTCCCCCTCTTTTTCCCGGGAAGGGGCCAAGCCCGGCAGGCTGAGAATCGGCTCCTTCCAAGCCGGAAGGTTGTCCGGACGGGATGTGGCTTTGAGCTTCGGGATCCTTCCCAACGGGTTTCGCCTGGCGGCTCCCTTGGATCTGTTTTTGAACCGGCAAGCTTTGAAAGTGAGGCGTTTGGAATTCAGGGACGTGTTGCGACCTTCCCGCGCGGGGGAATTGGAGGTGGAAACGGGGGGATTGCGCTTGGATTTTTTTCTTGAAGACCTTCCGGGACGGGAATCGCCGGTGCGAATTCTGACTCCCCGCTGGCGTCTGGCTCTTGAGGACGGCGCGTTGGCCGCTTCGGAAGATCTGGCCATGGAAGCTTTTTCGGGAAAAGTCTTCCTGGAGAGCTTCGAAATCCGTCGGATCTTCGCTCCCGACCGGCTCGTTACCATGGATATGCGCTGGTCCGGGGTGGACTTGGAACAGTTGACGGCTGTCACCGAGTTCGGAAAGATTACGGGGCGTCTTCAAGGAGAAGTGCGCGGATTGGAGCTGAGCCGGGGCGGTCCGGTGGCTTTTCATTTGACGCTTCATTCCATGCCGGTCCCGGAGGTTTCTCGGCGCATCAGTGTGGCCGCCGTGGAGAATCTGGCTCGCATCGGAGCGAGCCAGTCGCCTTTCCAGGGATTGGCGGGCGGCGTGATCGCCACTTTTTTCAAAGATTTCTACTACAGGGAGATCGGCATTCGGTGTACATTGAAAAACGATTTCTTCAGCGTCGGCGGATTGATTCGCGAGGAAGGCGTCGAATATTTGGTGAAAGGCTCCGCCGTCAGGGGAGTCGAGATCGTCAACCGTAGCTCTCGAAACCGTATCGCTTGGGACGATATGATCCGCCGCCTTCAACGCGTCGGGCGCCCCCCTGCCGCCGAAGAGCCCTGAGAAGCTCCCTTTTCGGGTCGGGGGAGGAAAGGCTCGTTGCGATAGGGCCGGTCGTCGTGAAAAAGGAGAAAGCCATGATGGACGGAAAAACTCTGCCCCGGATGATCGCCGTGCTGGCACTGGCCGCTCTTTTGTCCTGCGTGACCATCAACATCTATTTTCCCGCGGAAAAGGTGGAGGAGGCGGCCGAGAAGATTGTCGGAGACATCCGCAGCCAGGAGGAGGTCCGCGAAGCCCCTTCGTCTCCCGAATCTTCCCGCCGTGAAGGCTCCTGGAAAACATCCTTTTATTTTGCGGCATCGGGACCGGTCGCGGCATACGCTCAACGGGAAACCACCATTTCCAACGCGGCCATTCGGGGTCTCAAGGACCGCATCAAGGCACGCCGCTCCAGCCTGCTGCCTTATCTGCGCCAAGGGGTGCTTCGGGAAAACAGCCAGGGCTACGTGGACATGGCGAATCCCTCCGCTCTCGACGCCAGGACCCGGGCCCAAGTGCAGCGTCTTGTGAGCGCCGAAAACCAGGACCGGCGCAACCTCTACTTGGAGGTGGCCCGCGCCCTCAACATAGATCCCGCTCGGATCGACCGCATAGGGGCCATCTTCGCCCGCGAATGGCGCAAGTAACCGCTTGAGCGTTCTCCCGGCAAAGCTCCCCTTTTCACTCCGCCCCATCCGAGTCCGGTACGAGAAAGCGGATGGGCAGGTAGATCACGTAGGATTGGCAAAGGATGTCGAACTGGGTATCGGTTTCGTGTTCGATGTTTTCGTAGAGCTCCTTGAGGGAGCCGGCCAGGGAAATGCGATAGGTGAAAAGGTTGGGATTGTAAAGGTCGGGATGGAGAGGGAAAAGGAATTTGTGTACGTTGCCGCGCCAGAAGACGTGGAGGGCTTCCCGTTCCTGGAGGATGAGCTCGTAGAAGCGCCTCAGCAGATCGGTCCTCAAAATGGCCGAGGGCGCTCCCGTGATGCATTCCATGAGACCGGCCAGTCGGTAGACTTTCCTCATGAGGGCTTCGTCCTTCCTGTGGCGCAGAAGCCCCTGAAGGGTATAGTGACAGCCGTCGGAGAGGACGAAATGCTCGGGAACGAAACGGATGTGTTGGTGGTCTCGTCCGTGGAGGGCTTCCTTCCGATGATCTTCGTACCGGAGGGACTCTCCGCGGATGCACAGCATTCCGTAGCCCCCGTTCCAGTCTCCCCGGCGAAGCTCCAGAGGATGGTCGGCCACGAGGTTCGAGGCTTCCCGGCGGGGGAAAGGTAGAATTTCCGCCATAAGTTCAAAACCTTGCTCGCCGCGTCTTCACCGAGTGAAAAATCCGGCCCGCTCCCGCGGAGAATCCGACACTCCGCAATGCACGGGGCGGAATTTCTCCAACGGAAAGAGTGCGAAAACTTATGGCCCGACGATCAATCGTGCAGGTAGTCGTTGAGGTCCTCCACGTAGTCGGACAGGACTTTGAAACCGGCGTTCTGGAGCAGTTCCACCGCTTGGGCGTGGACGTTCAGGTTCACGCGGAGGATAAGCTGCCAGTAGCCTTCGTAGCCGCGCAGGGGAAACGTGACGATGCTTCGGATATTGATACCGGCTTCCTGCATGGCTTTGCCCACGTCGGCCAGCACGCCGATGCGGTCTTTCACCACGAGAGTGAGGCGCCCGCTGTCGTCGCTCATGCCCAAGGCGGACAGGAGAAGCTCCATGAGGTCGGCTCGAGTGATGATGCCGACCAGCTTTTCCCCTTTGACCACGGGAAGGGCGCCGATGCGCTGATCGTGAAGGATGCGGGCGGCGCGCTCGATGGTCATTCCCGGCGTCGCCGTAACGACGTCCTTTTTCATGATGCTTTTGACGTTGAGCTTTTGCAGGACGTAGGTCAGCTCGTAAACGCTGAGAGTGCTCGCCGGAGACGCCCATGCCTGTTTCAAATCCCGGTCCGTGACGATGCCCTGCAAGCGATCCTTGCCGTCGGTGACGGGCAGATGGGCGATTTTATGGGTGTCCATGATTTCACGGGCTTTGAGCACGGAAGTTTCGGGAGATACCGTGATCAGATTGGCTTGCATGTGTCTGCCGACGTACATCTTCGTCTCCTCGCTTTAAGGTTGTTCCCATGAATCCACGTAAGAATAGGAAAACTTCCGAAACCGTGTCAATGGCAAAGATGCACGCGCGGCGAAGGCGATCCCGGGGCAAAAATGCATTGTACCTTTCCTCTTGAAGCTCTTATAATTGGGGCTCAAGGAGAGGCCCGAGGAATTTTCAGGAAACGAGCAAGTCGGGCTCCTTCAAGGAAAAACGGGGCAAGGAAAGAGGCCGTTCATGTCTGAACCCAGGGATTACGAGGCATTGATGGAGCGCATGGCCGAGGCCATCGGTCTGTGGGAGGCGTCTCCTTATTTCATTCCCGACAGGGAAATGTTCGACCTGGAGCGCTTCCTGACGGACCAGGACGCGGCGGATCTCAAAGCGGAGATGGAAGAGCGCTACGGAAAGCCTCTGAACGAAAAATTCTGGTCGTCTTCCCTTGCCTACCAACGATTGAAGCGTGCCAGGGAAGAAGTGAAGGCCCAGGAAGCCCTCCAGGACGAAAAACGGCAACGCTACCTGGAGGCCGTGGAAGCGGGGAAGAAGGAATGGGAAAGGTGGATCAAGGAATGGAGCCACCAGTTGAGGCGCCAACAAATTCGACTGGTTTCGGGAGGGAAGGAAAAGGGCCCGGAAAAAAAGTGAAAGCCGCCTTCCAACGGCTTTCCGGACATCCAGGGATCAATTGATGAAAACTTGGCGAAAAAAGTCCAGATGCTCGATAACGGTACCCGCTCCCCTGGCGATGGCCGTGAGGGGATCTTCGGCCACGTGCACGCGGATGCCCGTAGCTTCGTGAAGCAACTGGTCCAAGCCGTTCAGCAATCCGCCTCCTCCCGCCAGCCAAAATCCTCTTTCACTCACGTCTCCCGCCAGATCCGGAGGGGTTTTTTCCAGAGCCCGCTTGACGGATTCCACGATCACTTGAACGGGCTCCTCCATGGCTTTGCGGACTTCCTCGTCGGTGATGGTGAAGGCCTTGGGGATGCCCGTGAGGATGTCCTTGCCCGTGATCTCCAGCTTCATGGGGTCTTCCCGGGGCACGGCCGTGCCGATCTTGATCTTGATGGATTCGGCCAGTCCCTCGCTGACGACCATCTGGCGCTCCCTCTGGATGTAGCGCACGATGGCTTCATTGGCCTCGTCCCCGGCTACCCGCACCGATTCGCTGTAGGCCACCGCGAACATGGAAATGACGGCCACTTCCGTGGTGCCGCCGCCGATATCCACGACCATGCTGCCCACCGCGTCCTCCACGGGCAGGGCCGCCCCGATGGCCGCCGCCATGGGCTCTTCGATGAGATGGACCTGGCGAGCCCCCGCCTGCTCGGACGCCTCGATGACGGCGTGCTTTTCCACCTGGGTGATGCCCGTGGGGACGGCCACCACCAGGGAGGGGCGCACGAAACGCCGGCGCTTCAGGAGCTTGCTCAGAAAATACCGGATCATCACGCTGGTGACTTCGAAGTCCGCAATGACGCCGTCCTTGAGAGGACGAATGATGGCCACCCGCTGGGCGTGGCGCCCCATGATGTTCTTGGCGTCGTGGCCTACCGCGATGACCTGATGCGTGTCCTGGTTGATGGCCACCACGGAAGGTTCATTGAGCACGATCCCTTTCCCCTTGAGATAGATGAGGGTGTTGGCCGTTCCCAGATCCATGGCCAAGTCTTTGGAGAACAAACTCAACAGTCTATTCCACATGTGCGGCCTTTCCTGAAATTGTAGAGGTCCAGAGGGGGGTCCCGCTTTCCAGCCTCTTTGCTTCCGAAGGAGTCTAGCGGCAATGTTGTAACGGGTCAAATTGTTTTTATGTCGGGGAAAACATTCCCGCTTCAGGACTCGAAGGCTTCATACAATCTTTGATAAACCAGGGGCCAGAGCTCTTCGCTGCGAACGCCCTCCTGGGGAAAACTGGCCCGTCCCAAGTAGCCTTGAAGGCTGATGGCCTTGATGTGGCGGGTGGATACCTGTTTGCCCAGGCTCCGCAGGGGGGCGAGGCAGTTGTCCGCTTCCCGGGGCGTCGTCGCCGGAAGCAGCACTCCGAAGCGATTTTCCGTCATTTGCCCCAAAAGGGCGTCCGGCGGCAGGGATTTGCCGAGCTTCATCGCCAGAAGATGTTGCCACTGCCGCACTTCGTAGGGAGAATAGTGAATGTAGAGAAGCTGCCAAGGCTCGAATTGGAGCAGCGCCAGAGTGAAGGGGGTGCTGTCTTCCATGGAGGCGGTCAAGACGTCTTCCACGGAAGCTTCGAAGGCCATGGCGTTGTAAAGTCCCGTGGCAAGATC
>Ga0180430_10004485_pt1 | contig 11779 bp, 11 predicted proteins | sample SS_ome_9_FD_132999 | JGI IMG/M metagenome (GOLD analysis project Ga0180430, IMG submission 132999) | Hypersaline lake sediment archaeal communities from the Salton Sea, California, USA - SS_1_S_2 metaG | ecosystem: Environmental > Aquatic > Non-marine Saline and Alkaline > Hypersaline >... | reverse complement strand
CGGTACTTTTATTATCGTATCATCACCATATTTGCCGGCACAATTACGCTTGGATCCATTTTCTCCATCTTGTGCCGTATACTTTTTTTTGTAACGTAAATCAGCAAGAGTTCTCGCATTTTCATCTGCAACAAAAATTACATTTCCCCCGTTGCCGCCATCACCACCGTCCGGGCCACCATTCGCAACATATTTCTCACGCCTGAATGAAACTGCGCCGTCTCCGCCTTTTCCTGCCCTGACATGTATTTTAGCTTCATCAATAAACATTTGGACACCTGTCCCTCACATTATAGTATTTCCCGTAGAAAAAGAAAACCGTTTCACTGTGTCAGCGAAACGGTTTGAAACTACCAAAGATATCATTACTGGGTGATTATACTCACCTGTTTTTTGTCCTTGCCTTTTCTTGTATATCTGACTACTCCGTCTGCCTTTGCAAACAATGTATCATCATTACCGCGACCAACGTTTTCACCGGGATGAATCTTGGTTCCTCGCTGTCTAACAAGAATATTTCCTGCAAGTACAAACTGACCATCTCCTCTTTTTACACCAAGTCTCTTACTTTCGCTGTCCCTGCCGTTCTTTGTACTTCCAACACCTTTTTTATGTGCCATCTATCTCACCTCCGATTATTCCTTGTCTGTCTTCTTATCAGCTGTCTTTGCAGCTGTTTTCTTGGCTGCTGTTGCTTTTTTTGCAGCAGTTGTTTTCTTTGTGGTTGTTGTTTTCTTGGTCGCAGTTGATTTCTTTGTTGTTGTTGTTTTCTTTTCAACCTGTTTTATTTCAGTAATTTCGACCAAAGTATACGGTTGTCTGTGCCCCTGGGTTCTTTTATAACCCTTCTTGGCTTTAAACTTGAAAACAATAACCTTCTTGCCCTTGCCATTTTTAACTACTTTTCCGGAAACACTTACATCTTTTACATATGGTTTTCCAGCAACAAGTTTCTTTCCGTCTGAATAAGCAAGTACATTCTCAAATTTGACTTTCTTGCCTTCCTCCAAACCTAGGTTTTCAACATAAACCTTTTCACCTTTGGAAACCTTATACTGCTTTCCTCCGGTTTCAATAATTGCGTACATTATTTAACTTTCCTCCTCAATCCAGTCTCGCCGTATCCAGGCAGCATAAGCATGCTTTTAAAAAGCCTGTTCCGTGCGGCTACCTGTCGTATTCTAACACACACCGATAAACGTGTAAAGAAAAATATCTTTTTCAGATGTATCTTATTGCTTATACAAACTATAAATACATGAACATAAATCTTCTATATCAGTTGATGAGTTTACCTGCATCCACTATATGCATCTCACCGCCTGATAGGCTGTCAAGGATATTTCGAATATTTCGAGACAGTTTTTGAGTTTTTACAAATTTCAAGTATTTTGAGACAGCCATTTTTCTGCTTTTCAATTTGAAAAGACTAAGAATGTAATCTGTGTCGACTAAATTACCTATGTTTGGCCTTAATCCTGCATATATCCCATATGAAGAGTAGTAAAAATATTCTTCCCTGCCTCTGAAATTTGGAATGTCCTTAGGATTATTATGGATATAAGCTGACAAAGCAAGACTGTATGCATCGCTGCAAACAGGGTCACTGTCAAACCGACCTCTGAAAACCGGGCCGAAACGATCATATTTTTTGTTATAATATTGCGCATAGCACATATTGATGTCATGCATCAGATCAGAAATATCATAACCCCGCGGATCAATAAATAAGTGTCCGTGGGTTGTCATTAAACAATATCCATATACCTTGCATTTATTTCTTTTACAGTATTTATGAAGCAAATACATATACTTTGCTTTATCTTCTTTATCTGCAAAAAGATTAATTTCCTTCAACCCTCTGACTCTAATATGGTATCTGTATCTTGGTGATTTCTTTCTTGGTCCTCTCATGATGCCTCCACTACCATATTTTACCATTTTTAATATATTTGTCAATATTTACCAGTAATGTTCTTTTAATTAATTCACTTAATTAACACCTGTCCCCAAATCTTAATTGGCACCTGTCCCTGAGTCAGCAGGCATGAATTATCACGCATTTTCAACACCTGTCCCTACAAATTTCCTACTAAATTCTGCAAAGAAAAAGCCGCTCAAGCGGCTTTGTATATAATTACGCTCTAATTCAAGTATTTTTGGCAATCTCACCGGTAGCTAGTTCATCGCAACGATTGTTTTCAACATTGTCGCTGTGACCCTTTACCTTGATCCACTCAATTTCATGAAAATTATTCATAGTTTCAAGTTCAATCCACAATTGTTTGTTTTTCAGAGAGTCTTTTTTTCTTCGCCAGCCCAATACCTTCCAATTTTCAACCCAACCCAGGGTAAAAGCATTTATAAGATAAGCTGAGTCAGAAAATAACTTTACGCTGCACTTTTCCTTAAGTAACTTCAAAGCCATCAAAGCTGCTGTAAGTTCCATTTCATTATTTGTCGATTCTGCCTTGAAACCTGAAATTTCCTTTCGATGTTTACCATAAAGAAGAACAGCACCCCAACCTCCGGGTCCGGGATTACCACTGCATGCTCCGTCCGTATAAATTGTTACGTTTTTCTTCTTCATTTTCCGGCCAATTCACGGGATCTGTCCGTACATGCCCTGATTGCTTTAATCAAACTGTTTCTGAAACCTTCCTCTTCAAGTTTTAGAACTGCAGCTATTGTTGTTCCGCCAGGCGAACATATTTTATCCTTTAGAACTCCAGGGTTTTCATCACTTTCAAGCATAAGTTTTGCTGAACCCATCACTGCCTGAGCAGCCATTTTATATGAAGTCTTTCGTGATAACCCTTCACTTACACCTGCATCTGCCATCGCCTCAATCATCATGAAGACATAAGCGGGTGAGCTGCCGGCCAATGCAGTTGCAACATCCATCAGAGTCTCCTTGATAACCACAACTTCACCAGTAGCCTCGAAAATTGCCCTTGCATCCTCGATGTCCTTTTCAGTAGCATGTTTACCCGAAACAAGTGTTGTCATGCCCTCGCCTACAGCAACCGCCATATTGGGCATTGCTCTTATGAAACGTTGGCCCGGAACCATTTCCTCATAAGTGTCAGTCTTCATACCAGCAGCAACTGAAATAAGCAGTTTGTCAGTCAGTTCCTCCCTGATTTCAGATATCACAACAGGAATTATGTTCGGTTTGACTGCAAGTATTATAATGTCAGCCTTCCTGCAGGCATCGCCTACTTTGGCAGTTGCAATACATCCGCTTTTTATCAGGTCTCTTTCCTTCTCAAAGACCTTGTCATAAATAAAAACGGAGCTTCCTTTAAGGTTTTTTGCAACAGCCTTTGCCAGCGAACCGCCCATGTTGCCTACTCCGATTATGGCTATTTTATAAGACATCTCACACCTCCGCCTTTTTCTTAACGAGAATTGAATTAATTCCAACCTGATTGTTCATTTTCATATAGTATATCATCTGTGCATGCGGTGTTGAAGTAACATCATTACCATTCTCATCATACATTACTTCCGCATTTTGGATGAAGTCCTCTCCCCCGATATTTAAAACTTCAATTTCTTCTCCCTTAAACAAAGGATTTCTCTGCATGACTTTTGCAACACCTGTCCCTCTGTCATAATCAAGCACTTTTCCTACGAATGAATGAGTCCGAATATACATGTTGGTTTCATAAACCTGGGAGGACACCTGTCCCTCATTGAAATAAAAGCCTGTTGTGAATTGTCTGTGGCTTGTTTTCTCGAGGTCACTTAACCACTTTTCATTGAAATTGAATGCTGAGGGGTTGCTATGGTATGAATCAATCGCCTGTCTGTAGCTTCTTGTCGCCATAGCTGTATAGAAAACACTTTTCATGCGGCCTTCAATCTTAACACTGTCAACACCGGCCTTAAACAACTCAGGGATGTGCTCTATCATGCAAAGATCCTTCGAATTGAAGAAGTAGGAACCTCGTTCATCTTCAAATACAGGGAAATACTCTCCGGGTCTTTTTTCCTCCATGAGATGATACTTCCATCTGCACGGCTGTGCACACTCACCCCTGTTGCCGTCCCTGTTTGCCATATAATTGCTCAAAAGGCATCTGCCTGAATAGGAAACACACATTGAACCATGCACAAAAACCTCAATCTCAATATTTTCAGGCATTGAACTTTTTATCTCAGAAATTTCCGATAAGCTCAGTTCCCGGGCAAGAATAAGCCGTTTGGCCCCCATTCCAGCGAACATAAGCGCAGTTTCCGTATTCAAAATATTAGCCTGTGTGCTAACATGAATATTCATTCCAGGGGCATACTTTGCTGCCAAACCAATTACACCGGGGTCTGAAATGATTAAAGCATCAGCACCTGTCCCTCGTAAAAATGACAATTCATCCTTTATTTCACCGAGATCACTGTTTCTGGCAATAATATTGACAGTAACGAAAACCTTTTTATCAATAGCATGTGCATATTCAACTGCTTTCGTTATCTCATCCCTGGAGAAATTGTCTGCCTTGGAGCGCATGCTGAAGTTTTTCCCACCAAGATATACTGCATCTGCCCCGTAAGCAAACGCCATTTCCATTTTTTCATAGTTTCCTGCCGGTGAAAGCAGTTCAATCTTTTTCATTTCCCTCTCTTTTTCTATAGCTTATGCATACGCCGTCTCCGACCGGCAGTACATCCGTAACGAACCGCTTGTCATTGACAGCCTTTTCCAAAAATTCTCCAAGCCTTCTTACAAGAAGCTGCTGCCTCCTGTTGACTTTTGCCCCTCCGGCTACCATTCCCCTGTAGAGTACGTTGTCGGCAAATATGACTCCACCTTCACTGACCATTTCTGAACACTTATCATAGTAATTCGTGTATTGTCCTTTTGCCGCATCAATGAATATCAAATCATATTCCTTATTCAGATTCGAAAGAACGTCGTTTGCATCACCAGCTATTATATTAACTATGTTAGAAACACCCGCTTTGTCAAAATTGGCCCTTGCCTTTTCAAGTACATCATAATCTGATTCAATGGTATCAATTGTTCCGTCAATCATTGCTCCGGCCATCACAATGGCAGATCTGCCTTCAGATGTTCCTATCTCGAGGATTTTCCCGGGGTTTAGAATCCTGATGAATATTTCAAGCAATTTAAGTGTTACTGTATCTGCCGTCGGAAGTTCATGCCTGGTTCTCCCTGACCCTATCTGACCGGCAATCCCATCGTAGGGTTGCAGCAATCCTTCCAGATATTCAAGAACCCTTTCATCGGTTATTCTGAATCTTTTCCTATCCTCCATGCCATCAATCCCCGGCATATTTGATTTTATTGTTGTTGTGTTCCTGCAGCGTGCGTGCAAATGCGTGGCTGCCGTCTCCCCTGGCTACATAATAGTAATAGTTGTGTTCTTCGGGGAACAAAGCAGCTATTATTGACTTTTCACCGGGATTACAGATAGGTCCGGGTGGCAATCCAGGATTCTGATATGTATTGTACGGACTGTCTATCAAAGTGTCCTCAGTAAGCAAAGGTTCCTTTACATCACCTGTTTCATTTAGAAAATAGTACTGGATGGTGGCATCAATCTGCAGATAGTTCAAATAGAGCTCAGATGAGTTTAACCTGTTGTAAATAACACCTGCAATCCTGTCTCTCTCGGAGTCAATCATAGCTTCCTTTTCAACGAGTGAGGCAATGATGATGATGTCATCCATGGTCATGCCGATATCCTCAAGCCTTTCCTTGTATAAATCCTTGAACTTCCTGTCAAAGTTTGAAAGCATCTTCTCGATGGCTTCCTCTTCAGGCTTTGTCTTATCGAAAATGTAAGTATCCGGGAAAAGATATCCTTCGAGTCTGTTGTACCTTTCGTTTTCTGGTATCAAATCAATGAAATCATATTCGAAACCATAATCATTTGATATGGCCTCAAACCTTTCTTCATCAAGGAATTCATTCTCAAGGAAGCGGTTGAGGGTTTGCTTGTAAGTAAGACCCTCAGCGAAGAATATCCTTGCCGTAGGATTCTGGATGGGATTCTGTGAGAAAATATATATAAGCATGTCATATCCAACGGGATTATTGTAGTCAACACTCTTGTTAATCCAGTGGTTTCCTGATTTATAGCCTCCATCATTCCCCATCAGCATCGAATAGATTTCAAACAAAGTGAACCCTGCAACCCTGTCGTCACTGATAATTCCCTCCTCAATCAGTATTTCCGCAATATCATCAGTATCTGATCCAAGTGGGATGTATATCTTGAAACTATTGGTTTCATCTAGTTCTCCGACGAGAGTTGGAATATCTGTTGCATTCCTGTCCTTTATGAAATCGTTGGTCAGCCTGTAAGTAAAAATAGCCAGTATTATCAGTACTGCAAGGAACGAAAGCCAGAATATCCTGCCTGCAATGACCCTGGTGTTGCTCTTTCTGAGCTTAACTGTCCTTACGGTCTTTCTTTTTGACCCACCATTAGTTCCGTTTTTGCTTTTCTTTGTATTTCCTGCTGGTTTTTTAGCAGGTACAGTATTTTTTTTCATTTGTTTCTTCATTTCCCGTTTTTCCCTTAATTCACTGAACATTTCAGCAAGGGTAGTGAAAATATCCTTGAAAAATTCCTTTATTGCCTTTAGTGTCTTTTGAAAGAATTCCTTCATATCTGCTCCGGTAATCCACCTACTTCAAAGAACCTGCATCTCATCCACTGAGCCCACTCCTGCTTTACCTGAATGGTTCTGTAATCTCCGTAATCCCTTGCTATGAAACCACCGTTCCGGTGGAATAGCCTGACCATGTTCTCGGTGCGTTCTTCAATCAGTTTCTTATCTCCTGTCGGAAGTATTTTCTGGATGTCAGTTTCCGCAAAAAGCGTAGCTTTACCGGAAAATATCTCGGAAACTCTCTCTATGCCCATAAGCTCAGGTTGGTCAAACTGGAAAACATCAATACCGACCTCAATCAAATCTTCAAGAATATCAAAGATATAACCGCATGAATGCATGAAAACCTTCATATTGTATTTTTTCGCACGGTCGCACAGAACCTTGAACGACGGTTTGAACATCTCCCTCCAAAGATCAGGATGTATCAGAAGCCTGTCCTGAAGACCCCAGTCCTCACAGAAAAATATGCAGTCGGCACCTACTTGGCCATAGTTTTCGATGATTCCAAGGAGCATATCAACAACTTTTTCATTAAGTTTATTTACATTTTCTTTCTCTACGATGATATCCATAAGGAAATTTTCCATCTTCCTCATTTTTCTCATCAGGGAAAACGGGAATCCTCCCAGCCACCCTACCTGCCAGTAATCGGTCTGCCTGTCATGCAGTTCAGGAAGGTGTGAAAAACGCTCGGGATTAGCCCAATCAGGCATTTCAAGCGAATCCAGGTTGTCCCAATCCTTGAGGGAACCCTCAAGAACCTCGCCGCCACCGGTCAGGTCATGAGACATCTTACCCCATAGATTACCGAAGTCATCCAGTCTAAGGAATCCATCGAATCTAAGGTATTGTGGAAATTCCTCTGCAAAAAACTCAGGTTTCTGCCATTCGAGTTCGGGCTTTTTATCCCTTTTCATATCAAGCCCGCGTAAATCCGTATAATGTCCGTACTTGAAATCATAGCCAATCCTATTGGGCTTCTCAAATTCAATTACTCTTTGTATTACTTCCCTGGGTTTCATGCATTTCTCCTGTCTCATCTGATTATGCTAAGACAAATTATACATACTGGCTTTGTTCACTGCAACCTAACCTAAGCCATGTGTTTTTCCATTTCCTCTGTAATTCTGTATTTCAGCTCTTCACCCTTCAGATATCTTTCAAGTTCATCCACAGCATATTTGCCCATCCTTGAACACTCATTATCCATGGAACCTGCTATATGAGGGGTCAGAATCACATTATCCATATTATATAAAGGCGAATCGATCTCCGGTGGTTCGGGGTAAGTTACATCAAGAACCGCCGTAATATCACACCTGTCCCTCAAAACATCAATCATTTCCTCTTGATTTACAATAGCTCCCCGGGCAGTATTGATGAATGATGCACCCTGCATCATGCTTTTGAAATGTTTTCCTCTTATCATACCTTCTGTATCAGGAAGCCATGGCGCATGCAGGGATACCACATTGCACCTACTGAAAAGTTCATCCAACCCGACCAGAATAACACCTGATTCATTTGCTTCTTCTTCTGAAACATAAGGATCGTATGCAAGGATTTCCACATCCAGATTGCCTAGCATACTGCATACCTTTCTGCCGATAACACCCAAAGATACTATTCCTACACTGCTTTTATATGCACCGATGGCCTTTTTATCAGATTTCAAAAGTTTATTTTTCTTCTGTTTATAGAGTCTTTCAAGATAATATGAGTTTTTCAAGCATAAAATGACCTGAGCCAGGGTAAATTCAGCAACCGGAACTGCATTTGCATGCCATGAACTTGTAATTACAATATCTTTTTCCCAAAAATTTCCGGTGACTATTCCCTTGATGGAACCGGCCCCGTAAAAAACTGCTTCCAATAAAGGCATTGATTCAAGAAACTGCCTATCCAACAAGGGCCCTCCCCAGCCGGATAAAATAATCTCACAATCTTCCGGAATATTCTCAACCTTACCGTTAATGGGAACAAGGGGTTTTGCTTCAATATCCACCAATTCTGAAATTCTTTCAAGCTCCGAACTTCCGTAGATTTTCTTAAAAGAGCTATCATCAAGTATAAAATATGCTTTTTTCAAGACCTGTCCCTCCATTTATGTCTCTCATTTATACACCTGTCCCTCATTTTTTAGCACCTGTCCCTCATTTGTTCCACTTGGTGTTGTCAATAAGACTGTATCTTCCTGCCCTTATTTCACTAATGAGATCATCGATATCATTTATTTCATTTTCAAAATCCATAGGTGCTTTCAACAAATCACTTTCCCTGTGGAAATCACTTGCAGATGTCATTACAAGTTTATTATATGCAGCATACCTTCTTACCTTCGCATTCCTTGGTCTGTGTCTCTCATTGCCGTTTACTACTTCCATTCCATCCAGAAGTGATAAATCAACATACTCCATGCCATCCCGCATGGGATGTGCCTGAATCAGAAACATTTTATCATCCATACACCTGTCCCTGAATTCTTTTAAAGTAAGTTCATGCATACAGGGATTCCTTATAACAAAATCTTCATCAACTCCGTAAAGAAGGTAGTCATTGGGACTTTCGGCAAATCTGTATTCAATTCCAAACAGAACCTTAAGGCCGATTTTCTCTCCATGCTCCCTTGCAATCCTATATCCAATAAGGAAATTCTCGGAATTTCTCTTGAATCTGGTTTCAAAATGATATTCGTTGTAATGGTCAGTTATGCATAACCCCTCAAAACCTGCATCCTTATGCAGCCTGACCATGTCCCCGGCCTTTACCTTGCCGCATATGCTGGTTTCGGAAGTATGACAGTGAATCTCAAATAGTCCCATATATTATTTAAAGTACCTAACTCCGGCTTCGAAAATCTTCTGATCCTTCTCCCCCGGTACATTGATGCCTACATAGCTGCCGATTCTTTCCGAATGTCCCATCTTTCCAAATACACGGCCGTCCGGGCTTGTTATCCCCTCAACGGCATGCATTGACCCGTTTGGATTGAATCTTATGTCATATATAGGATTTCCTTTAAAATCAACATACTGGGTAGCTATCTGACCATTGTTGAACATTTCATCAAAATGCACTTTATCTGCAACGAACCTGCCTTCTCCATGGCTGACCGGTATCGTGTGGATGTCCCCTGTATTTACCAAAGATAACCATGGGGACAGGTCTGATGAAATTCTTGTATTGACCATACATGACACATGTCTGCCAATTTCATTGAACGTAAGGGTCGGACTGTCAGGCTCCATAGGCCTTATTTCACCGTAAGGCAGCAAACCGAGCTTGATGAGGGCCTGGAATCCATTGCAAATACCCAGAACAAGCCCGTCCCTTTCTTCAAGCAGTTTCATTACAGCTTCTTCAAGGTATTTGTTCCTGAAAACATTGGCGATGAATTTACCGGATCCTTCGGGTTCATCACCGGCGCTGAAACCACCTGGTATCATAAGTATGTTGCTTTTATCGATCAATTCATGAAGCTTTTCAACTGATTCATGTACATCATTGGGGGTCAGGTTTCTGAATATCATGGTTTTGACAATGCCTCCGGCTCTTTCGAATGCCCGTGCACTGTCATATTCGCAGTTTGTTCCCGGGAAAACGGGTATTATGACCCTGGGTCTGCCATTGAATGATTTTTTTATCTGTCTTTTGCTTGAATTGTATATCTTGTCCTTCGGCAAAACTTGTCTTTCGGTAGTTTTTACCGGGAACACATTCTCCAGTGTTCCACTCCAAACTTTTTCAATGGCATCTATTTCAAATGCATCGTTCTTCAGGACTAAATTACTCTCATTGGTTGTTTTTCCTATGACTGCAAAAGGCGTAGTTCCCTTGACCTCAGCAATTATCCTGCCGTATCCCGGCTTATATAAAATATCTTCATTAATATCCTCGCAGATCCCAAAGCCGATGCCATTGCCCATGCACATAAGTGCAGCAGCTTCTGCAATTCCACCTGAGCGTATACTTTTTGCTGCAAGCACCTGTCCCTCTTCAACAAGTTTGAGGAACAATGCATAATTCTCTTTCATTTCCTCAAAGTCAGGCAGACATTCGTTATCCAATGGTACGTCAACAAGGACAACATCATTGCCTGCTTCCTTGAACTCAGCCGATACCACATTCCTTGCATTTACCGGGCATACTGCAAATGAAACCAGTGTAGGCGGAACATCCAGATCGCCGAAGGTTCCGGACATGCTGTCCTTTCCGCCGATGGCTGCAATCCCAAGACTCTTCTGAGCATGATATGCCCCAAGCAGGGCAGCTGCAGGTTTTCCCCATCTTTCTGGACTATTACCAAGTTTTTCAAAATATTCCTGGAATGTCAGCCTTATTCTCTCGATTTCTCCCCCCATGGCTGCAACAGCAGAAACTGATTCGAGTACTGCATAGCAAGCACCGTGGAACGGACTCCACAGGGCTATATCCGGGTTATATCCAAAGGACATCAAGGTAGCTGTTTCAGTATCTCCACTCATAACAGGTAGTTTGGCTGCCATACCTTCCTGAGGTGTCATCTGATATTTGCCACCGAAGGGCATGAGAATTGTGCCTGCACCTATCGTTGAATCGAAACGTTCCGCAAGTCCCTTTTGTGAACAGGAATTGAGTCCTTTCATCCAGTCAATTAGTTTTCTGGAATCCTTTTTCTCCAAAAATGTGATTTCATCCGGAGAAACAACCCTTACTGTTGTTTTTTGCGTAACGCCGTTTGTATCAAGGAAAAATCTGGATACATCCACAATCGTTTTTCCCATCCACCTCATCCTGAGTCTGCCAGAATCATTTACCTTTGCTACTATTGAGCTTTCAAGATTCTCAGTTTCAGCAAGTTCAACGAATGTATCAACATCCTCGGGATCCAAAACAACTGCCATTCTTTCTTGTGACTCACTAATGGCCAGTTCGGTACCATCAAGGCCTTCATACTTCTTTTGTACAGCATCAAGTTCAATAGCCAGGCCATCGGCCAGTTCCCCGATTGCAACAGCCACTCCGCCGGCTCCGAAATCGTTGCATTTCTTTATCAGTCTGCTAGCTTCAGGATTTCTGAACAAACGCTGCAGTTTTCTTTCAGTGGGTGGATTTCCTTTCTGCACCTCCGCGCCGCACGAACCCAGTGATTCTT
>Ga0180430_10004484_pt1 | contig 11779 bp, 13 predicted proteins | sample SS_ome_9_FD_132999 | JGI IMG/M metagenome (GOLD analysis project Ga0180430, IMG submission 132999) | Hypersaline lake sediment archaeal communities from the Salton Sea, California, USA - SS_1_S_2 metaG | ecosystem: Environmental > Aquatic > Non-marine Saline and Alkaline > Hypersaline >... | reverse complement strand
GCTCTGCTATGACCAAACTCGCTCTGCTATGACCAAACTCGCTCTGCTATGACCAAACTCAGTGTAAATATCAATAAGATTGCCACCCTGCGGAATGCCCGTGGAGGGAATGTTCCGGACGTGCAGAAAGTAGCAGTGGATTGTGAGCTGTTTGGCGCACAGGGAATAACTGTTCACCCCAGGCCGGATGAGCGCCATATTCGTTATCGCGATGTGGAACTGCTCTTACCCCTGGTGAGTACCGAATTTAATATTGAAGGCTATCCTTCCGAATCATTTATCTCCCTGGTATGCGCTGTGAAGCCCCACCAGGTAACCCTGGTTCCTGATCCGCCGGGAGTTCTGACCTCCTCTGCGGGATGGGACACCGTTGAGCATCGCGACTTTCTGGTGGAAGTGATTGCTGAGTTTAAGAAACATGGGATCCGCACCTCTGTTTTTGTGGGCACCGAACCGGAGATGATCGAAGGGGCAGCTAAAATCGGAACCGACAGGGTGGAGCTTTATACCGAGCCCTATGCCACACAATTTCCTGCAGATCCTGAAGCTGCAATTGAACCATTTTTTAAAGCAGCCAGCCTGGCCAGGGATCTGGGTCTCGAACTTAATGCCGGGCACGACCTGGACCTGCAAAACCTGCGCTGGTTCAAACAGCAGATCCCCTGGATCAAGGAAGTATCTATCGGACATGCCCTGATTTCAGATGCCCTCTATTACGGACTCCAGAACACCATCCAGATGTACCTCCGCCAGCTCCGGGATTAGAACCCGCTAATTCACTAACCACTAACCATTTACCTTCCTTTATGATCATTGCAGAACAAAAACGAAAAGAGAATATTGCTGAATACCTGCTCTATATGTACCAGGTCGAGGACATGATCCGGGCCAATAAGCTGGATCTTGACAGTATTGAAGCCACCCTGATTTCCAAGTTTGAGGTACCCTACGAGGTGAAGCGTGATATGAGGGAGTGGTACAAAACACTGATTACCATGATGCGAGATGAACAGAAAGAAGCCTCGGGTCATCTCAGTATCCTGGAAACCACGGCAGAGCAGCTAAGTGAAATGCACCACCAGCTTCTGAACCAGGGAATCGATAACAGTTATAAGGAGACCTATAATAAAGCAAAACCACAAATTGAGGCCCTTCGCATGCGCTCTGGTCACAGCAAGGATAGTGATATCCAGGTGGCCATGAACGGACTTTACGGTTTGCTGATCCTGAAACTGAAGAAAACCCTGATTACCGAAGAGACCACGCAGGCCTTCGCCGCCATCAGGGAGCTGGTGGCCGAGCTTTCCTCCAGGTATATGGAGAAATCAAATTAGGCGTTCAATGGTCTAATGATCCATATAGTTATTTTATAGAAAATCATGAAGTTATTTTTTAGAAAATATGGTGAGGCGGCCCCTCCGCTGATTATTGTGCACGGACTCTATGGTTCGTCCGACAACTGGGTATCCATTGCCAGGGATCTGGCCGACCGCTTCGAAGTCTTTGTGGTGGATCAGCGGAATCACGGGCAATCGCCCCATTCCCCGCAGCATGATTACCCTTCAATGAGGGAGGATCTTCGCGAGCTGATGGATGATCAGGGGATTAAAAAGGCCGTTTTGATCGGACACTCCATGGGAGGGAAAACGGTGATGAGTTTTGCTGAAGCCTGGCCCGAGCGGGTACAGGCCCTGGTTTCCGTCGATATTGCACCCAAGTCCTATCGCAACCTGGCACTGGCATCGCGCACCGCTGCTAACCACTCCAATATGATCGAGGCCATGATGGAGGTCGATTTATCGAAAATAGAATCACGGGAGGATGCCGACCTGGCCCTGGCAGCTTCCATAGGCTCAGAACGGATCCGCGGGTTTTTATTGAAGAACCTGCGAAGAGATGCCGATGGGACTTTTGCCTGGAGGATCAACCTGGAGGCCATCTCCAATAACCTGGAGGCGATTTTTGAGGGAATGGACCGGGAGGCCATTGCAGCACGTGGTGGAATTACCGGATTTCCGGCACTCTTCATCTCCGGTGGCGATTCAGAGTATATCAGGGCCAGGGATTATCAGATGATCAAGGATATATTTCCGACAGCAGAAATTGTCACGGTTCAGGGAGCCGGGCACTGGGTGCATGCCGAGCAACCCGACCTGCTTGTAAAAACCATCCGCTACTTCCTGGATATTTAAGCGATCAATTTATTGGTCAGGAGAGCAATTTCTGGTTGGTATCGTCGATAAACCCCATCAGCTCTTCCCTGCCGGTGCCTTTTACGGCGCTGGTTTCAAAGATCAGGGGAAGTTCATCCCATGATTGCAGGAGTTCCTCTTTCAGCAAACTGAGGTTCTTGGATTTTCCTGTCTGGTTGATCTTATCTACTTTGGTAAGCACGATTACAAAGGGCAGGTTGCTGTCGCCCAGCCACTCAATGAAGTCCAGGTCAATTTGCTGGGGTGGGATCCGGGCATCGATGAGCACAAAGAAGCATACCAGGTTAGTGCGTTTGGTGGCATACTGTTCAATCATCCTGCCAAAAAACTCTCTTTCCTTTTTGGACACTTTTGCATAGCCATAGCCCGGGAGGTCGCACAGGAACCACTGGTCGTTGATTTTAAAGTGGTTAATCAGCCTGGTCTTACCCGGAGTGGAGGAGGTCTTGGCCAGTTTTTTCCGCTCCACAAGCATATTGATCAGCGAAGATTTACCCACGTTGGAACGACCTATAAAGGCATATTCAGGGATTTGCTCTTCAGGACAAAGATCGACCCTGGTATTGCTGCAGACAAACTCGGCTTTGGTGATATTCATGGAGGCTTTGTTTGTGTCAAACTTAACAAAATCGTTTTATATAGGTTCCTTGCCAGAATTTGATTAAATTAGAATTTTTGCCATCCAAATGCCTTAGTCCATGAATCGTAGAGAAATCCTCAAGCAATTGTCGGTGATCCCTCTTGTTGGAACCACCATGACGCCGGGCCTTCTGGCCAGTCAGTCCGTTTTGTCTAAAGATAATTCGTTTAAAGATAAAAGGAAAGGGAACATTTACCGCTCCGTTGGAGTAGAGCCTATTATTAATTGCAGGGGCACCTTCACCATCATTGGCGGCTCCATCGAAAGGCCGGAGGTACATGAAGCGATGCAAGCGGCTTCGGGGCATTTTGCCCAGTATGATGAACTGGCTTACGGCATCGGACAGCGGCTGGCTGAGCTGACTAAGACAGAATTTGGTGTGGTCACTGCAGGATGTGCCGCCGCCATGAAGCATTTCACCGCTGCCTGTGTAACCGGGGGGAATCCGGAGAAACTGATCCGTATACCAAACCTCGAGGGCATGGAGAAGACAGAAGTGATATGTCCCAGATACTCCCGGAACGTGTATGATCATGCCGTCAGGAACATCGGAGTTAAGCTGATCACAGTTGATACGCCGGAAGAAATGCGCAAAGCCATCAGTGAACGCACGGCCATGATCTATATTTTAGCAGGCAAACAATCACAGCCCGGGGAACCCTTCTCCCTGGAAGTAATCGCTGATATGTGCAAGCCGCTGGACATTCCCATATTGCTGGATGCTGCTGCCGAGAACCTTACCATTCCCCCGGTACACCTGGCCCAGGGTGCTACGGTTGTTGCTTATAGCGGGGGCAAAGCTATTTGCGGACCCCAGTGTGCCGGCTTGCTGCTGGGGAAAAAGGATATTCTGATGTCAGCCTGGCAGGCGAGTTCACCGCACCATGGCCCCGGACGGGATAATAAGGTAGGCAAAGAGGAGATGTTCGGTATGCTGGCTGCGGTTGAGGCATGGACAACACGGGACCATGATGCGGAATGGGAGCAGTGGATGTCCTGGTTGGGCTTCATTTCCGAGCGTATGCTTAGCATCAAGGGCATTGAGACCGAGATCACCATGCCTGAAGGGCTGTCCAATCACGCACCGGTTCTCCATATCAAATGGGATCCGGACGAGCTGCATATTACCGGAGATGAGCTTGCCGAGGAGGTGGCCCGTAACAAACCCAGGCTGGCAATCGGAAGCCGTACGCGGGAAAACCTGACTTCGGTAAATATCACCCCAAGCCAGATGCAGCCTGGCCAGGCGGAGCTTGTGGCAGACCGGCTTCATGGTCTCCTGTCCCAAAAACGCTCTCCGCGGACAGAGCAGTTAAAATCCGCCAATGTGGATCTCAGCGGACACTGGGATATGGAGGTAAACTTCCACAGCGGTAAAAGCGAGCACAAGTTGTTTATCGAACAGGATGGCAACTGGATCCAGGGGAAGCATCAGACCGATTTTGAATTGCTGAACCTGGTCGGGCTAGTGGAAGGTGATGAGATTAAAATGAGGAGCGATTACCGGATACCGGGCAATTCACTGGTTTACTTGTTTTCAGGCAGGCTGGAAAACGACAAACTCACAGGTGACATTTTCCTGGGCGAATACCTGACAGCCACCTATACCGGGGTGCGGAGCCAGTACAGCAATAAACGGAGAAAGATCAGCATTCCCGGCGGACCGCCTCTGGCCACCTAGCCCTTAGAAACCGGAAGCCCTTTGCCATTCACTGGCAGCCATGCCGTTGAGATCCCAGACGACCTTCCCTTCGCGGATGGTCAGCTCGGCTTCCAGTTTCTGCCTGCCTGTCAATTTATTTTTCTTGGTATCGATGAATCCGAATTCTCCCTCCCGGAGGCTGAGCACAACCACATCCGCCACAGCTCCTTCGCTCAGGTTGCCAAGATCTTCCCGTTTTATAGATTGAGCGGTATTCCATGTAGCCCGGGAAATAATGTCCTTAAGATCCATTCCCATATTCAGGAATTTGGACATTATGTCCAGCATGTTTTTCATCCCTGAATTCATGCTGTACCTGTGCAGGTCCGACCCAAAGGAAGAGGGCAGGAGTCCCTGTTCCAGTGCCGCAACCGCAATGTCAAAATGGAACATGCCTCCTCCATGCCCTACATCGAAGCGGATACCTTTCTGCTGTGCCTCCACTACATATGGTCTGATCTTCAGATCATCATCCAACAAACACTCCCTGTCGCTTGCTCTGCAATAGGTATGGGTGTAGATATCACCCGGCCTCATACGCTCCAGTAAGCCTTCCAGTGGTAGGAGTGGAAGATGGCATTCCACCAGAAGGGGAACATCCGTCATACGTCCGGCTTCCAGCGCTCTGTCAAAAGGGGCCCAGTCACTTCCCCGGTAATGTCCAATCTTAACTCCCACGATAATATCCGGATATTGTTCTATCACCAGGGCAGTCATTCGAGCATTCATGTCATTGACATCTTCCTCGGAAGGGAATCCTGTCATACCGGAGCCGGCTATATTCAGGAAGGAAAGCACCCTTGTTGTGGACCGATCGATCACCTGTTTCTTGAAAAGCGGGAAGTTACGCCACCCGGAGGTTCCGGCATCCACCACTGTAGTAATGCCGGCTTTCAGCGTGATATCGTCGGGAGACACAGAATTAAAGCCATCTGCAAAGCCTGATTTACTGCCCACAAAGACATGGGTATGAGGATCTATTAAGCCGGGAGCCACATAGCATGCGCTTGCATCAATCACTTTCTTGGCATTATCCGCAGGGATATTCCGGGCAACTTTCAGGATCCTGCCGTCTGCTATGGCCACATCCATCTTTGCATCAATCATGTTCCTGGCATCAATGACATGACCACCCTTGAGTAGAAGATCTATTTCCTGGGACAATACCGATTGCCCGTAAGGAATGGAGTAAAGAAACAGCAATACGATGACAGATAAATTTTTCATAGGACCTAAAAGATTTGGATCTTCAAGCTACTTTATATAGACTTCCAGCAAGGTGCTAGCTTCGGAAGGTATCAGGGCCAGGTTCTTCAGATCAGAAGGAATCAGGACTGTCTCGCCTTTCTTAATATTTACGACTTCTCCCTTTCCATAGGCAATCCCTGCAGAGCCCTCCATGCACATATAGATCACAAAGGAATCGATCAGGTTAAAATCCTTTTCCACCGGCTGGTCCAGCTTGATCACCCCAGTGGTAAAGAAGGGGGAGTCAACGGCAGTGACCGTGCTGTTCTTCAGAGCCTGGTAGGGAGTTTTATACTGGGAATGAAAACTGAAATCGATGGCATCAAGGGCCAGGTCGGTATGAAGCTCGCGTGGATTTCCCTGATCATCTGTGCGGTCCCAATCATAAATTCTGTAGGTTACATCGGAGGTCTGCTGTATCTCTGCCAGCAAGACACCGGAGCCAATGGCATGGACTCGCCCGGCAGGCATATAGTAGATATCTCCGGGGACAACAGCTTCGTGATTCAGAATCTCCTTAAGGCTGCCTCCATTAAAATGACGGAGGTACTCTTCCCTGTCCAGTTTCCGGTTAAAACCAGCAATCAGCTCTCCCTGATCAGACTCCACAATATACCACATCTCTGTCTTCCCGTAGGACTTATGACGTTCCCGGGCCATGGCATCGTCGGGGTGTACCTGTACACTCAGGAAATCGGCTGCATCAATAAACTTGATAAGCAGTGGAAACTCCACCCCGAAGCGGTCAAAGATGCTGTCTCCCACCAGGTCGCCCATATAGATCTCGGTCAGCTCCTGCAGGCTGTTGCCCTCCAGGAAACCGTTCTGAACGATGGAAATATCACCCTTTACGCCCGAAATTTCCCAACTCTCTCCTGCTTTGTCCGAAGCATTTTTACCCAGTACATCACGTAGTTTGGGTCCCCCCCAGATCTTATCTTTCAGGATGGGTTCAAATTTTAGAGGATATAATGATGGATTCATAATGCTTTTCTGATTAATTGCTCTGCAAATTTAATTAGAAAATAAGTAAGTTCGTGACATATAATGTTTGACTTTCACTAAGCAACTAACCATTAACCACTAACCATCCATGTTCATCATTGGCATCGCCGGCGGCACAGGTTCCGGAAAAACCACGGTAGTAAATAAAATCCTTGAGGCAATCCCGGCAAGACGTGTGGCACTGATTCCCCAGGACTCCTATTATAAAGACAGTGGACACCTTCCGCTGGAGGAACGGCAGAAAATCAATTTTGACCATCCCGATTCGCTGGAATTTGACCTGCTGGTGGAACATATTCAACTTCTGAAGCAGGGGAAGCCGGTGGAACAGCCTCGTTACAGCTACCTCACCTGTACCCGTTCGGAAGATACAGTGACCGTGGAGCCCCGGGATGTGGTTATCGTGGAAGGCATCCTTATTTATACGCATATGCCCCTGGTGGAGGCCATTGATCTGAAAGTTTTTGTGGATGCCGATGCGGATGACCGTCTGGGCCGTGTGATCCATCGCGATATGGAGGAGAGGGGCAGGACCGTGCAACAGGTACTGGACCGCTATGAAGAAACAGTGAAACCCATGCACCTGCAGTTTATTGAGCCTTCCAAGCGTGTGGCCGATGTGATTGTGCCCCAGGGCGGAAAGAATGAGGTGGCCATTTCGGTTCTGCTGAATACCATTCAGCATAAACTAAATCTTTCAGCCTGAGCCTGGCTTCTGATGCCGGTTTTTGCTGGAGCCTAGCCGGTTTTTGTTGGTGCCTGATACCATCCAGGCAGAAGCACTGTGATACTATCAAATGAGTCGATTCAATTGATAGTATCACTGCATCTTGCGGCAAAACAACATACTGGTACCGAATTTGGAACATTATTTGTATTATACTCGTTAAACCAGTAAGTTTAACGCCCAATGCTTGCACGTGAACTCATATCGGATGTAGTAACAGCTTTGAAAACCTCGGATTCGGGGACCAAGGCGCTCTCCTGGATGGAGGTATTCAGGATCAAACACCTGCCCATTGTGAACCATCGCGAATTCCTGGGATTGGTTGCCGATTCGGATATTTACGATATGAACGATCCCGATGAAGCCATTGGCGCCCATGAGCTTTCATTGCAAAAACCCTATGTGAATGAGGATCAGCATATCTATGAGGTAATCGAATTGCTGGCAAGGATGGAGCTGACCCTGGTGCCTGTATTGAACAAGGAGAAGCAGTACCTGGGGGTTATTACCCAGGAGGAGCTTACCAGGAAGTTTGCCCACCTGTCGGCCATGCAGCAGCCCGGTGGAATTATCGAACTGGAAATGAACCAGGTTGATTACTCCCTGAGCGAAATCTCCCAGATTGTGGAGAGCAATAACGGCCGGATTCTCAGTCTCTATGTGGCATCGTCCGACGATAACGCGCGCCTGAGGGTGACCATGAAGATTAACCTGACCGATATGACCTCCATTCTGGAGACCCTTAACCGGTATAACTACAATGTAGTTTCATCGCACATGAGCGATGATGATCTGGATGATTTTTACCAGGAGCGTTTTGACGTCTTTCTAAAATACCTCAATACCTGATAATGCAAGTTGCAGTTTTTGGCAGGACCTTTCCCTCTTATGCCCGCGAGAACATTGCTACCATGTTCAGCAAGTTTAATCATCTGAACGTGGATGTGTGGGTTTATGAACCTCTTTTTGAATTTCTGCAGAAGAAAACCGGGCTCAGGCCCAGGGTAGCGGGACTTTTCACTTCTCATAAGGACCTGCCGGAGGGATTGGATTTTCTCTTTTCCCTTGGGGGCGATGGTACTTTTCTGGAGACAGTCAACCTGGTTCGCGACAGCGAGATCCCCGTGCTGGGAGTAAACATTGGCCGGCTGGGTTTCCTTTCCTACATCTCCCAGGAGAACATGGAGGAATCTCTGGAAAGTGTATTCAGCGGCAAGTATGATATCGAGGAGCGCATGCTTCTGAAAGTGGAGGTTCCCGGCGTTGATCTGGACCATCTGGATGTGGCACTGAATGAGGTTCGGATATACAAAAGCTCCGGTTCCCTGATTACCATCCATGTGAAGGTGAATGATGAATTTCTGAGTGCCTACTGGGCCGACGGACTTCTTTTATCAACACCCACCGGATCCACGGCGTATAACCTGAGTGTGGGCGGACCCATAGTTGTGCCCGAATCCAACAGTTTTGTGCTTTCGCCCATTGCACCTCACAATCTGACCGTAAGACCTCTGGTGCTTCCCGATTCCGCTGTGTTGCAGTTGTCGGTTGATGCACGTGATTCACAGTATCAACTGGCCATAGATTCGCGGACTATAGATCTGGATGTGGAATCTGCTGTGATCATCCGCAGGGCTGATTATACTCTGAAGCTGATTCGTATCGAAAATATTAGCTTCTACAGCACCCTCAGGAACAAGTTAATGTGGGGGGCTGACAGACGTAATTAAAAATATTTATTATTTTTATATTTATATCCCGAATTAGCTGATCATGAAGAACAAACTCTGGGTCCCCGTCATTGCGCTTCTCCTTATCACATCTGTGGACGGTTTTAGTCAGCGATGGAAGCTCAGGCGCTACGAGCTGGACCTCTACGTGGCTGGGGTAGCTTTTCATGGGGATATTGGTAAGGCCGATCAGCCATTTGCCAATATGTTTAACGGCTTCAGGCCCAGTTTTGGAGTGACACCGCGTTTTATGCTCACCCAGAATATTGCCGTTGCGCTTGACCTGGGCTACTATATGTATGGAGGAAAGGATGATCCGGACAGCAGCCATGGGCGTTATTTCTCATTTACCAGCCATGCATTTGTATCTGGCGTCAGGGGAGAATATTATATCCTGGGTACCAAGGAGAATATTTTCGCTGCCGGCATGTACAATAAGAGGGGGATGGTTAACTCTTACAACAGGTTATTCCTATACGTCTATGGAGGAGTCTCGGGAGTTCTGTCCAAATCGTACATTAAGTATGCAGAAAGCGGAGAATCGATTCCGGAGGATACGCCGGGATATAACAATAATTTTGTTTACTCCGCCGTTTTTCCCGTGGGACTTGGGGTGAAATTTGAGATAGACCCCCGATGGAGTATTGGATTCGAAGCAGGTTATAATTTCTCCCTTTCGGATTATATTGATGGATATGCATCAGAATGGTCCGAATATAATGACTCATATTATACACTCAGTGTTAAAGGAATATACAAAATCAGGAACGATAAGAACGGAAGGCCGGTCTTCAAGAAACTCTACAGATAAAAGAGCTATACGGCATGGCGGGGTGTTCCTGCTGCTAATCATCACACTTATAGGTATTACTTCTCCTGCCTCGGGGCAGAGAAATATGGATATCGGTATTTATACCGGCGTACCCTGGTACCTGGGCGATATAGCCCCTTTTATACCCCAGCCCGTGGTCTTTCCTCCGGCCATCGGACCCATTGTCAGATACAATCTGGATATGCGTTCGGCCATAAGGTTTCGATCCTTTTTATACGATCTGGCCGCCTCGGGTGAGATTTTCGGGGGAACAGAGGCAGAATTCCACTCAAGTTTCGTAGATTTGGGCCTTGATTTCGAATTCAATTGGTGGCCCTATAAAACGGCTCACCGGAAAACGAAATATTCGCCTTATGTAACAGCTGGTCTGGGCTATAGCATTGACCGGCTGGGTGAGGCGAAATCGCATGTGTACCTGCCCTTCGGGGGAGGAGTAAAAGCCGACCTGGGAAAAAAGCTCAGCGGAGGGATCGAAGTGACTATGAGAAAGACCTTCACGGATATGCTCGACGGGGTGGCAAATGCGGGAGGAGAAGGGGTGCAAACACCCGTGGGGAACAATGACTGGTATATGTTAACCGGTATATTCCTCACTTATAAGTTTACGAATTACCTGAACGAGTGTCCTACCTACCAGGAGAAGTCGTACAGGTTGAAGAGTGACAGTAGGAGAAACAGGAGCGATAACTGGCATACAAAGGAGTATGCTAAGTCCGGGACCAGGAAAAGTCACAGGAAGAATAAGTAAGGGACGAAACGAAGGATGAAATTGAAGGAGCAAATAGACCGGAATAGCCTGCCCAGGCATGTGGCCATTATTATGGATGGCAACGGACGCTGGGCAGAGAAAAAGGGTGGAGAACGCATCTTCGGTCATCGCAACGGTGTGGAATCTGTGCGTAAGGTGGTGGAGGCAGCGGGGGAACTGGGTGTTGAATACCTGACCCTGTATGCTTTTTCGACCGAGAACTGGAATCGTCCCCGTGCCGAAATAGACGGGCTGATGGCACTGCTAGCCCGTGCAATTACCAATGAGACCAATAAACTAAACGAGAATAATGTCCGCCTGCTAGTAATTGGAAATGTAGCTGATCTTCCAAAGAGCGTACATAAGCAACTAATGCAATCGGTAGAATTCCTTACGGAGAACAAAGGGCTTACCCTTGTCCTGGCGCTGAGTTACAGCGGCCGATGGGAGATTACCGATGCGGTAAAAAGAATGATGGCCGATGCCGCTTCCGGGAAACTGGATCCTGCGCATGTGGATTCTGCATTGCTGGAATCATACCTGGCCACATCCTTTATGCCCGATCCTGAGTTGCTCATAAGAACCAGCGGAGAGAGGAGGATCAGTAATTTTTTGCTCTGGCAACTTGCCTATACGGAACTCTACTTTACCCCGGTATTGTGGCCCGACTATAGCAAGGAGCATTTTTACGAAGCCATTATCGATTATCAGCGACGGGAGCGACGATTCGGTAAGGTGAGTAAGAAGTCCGGAGCACTATTTAATAATTAACTGAAGTATTATTGCAGGAATGAGACAACGGACTATTCTTTTTATAACGCTCCTGATAAGTTTTTCAGGTCTGGCGACAACTCAGCTTATGGCCCAGCAGGTCGAACGGGACTCTCTGGAGGTCATGGATTATGAGCACCCCAAGGAATATGTGATTGCAGAT
>Ga0180430_10004483_pt1 | contig 11779 bp, 7 predicted proteins | sample SS_ome_9_FD_132999 | JGI IMG/M metagenome (GOLD analysis project Ga0180430, IMG submission 132999) | Hypersaline lake sediment archaeal communities from the Salton Sea, California, USA - SS_1_S_2 metaG | ecosystem: Environmental > Aquatic > Non-marine Saline and Alkaline > Hypersaline > Sediment... | reverse complement strand
AAGGAGGGGGACGAGGTCTCCGCCGGGGACGTGGTCGCCGACGTCGAGACCGACAAGGCGACGATGGAGATGCAGGTCTACGACGACGGCCGGATCTCGAAGATCGCGGTGCCCGAGGGGCAGACCGTCTCGGTCGGCACCCTGATCGCGGTCATCGACGACGGCGAGGGCGAGGCCGGCGGAGGTGACGGCGGCGAGTCCGATGCCGCACCGACGCCTGCCGCGGCACCGTCCCCGACGGCCGCGCCTGCTTCCGCCGCGCCAGCCTCCGCGGCGCCTGCTTCAGCCGAGTCCGCCACGCCCGCACCGGCGGCGACCTCTGCCCCGCCCGGCACTCGCCGTCGGGTGAGCCCGGTCGCCCGCAACATCGCCGACGAGCACGGGGTGGACCTCGCCTCGATCGAGGGCAGCGGGCCGGGCGGCCGCATCGTCAAGCAGGACGTGCTCGCGGCGATCGAGAATCGTCGCGCCGCGGGCAGTGGCGCGGTGGCGGACGGGCCCGCCGGCACCACCTCGATTCCCACCGGACTCGCCCTGTCGATGCCGGCGCGTTCCGCCGCGGCGGCGCCGGCTCAACCGCTCGCCTCGGCGCCGCTCGCCGCCTCGGGCCGGCCGGGCGGCGAGGTGCCCCTGTCGGGCATGCGTCAGACGATCGCCAAGCGCCTCGTCGAGAGCAAGCAGACCATTCCCCACTACCAGGTGACGGTCCGCGTCGACATGGATCCGGTGCTCGACCTGCGGAAGGACCTCAACAGGCAGCTGCAGTCGCAGGGCGTCAAGCTCTCGGTCAACGACTTCATCGTGCGGGCGTGCGCCGTCGCGATGGCCGAGCATCCCTTCATGAACGCCAGCTGGGGCGGCGACCGCATCGTGTTGCACGGCGCGGTCAACGTCGGCGTCGCGGTCTCGCTGCCCGAGGCCCGGGGCGGGGGCCTCGTGGTCCCGACCATCCGCGACGCCGATCGCAAGAGCCTCCGCTGGATCGGCGAGGAGACCCGCGAGCTCGCCGAGAAGGCTCGCACGAAGGGCCTGTCGGTCGAGGAGATGTCCGACGCGACCTTCACCGTCAGCAATCTCGGAATGTTCGGCGTCGAGCACTTCACTGCGGTGATCAATCCGCCCAACAGCGCGATCCTCGCTTGCGGCGCCGCGCTGGAGCAGCCGGTCGTGCGCGACGGCCAGCTGGCGGTGGGCCACGAGATGCAGGCGACCCTGAGCCTCGACCACCGGGTGATCGACGGGGCGATGGGAGCGGCGTGGCTGGGAACCTTCCGGAGCCTGCTCGAACACCCGGCGATGCTGATGGTGTGAGGGCGTCCGACAAGTCCGACGCGTCCGACAAGTCCGACGTCCGACAAGTCCGACATGTCCGACGCGTCCGACATGTCCGACGTCCGACCCGTCGTTCAGCCCGGGATCACATCCGTGGTCGACGACCGTCGCTTCAGTCCCTGGATCGGCCCGCTGAGGGCGTAGATCGAGAACGCCACCGCGAGACTGATCTGCGGCCACCACACCGCCGCGGCGAGAGGCAGCACGACCTTGACGAGCGTCGCGAAGTCCTGCCGACCCTGCAGGTAGCGGTTGGCGACGTGGGGATAGCGCATCCGCGAGACCATCGCGAGGGCCACCAGGAGCGTCACCGCGGGAATCGCCGCCGCCGACAAGCGGGCCAGCAGCAGCTCGCTCTGCGGGCCCATCTCCCGCGGCAGCAGGTGCTGGTGCAGCACGATCAGGCTCGCGACGACGCCGGCGGCGCCGGGCGACGGCAGACCGTGGAAGCTTCGGTGCTCCTCACCGCCGGCGGCGGAGGTCTCGGCATTGAATCGCGCCAGTCGCAGACCGGTGCAGCAGATGTAGATCGCCGCGATCGCCCATGCGAACTTCGCGTAGACCGAGTCGACCTCCGGTCCCATGATGACGATCGAACTCGCCCCGTCCGGTCCGTAGTAGTGGCTGACCAGACGCAGCATCATGAAGGCGGGCGCGACCCCGAAGGTCACGATGTCGGCGAGCGAGTCGAGGTTGGCCCCGAAGACCGAGGTCGAGCGGACCAGTCGGGCCACGAATCCGTCGATCGCGTCGAAGAACATCCCGACGAAGATCAGGCTGCCTGCGACGGTCAGGGTGCTCCAGCCGAAGATGTCCGTCGCCGCGACGGGCTTCGCCGCGAAATGGATCGCCGCGAACCCGCAGAGCAGGTTCCCGAGGGTCAGCATCGCCGGCAGCATCGCCACGCGACGCAGGCGTCGCCGCGGACCCCGCACGCGGCGGCGGGGCTTCAGGCGGAAGCGTCGGGGAGGGGTGCTGGACTCGGTCATCGCGGGCCGATCGTAGACGACCCCGCATCCGCCTCCGTGGCGGCGCTCCCGTTCCCGGTCGGCGGGAGTTCGTCGAGCGAGTCGTCCTCGGGCGCCGGATGGAGCCAGTCGGGCAGACTCGGCCACACCACCAGGACCGTCGCCACGCCCGGTGCCGGAGGGTCGAGCATCAGTTCGCCAAGGGTCGGCGGAGTCTCGACGGGCGGTCCGCCGCCCTCGGCGACGCGGCGGGGCATCGCGGTCACCACGAGCGCCTCGCCACGCTCCACCGATCGCTGCACCGCGAGATCGCCGATCCAGGCCGCCGGGGCCGACGGGTCCGGGGCGAGTCCGATCGACGCGCGACGCAACGGCTTCCACCGCACTGCGAGTTCGATCTCGCACGCGGCGCCCTCCTCCATCGGCTGCACCCAGCCTCGCATCTGCAGGGAGAGGCGGCCCGCGGGAATCGCCCGGGGGCGTCCTCCGGCGACCGCGATGGTCGATCGCGGCAGGTTCACCCCGACGAGATCCCGCCACTCCAGTGCCTGGCCGTGCCAGACCTTGAGGTCGGTGCGGGTGCCGCCGAGGGCCTCCAGCACCGCGGGCAACTCCGCGGTCGGCCCCGCGGCCACCGAGACGCCCTCCGCGAGCAGGACCTCCGAGGGAGCCGCGTCCGAATCGGCCTCGCCGGTCCCCGGGAACTCGCCGCCCCGGGCCCAGGCGGCGGTCGCGGAGGCGATCAGGACCGCATCGGCCTCGACGAGCCACTGCCTGACCTCGATGCCCACACGCTCGTCGCGCTCGCGCACCGCGGGCGCCAGCGAGGCCGGCGGCGGTGTCGCCACCGTCGGGGAGACGGTCGGCGTGGACGGCACGCAGCCGATCGACAGGGTCAGCGCCGGAATCGTGGCCGCGGCGGCGGCCCTTCGATCCCGACGGATCCGATGGCGACGCGTCGAAGGACTCCCGGTCATGCCGGCTCGAGGGTGTTGAGGCGATCGATGAGCCGCCGCAGGAGGCCGAGGTGGCGTCGGTTGTGGTGGAAGTGCAACCGCGGCAGCTCGGGGTGCTCCTGTTCGCCCGGCAGCATCGGTCCCTGCTCGAATCCGCCGGACTCCAGCAGCGGCGCGAACTCCTCGGCCAGTTCGGCGAGGTGGAGTTCGGAGATCGCGTGCTTCAGTCGCAGCACCAGTCGCGGGCCGACGTAGCGGCTGGAGTGGTAGACCCGGTAGAACGCGAGGATCTCGTCGACGGCCTCCTGCGGCGTCGCGCAGACGCGATGGAGGTCGACGTCCTCGGGGCTGATCCAGCCGTGCCGCAGCAGGTCGTGGCGAATGTGCCGCTCCCAGTTCCGCCAGTAGTCGCCGCCGGTGCCCTCGACGAGCACGATCGGCACGATCGGACTCTTGCCGGTCTGGATGAGGGTGAGCGACTCGAAGAGTTCGTCCTGGGTGCCGAACCCGCCGGGGAAGATGGCGAATGCGTCGGCATGCGTGACGAACATCAGCTTGCGGGTGAAGAAGTAGCGGAAGTTGATGAGCTTGCTGTCGCCGAGGATGACGTCGTTGGCGTTGGTCTCGAAGGGCAGGTTGATCGACAGGCCGAACGCCGCCTCGCGCTGCGGCCCCTCGTGGCCGGCCTTCATGATGCCCTCGCCGGCGCCGGTGATCGCCATCCAGCCCTTCGCGGCGATCAGATGACCGAACTCGCTCGCGGCCTTGTAGTCGGGGTGGTCCGTGGGCGTTCGCGCCGAGCCGAAGATGCTGACCTTCGGCACGCCGCGGAAGCGGTTGAAGACGCGGTAGGCGTGTCGCATCTCCTTGACCGCGGCGGTGACGAGCTTCATCTGCCCGAGGTCGGCGCCGTCGTGGAGCATCTTGCTCGCCACCGCGGCCATCTGCGCCGCGAGCACGAGGCGGCGGCCGGTCAGCTCGGGATGGTGGGTGGCGAGCCATCGCTCCGCTTCGGAGACGAGCGGGTCGTGGCGACGGCGGCGGGGCGGGGTGGTCACGGGTTCGGTCGCTCCTGCACTCGGGTCATGCGGATGGTCGGCGACGGCCGCTCCGAGAGTCCCGGAAGGAGTCGCAGACTGGACTCGGGGGCGGCGATCGGTCCCTCGAGTTCGACCGCGTACAGCAGCCCCGCGATCGGGGAGAGCAGGTCGCTGAGGCCGGGGATCCGACCGCGGACCTCGAGCAGGCTCTCGATGGTCATGGTCTCGAGATCCACCTCGCCGTCGCCGGTCAGCAGCAGGGTGTCGCACTCGAGATCGATCGATTCCAGTGCGAGGCGGTCGTTCTCGATGTGGAAGGACGCATCGAGGTCCGCGATGGCGTCGTTCAAGGGCAGCGTCAACTGCGAGAGCTGCAGGAGACTCATGGAGATCGGATCGCTCGAGAGGCGTCCCCCGACGATCGAGACCCGGCCTCGCCCCACCCGCCAGAGTTCCGGCAGGTCGTCGCCGAACCGGCCCTCGACGGCCACGCGACCCCGCAGCCGCCCGGCATCGCCGCCGCGGCGGGCGTCGGGGAGATACCGCTCGTCGTCCTCCGCGGCGCGTTCGCCGGCGATGAGGCGTCCTGCGGCGACCTCGTCGAGATGGACCTCCGCCTCGAATCGACGCGCTCGGAGATCGGCGTCGACCTCCGCCCGCAGTTGGCCTCCATAGACCCGGCCGAGGATCTGCGCGGTGTGCAGGCGGTCCTCGGTCTCGTTCCAGTCGAGCGTGCCCGAGATGTCCACCACCTCGCGACCGAGCACGACGACGCGATCGAGATCCACCGTTCCCGCCAGCGACATGGGGACCCCGGGCTCGCGATGGGCCGAGATCGTGGCCCGTCCCGCGACCTCCTCGAAGGCGAGTCCGGCCTCGAAGGAGGCATCCTCGACGACCACCGTGCCCGAGGCCCGCAGCATCGAGGGAGCGGACGGAGGGTCCTCCGGCGACCAGCGGCAATCCAGTTCGAGACGTTCGATCCCCACCGGGAGCGAGGCCGCGAGCCCGATCGACTCGATGGTGGTTCGCACTCCGGCGGGCAGCGACGCCATCGCCGGGCAGGGCAGCGACTCGAACCGGGCCCAGCCTCGATACTCGAGGGTCGGTGGCCCGGTTCGATCGATCCGGGCCACGCCGGCGAGACGCGCTTCCGGTGCGGCACCGAGCAGCAGGCCGTCGCCGGACATGATGATCGACTCGGGACCGATGGCGACGTGGATGTGGGTGTCGGTCGCGAAGTCGAGAGGGCCGTGGGCGAGGCGGACGGATCCGCCCGGACAGGCGAGATCGAGCGTGGTTCGAGTCGCCGTCCCGTCGTTGGCGACGTCGATGTCGATGGCGAACGGTCCCCGAGGATCCAGCGCGGCCCACACCGACTCGATCTCCGGGATGAACTCCCGAATCGCGGTGCGGATCACCGGTCCCCCGAGAAGCCCCTGCCGCCAGTCGCACCCGAACGACCATTCCTCGGGGATGGTCGGTTCCATCCCTTCGAGCACGAATCGATCGGTCGGCGGTTCGCCGGAGGGACCAGCGAGAATCGACGCGTCGAAGAACCGTGCGCCGGCTTCGGTGAACTCGATCCGACCATCCGCGAGCGCGAGGGCGAGTCGCGGCGCGGCACTCCCGAGGGCCTGCGAAGTGCCGTCGATCTCGACGGTGCCGCCCACGAGACTCGGCACGATCTCGCCCTCGCCCCCGTCGCGTCGAAGGGCGAGATGCGCGTCGATGGCCCCGGCGATCCCGCGCCGGACCCACATCGAGTCGGCACTCGGCTTCCGCGTGGCGTCGAGCCAGGTTCGGGCGTCGAGGCCCCGACAGACCACCTCGAGGTCGAGCGCGGGCGTCCGCGGCAGGATCGAGCCGCTCAATTCGACGGTGGCGGGCGCACCCGGCTGTTCGAGACGACCCTCGAGACCGGTGATCGCGACCTCGCCCGGCACGAGTTCGACCCGACCCGACACCCCGTCGAAGGCCGATGCGGAGGGCCAGGCGAGATCGAGGGAGGAGATCGCCTCGACGAGCGGCGGCAGAAGCCGGGCCCGAACGTCCGCGAACTCCGCGGTGAACGCCCAGTCCGGATCGAGCCCTCCATCGGGATCCGGCGTCAGCACGCCTTCGATCGCCAGCCCGCCCCGCGCGTCGACGAGATCCGCCCAGCCGCGGGGGCAGGCCTCCGCGGCAACGATCCACTCCGGTGGCGCGATCGTCGCCAGCAGCACCGGGCTCGGTCGGTCGTCGGGGATGCGGATCGACAGATGCGGCTCGAAACCACGTTCCCGGGAGCCGTCGACGGGATCGCGGCCTCGCGGAATGTCGATCGCGCCGGAGACGACGCCACGTCCCCCACGCGGCGTCGTGAAGGGGATTCCAGCACCCTCCAGCACGATCCGTTCGTCCTCGAGGCGTACGACGCCCCGGCCGGTGATCGCGGGATAGGGAAAGGCGGCGGGCAGCACGCCGATGTCCTCGATTTCGATCGTCCCGGTGGTGCGGATCGGCGCGTCCTTGCCGAGTCCCTGTTCGATCCGGAGATCGATGCCGACGAGACCGCCGAGATGGAAGGGCTCGGCCTCGATCCGGCGTTCGATCGCCGCAAGTTCGGACTCGAGACGGGGGCGTGCGGGATCGTCGGGGGACGTCGAGCCGAGGCGCCGCTTCAGCACCTCTCGAACCTCGCCCGCGCCGTCGAGGGAGGATGCGGTCTCGAGCAGGTTCAGCGCCGAAAGCCGCGCCGCCGCGTCGCGATCGAAGAGCTCCTCGAGCAGGCGTCGGGGACCGTCCTCGAGCGACGCCATCAGGTGCTCGTCGATCGGGAGGTTCGGGCTCTCGATCGAGATGTCCACCGCGACGTCGCCGGCGGGAAGAAGCAGCTCGCCGGTGATCGAGACGTCCGCGCCGGTCGGGCCGCACCCGGTCAGATCGAGGATCTCGACCCGTTCGTCCTCGAATCGGAGTTCGGCCGCGATCTCCGTCAGCGGATAGGGGAAGCGGAAGTACGCCCCCTCTCCCCGTCGCAACCGGAGGGATCCGGACTGCTGGACGCGCATCGCGGTGCGGCCGTCGCCGCCGACGTCCTCGTCGGGACTCCGCTCGACGTGGAGATCGACCTCGAGTTCCCACGCCCGGGCGCCGAGCCTCTCGAGGATCCGGGCCGCGACGAGGGGGAGCTCGATCGCCGGAGCGCCGCCGGGGCCTTCGTTCGCGGGCACCGTCCCGAAGTCCCTGATCTTCAGGTCGAGTTCGAACTCCGCGGTCTCCAGCACCCGATCGAGCAACGCCTGGGGATCCTCCCAGGCGAGTTGCGCCTCCGGGGAGGCGAGCAGGTCGATCTCGAATCCGAGGTCGAAGGGGACCTGCATGGTCGAGGCGTCCTCGCCGCCGAGCGTGCCGCGACATTCGACCAGTTCGAGGTGCTCGCCGTCGAACTCGATCAGGCCCTCGGTGATCCGCAGGAGGGGGGGCTCGATCTCGGACTCGATCTCGCCGCCCCGGAATCGAGCCCACGACTCCCCGTCGACGTCGAGGCGGATCCGGAGCTCCTCGATCGAGAGGTAGGAGGAGAGGGTCCCCGAGGGGCCCTGCTCGAAGGCGATGGAACTCACCCTGCCGTCGAGTTCGAGTCGCTCGCAGAGCTCGCGGATCGTCGGCGGGGCGATCCGCCACGCGTCCGGTCCCAACGCCACGCTGCCCATCGTCATCGACAGCGGCATCGATCCGCTCGACGAGCCGGTCTCCATCTCGAGGGCGACGTCGAGGGTCAGTCCATCGCGAAGATGCTCGCCCCCCGCACCGGTCTCCCAGAACTTCAGTTCCAGACGACGCGGCGTCGAGGACGCGGCCTCGCCTTCTCCGGCGGGGACCGGGCCGTCGATCGCCGTCGGCGGCGGGACGATCTCGCCCCCGAAGGTTCGATGGCCCGAGGAGACCCAGACGCCGCCGGTGGACTCGCCGGACTCCAGACGAATGCGTCGGGCGACGATCCGCGGAAGGCCGCCGGAAGACGAGGAGGCGTCGCGATCGAACGCCAACTGCGCCAGGTTGAGTTCACCCAGCAGGTCGTCGCCGTCTCCGAGCCGCTGGGCGAGGCGCACCAGACCGCCCTCGATCTCGATCCGCTCGATCGTCGGCGCCTCGTCGAGCAGCGACATCGGCTCCACGGTCGCCTCCGTGCGGTCGAGGCGAATCGCCTCGGCGGCGGGACCATCCCAGCCCGGCACCCGAACCACGAGATCCGAGACGATCCATCTCCTTCCCCAGTCGGCGGGGCGAACCGAGGCGATCTCGACGGAGACGGCCGTCCTGAACATCGACTCGAGATGTCCGGCCACGATCGAACCCAGGACGACCGGTCCGATGGTCGCCGCGGCCAGCAGCCCTGCGGCGACCACCGCGGCGGTGGCGATCGTCGATCGAAGGACGCGACGACGCAGCGACCGGGACCGGCGCGGCGGGGCGGAAGGGGCGTCAGGCGGGAGGTCGTGACTGGAAACCATGGACGGAGGGGTCGGTCCACGACCGACCCTGGCTGCCGGCTGGTCGCCGACTGGCGGCAGGTCGAGGGCGACCGTCGGGCGAGGCGTGTTCTCGGCCCGCATCGGCGAGTCGCCATGGTAGGTCGGTGGTCCGCGGAACCACCTGTCGGAACGACGGAATCGCGAACTCGCCGGTCGGCATCGGGGCGGAGGAGCACGAGGCGGGCCGCCCGGCGTTCCCACGCGGAGGCTCGTCTAGACTCGCGATGTGCCACGTCCCTTTCGCACCGCCGATCCCTCGCCATCGGAGGTGCCGCGGATTCGCCGGTCGCGGGGGGCGACGTCCGTCGCATCGAACTCGGGCGGGATTCCCCAGGACCCGCGGCCGATCCCATCCGTCGGCCGCGGACATCCCGTCCTCGCGGTCGTTGGGGGCGTTGAAGGCCTCGGCGTCGTCGAGGCGTCGGCGGGGGCGGCGGGCGGCGCGTCCGCGGAGGGGGGCCTCTCGATCGCGGTCGCGATGCTGATCGTCGGCGGCGCCGTGCTGGTGGCGCTGCTGGTGGCCCTCGTCGCGAGGGCGGGACGCCCCGCGGCGCCCCCGACCCGTCGGGCCGAGACGCCTTCGACCGACCCGTGGCGGGAAGCGGGACGCCGCCACGACGTCCCTGCGAAGGACGATCGGGAAGCATTCGAATGAGCGGCTCCCCGATGCGCCCCCGCGTGCTCGTCACCGGTGCGAGTCGCCGAATCGGCCGCGCCGTCGCGGTCGAGCTCGCCCGTCGGGGGTGCGATCTGGTGTTGACGACCTCGAAGGGGATCGAGTCGCTCGAGACGACCGTTGCGGCGGTGCGCGAGGTGGGCGGCCGCGCGTCGATCGAGACGCGGCGCCTCGAGCTCGAGTCGCTGCAGGCACCCGCGGACGCTGCGGCGGCGCTCGGTTCGGAGGTGGTCGCGGCGCCGCTCGATGGCGTGGTCCACAACGCGAGCGTCTACGAACCGTCTCCGCTCGAGTCGCTCGACCGGGGCCGCCTGCATCGGGACTTCGACGTGCACGTCGGCGGGGTCCTGCTTGCGACCGCGGCGGTGCGGGAGGCGCTTCGACGCTCGCGCCTGCCGGCGCGGCCGGCGGTGGTCCTGCCGCTCGACATCCACGCTGCGGGCCGGCCGCGCCGTGGATGGTCGAGCTATCTCGCGAGCAAGGCCGCGCAGGCGCAACTCGTCGAGGGACTCGCGGTGGAACTCGCCCCGGAGGTCCGGACCGTCGGCATCTCGTTCGGCGCGGTGATGTGGCCGGAGGGAAGCGATCCCGCGGCGATCGAACGCTACGAGGAGCGGGTGGCGCTGGCCCGCAGCGGCACGCCCGAGGAGGCCGCCGCGGCGCTGGTGTGGGCGTTGCTCGACGCGCCGTTCGTCACCGGCACCACGGTGCGGGTCGACGGAGGGCGCTGGCTGCGTTGATCGCACCTCGGTTCGACCGGGTCGCCGGCGGTTCCGAGATCGATCACCCGCGAGGCGCATCCGGCGGCGCGGTCGCCGTCTCGACCGCACGGCGGAGCTCCGCAAGCGAGGAATGGTCGGGATCCTCGAGGCCGGCCCGCTCGAGGCAGCGTCGCGCCGCCTCGCGATCGCCCGCATCGAGATGCCGCCGCGCCGCTTCACGCCACGCCTCCCCGAGCCACGTCGCCTGAGGCGAACCTTCGATCGCCAATCGCTCCCAGATCTCGGCCGCCTTCGCGGGACGACCGAGGGCCATCCAGCACATGGCGATCTCGCGGGTCGCGGGGAGACGCGGGGACCCCTGCGTCGGCATGGCCGAAAGCAGCGTGATCGCCTCCTCGCAGCGACCGAGTCGTCGCAGCCACACCGCCTGTCGCATGCGCCACGCGGCGTTGTCGGGATCGAGCCGAACGCTCTCTGCGATCAGATCGAGTCCGGTCTCGTCGCCGTCGGCGAGATGCAGTTCGCCGAGCACCGCCGCGGCGAACGGTTCGTCGGGTCGCCGGGCGCGGACGAGCTCGGCGATCTCGATCGCCTCGCGGCGCCGGCCCGTCGTTTCGAGGTCGAGGGCGAGGCGCAACGCCGCCTCGACGTCGTCGGGGTCGCGTTCGACCAGTCGACGCCAGATCGTCTCGGCCTCGGCGTGTCGATCGGCGCCTTCGAGCAGCGTCGCGGCGAGGGCGAGGGTCTCGCGATCCTCGATGCCGCCGGCGATCGCCCGCAGCAGGGCATCGGCGGCGGCGGAGGATCGGTCGACGCGGGCGGCGGCGCCGTCGCCGGTCGGACCGCCGGGGATCGTCCGTTCGGCGAGGCGCACCCGACCGAGTCGCAGGGCGACCGAGGCGTCCTCGGGATGACGTTCGGCGAGGCGCGACGCGACGCGGGCGGCCTCGTCGATCCGGCGGGCCTCGAGCAGGCGATCGATCGCGGCGAGGGCATCCTCGCGGCGTTCGACGGCTTCGGCGGCTTCGGCGGCACCCGGCGGGGTCGCGGGTTCGGAGGGCTCGCCGCAGCCCGATGCCGGGAGAAGCATCGCGACGGCCGCGGCGACGCCGGGAACGACACCTCGTCCCGGTACCATGCGACCCCATGACCGCTTCGCCATCCGACGCACGTGAGGACTCCTCGGTGGGCACCGTCGCGGACGCGTCCTCCGAAGGAACGCCGCCGCTCGCGAAATCCTACGTGCCCGGCGAGTGCGAGCCGTCGGTGCGGGCGCGATGGCGGGAGGCGCGATGCTTCCACGCCGAGCCGGGGCCGAGCCGGGTTCCCGCGAGGCCGCCCTTCGCGGTGCTGATTCCCCCGCCCAACGTGACCGCGGCGCTGCACCTCGGCCACGCCCTCAACAACACCCTGCAGGACGTGCTGGTCCGTTGGCGCCGCATGCGCGGCCACAACACCCTGTGGATGCCGGGCACCGACCACGCCGGCATCGCCACCCAGACCGTCGTCGAGAAGCGACTGCTTCGCGAAGGCGTGCGGCGCACCGACCTCGGCCGCGAGCGGTT
>Ga0180430_10004481_pt1 | contig 11782 bp, 6 predicted proteins | sample SS_ome_9_FD_132999 | JGI IMG/M metagenome (GOLD analysis project Ga0180430, IMG submission 132999) | Hypersaline lake sediment archaeal communities from the Salton Sea, California, USA - SS_1_S_2 metaG | ecosystem: Environmental > Aquatic > Non-marine Saline and Alkaline > Hypersaline > Sediment... | reverse complement strand
CCGCCGAGGGCACGCCGTCCGCCGAGGGCACGCCGTCCGCCGAGGGCACGCCGTCCGTCGCGGGTGAAGGTACCGCCGCCTCCGAAGCGGCGGACCCGGCGCCGATGGCCGGAACTGCGCCCACGGCGGGCGCGTCGACGGCGCCCGCAGAGCTCCCGCCTGAGGGGCCCCTGCCCGTCGGGCCCCCGCCCGTCGGGCCCCCGCCAAGCTGGAGGGTGAGGCCTCCGTCCGTCCGGGCGGAGCCGTCCGCGAGGAGCTTCGCCTCGAGGATGTTTTCCATGCCCACAAATTCGGCGACAAAGCGCGTGGCGGGGCGCCGAAAGATCTCGTCCACCGCTCCCACCTGCTGGAGGCGGCCCTGGTGGATTACCGCCGCTCGATCGCCCAGACTCAGAGCATCGCGAAAATCGTGGGAGACCATAATAAACGTGGTACCGGTTTCGTGGTGGATACGGCGGAGGGTACGCCGGATCTCCTCGCGAAATCGCGGGTCCAGCGCGGAGAGGGGCTCGTCCAGGAGTACGATCGACGGCTGCGTTGCGAGCGCGCGCGCCAGGGCGACCCGCTGTGACTCACCGCCACTGAGGGTATCCACGCGCCGGTGGAGCAGGGTGCGTAGGTCCAGGACGTCGTAGAGATGTTCGAGATGTGCCGCTTCCCCGTTCGACCCGCGATTTGATCCGTACCGCAGACCAAAGCGAACGTTTGCCTCCACACGAAGGTGCGGGAAAAGCGCGTAATCCTGGTAGACGATCCCGATTCCCCGCCGTTCCGGCGGCAGGCGCGTCACGTTGCGGCCGGCCACAACCACCGACCCCGCGGTGAGTGGTGCGATGCCGAGCACCGCCTCGAGGAGTACCGTCTTGCCCGCGCCGGTGGGGCCCATTATTACGAAGAACTCGCCGGTTTCAATATCCAGCGATACGTCGTCCAGACAAAAATCGTCATAGGTGACGGTGATTCCGCCGAGCGAGACGGCGGTGTTTCCCGGGGTCATCGGCGCACCTCCCCGACGGTCCAGCCGCGCATCGTCATCGCCCGGAGCAGAAAGAACAGGGTTAAGCTCACGAGGATGAGCCAGAACGCCACCGGTTGGGAGTAGCGCAGGCCGAACGCCTCGTATCGCTCGTAGATCAGGACCGGCGCGATCATCGGGTGGTACGCGACGATCACCACCGCGCCAAACTCGCTCACCGCACGGGCCACCGCCATCACAAAGCCCACCACCATGCTGCGCCACGCCAGGGGCAGGCTTACCCGGAAGAAGGACTGCCGCGCGTTGGCGCCGAGCGTGCGTGCCACGTTCTCGAGCCGCGGGTTTACCGCCTCAAAGCCGCTCTTCGCGCTGTTGATGTAGAGGGGTGTCCCCACAAACACCAGTACCGTCACGATACCGGCGACGCTGCCCATAAGCCGAATCCCCAGGGACAGCAGGATTCGACCCAGCCAGTAATTGCGCCCGGCGATACCGAGGATCGCAATCCCGATCACCGGGTGGGGGATGACGATGGGCAGATCGATGATCGCCTCCACCAGGCGCTTGCCGGGAAAGCGGTAGCGGGCCAGGACGTACGCCAGGGGCGTCCCCAGGGCGACCGCGATGAGTGCCGCCAGAACGGCGGAATAGATACTGAGCCAGATCGAACGGTAGACCTCGTCTTCCTGAATCGTAGCGATGATCGCCGCCCCGGAAGGGGCGGTGACCATACGGATGAGCGGCAACAGAATAAAGATGAGAATGATGCCGCCCAGCGACAGGCTGACGCTGAAAAACAGGTCCCGCTGTCGCCTCAGTTTCGAACCTCCACGAGCTCCTGAAGCGATTCCGGAAGTGCATCGTACATCGTCGCAGTGGGTACGCGGGCGGGGATAAACGGCGGCTGGCCCATCTCGCGGAGGATCCGCAGACCGTGCTCCGGATCGAGCATGTACTCAAGAAACGCCTGGGCCGCTACCGGATTTGGGGCGTCGTGGACAAGGGTGATCCCATAGGTGATCGATCCACCGCGCATCTCGATCATCGCTCCCGGCTCGGAGCCGGTCACTTCCACCACCGCCGTGGCGTATTCGTCGTCAAACTCGTAGTTGCCCAGGTTTATCGCGTCTGGAATCGTTACGTAGTTGAGTCCGTGCTGTTCCGCCACCGAGAGATACTCCCAGGCGTAGTCCATGTTTCCCGTCTGGAGGAGCGAGATCAGGTCTACCGACTTGGGGCGAACGTTCTCCTCCGGGCGGTTAGCCAGCAGGTCCTGGTAGAGCCCTCGTTGGCCGTAATGCCGTTCCGCAAGTTGCATAACCATGAGCGATCGGTATCCGCAGGGATCCAGGTTGGGATCGGAGTGACCCCAGACGACGCCGGGCCGCGTGAGGATATCGTACCAGTTGTCCGCGTTTACCTCGTCGGCAAAGCGGGAACTGTCGGTGTAGCACAACACAAGCTGGTTGGTGGCAAAACGGATGTTCACGGTGGCCCAGTCCGGGATGAGGATCTTGTCTATCACGGTGTAGTCGGCGCTGGCCATGATATCCGCCGGCTTGGCCAGCTCCGAAATCTTGCGGGCACTGGCGGTACTGCCCGCGGCCTCGCGCTGCAGATCGACCCCGGGATACATCTCCTCAAACTCCCGTTCCATCGTCTCAAAGGGTACCGAGAGACTTCCCGCGTGGAACATCGTCAGGACGCCCGTAACCTCCGGCTCGTCCGCCGCGGGTTCCTCTACCTGGCCGGTAGCAAACGCTGCGGACGCGATGATGAGGACCAAAACGAATACCGCCGCCGATACACGTTTTCCGTTCATAAGAGACCTCCTCTGGTGTGAAAATTGGATTTCTTTCGCAAAATCCTACCGGAGGGAAGCCGTGTTGTCAATTAAAATATCTGTTCCGTCACGTATTACGGACGGATAAAATCGTCGCGCGGTGTCGGCAGGATTTCGTGCAGGCGGATCGCCCTTCGACTATAATCTCTAAAAGGGACGGGGGACCCACGGAGATTGCCGGATGATTGACACAAATCGACTCATGCAGGACTCGCCGTTCGGGTATGCGTACCACCGGATCGAGGTGGATGCTGCCGGTACACCCGTGGATTACACCTTTCTCGACGTAAACGAGGCGTTCGAGGCGCTTACGGGGCTTCAGCGCGATGCGATCATCGGGCGGACGGTGACGGAGGCGATCCCCGGGATCGAGAAGGACTCTTTCGACTGGATCGGATTCTATGGTCGGGTCGCCCTCAACGGCGGGACCGAGATGTTCGAGCAGTATTCCGATCGCCTCGGCAAATGGTACCAGGTCCACGCCTACGCGCCCGAGCCCGGAACGGTCGCGACCGTCTTTATCGATGTGACCGAACGACGGATCCTGGCGGACGTGGCGGAGACGTTCAACGATTTTACGTCGGACACCCTGGACCTGCAGTACGTTGTGGATACGGCTAAGCAAATATCGGGTGCGCGCTACGCCGTTCTCAACCAGTTTGAAGAGGACGGCCGGTCCTTCATCACCGTGGCGTACAGCGGGCCCCATGCGCCTGTCGAGGAGGCGGCGCGCCGATTCGGTATCCACTTTGAGGGACATCGATGGGCTCCCGACCCGGCGAGGGAGGAGAAGATCGCCGCCTCGCAGACCACCGAGTTTGAGCGCCTCTCGGATCTGACCGGCGCAACGTTGCCGCGCAGGGCGATCGACGCGCTCGCAAGAGCGTTTGGAGTCGGTGGGGTCGCCCTTGTCAAAGCAAGCCGACGCGATCACATGATCGGTGATTTTACGCTGATTTTTGGTCGGGACGAAGGACTGCGTAATCGGGAGCTGATGGAAACCTACGCGGACCTCACGGGAATGCTCCTGGATCGAATCGCCGGTGAGACGGCGGCGCGGAGGCAGCGGGAGCAGCAGACGATACTGCTCGATAACATCCACACCCAGGTCTGGTACCTTACGGACGAGCATACCTACGGGGCGGTCAACCGGGCCCACGCGGAGTTTAACGGGGTGGAACCGGAGGACCTGGCGTTCAAGGATATGTACGAAACCTTTCCCCGGGATGTCGTCGAGGTGTGTCGTGTGGGAAACCGCACGGTCTTTACGGAAAAACGCTCGATAACAACGGAAGAATGGGTGTATCACGCCTCGGGGGAGCGACGACTCCTGTCGATCACCAAGACACCCAAGCTCGATGAGGCGGGCAACGTGGAGTACGTGATCTGCTCCGCCGAGGACATCACCCGGAGACGAGAGGCAAAGGAAGAACTTCGGCGACAGACGGACTTTCTCAATGACGTCCTCGACAGCATCCAGGATGGCGTGAGTGTCCTCAGCACGAACCTTACGGTACTGCGGACGAATGAAACGATGGAACGGTGGAACGCGGACCGGTTGCCTCTGGTAGGGAAGAAGTGCTACCAGGCGTACCAAAACTCCGATATTCCCTGCGACCCCTGTCCGAGTCTTCGCTGCATACAAAGCGGTCGTGTCGAATCGGACGTTTCTCAGATTCCCAATGAGAAAGGCCCGGGCTGGGTCGAGGTATACAGTTTTCCCATGAAGGACCGCGTCACCGGCGAGGTTACCGCGGTGGTCGAGTTTGTACGAGACGTGACGGACCGTAAAGAGACGCAACGCATCCTTGAGGAGGAACGGCTTCGCCTCCGAGGGATCCTCCAGGGGACCAACGCCGGCACCTGGGAACAGGACATCCCGACCGGTGAGTCGATCTTTAACGAGCGCTGGGCGGAGATAATCGGCTACACCCTTGACGAGATTAGCCCCACCTCCATCGAGACCTGGGATCGCTACGCCCATCCCGACGATCTGGCCCGGAGCAGAGAGCTTCTGCAACGCCACTTCGCGGGCGAGCTTGATCACTACGAGAACGAACTCCGCATGCGTCACAGGAACGGATCGTGGATATGGGTATTCGACAACGGAAAGGTCGTGGAGTGGAGCGACGCGGGAGAGCCTCTCCGGGCGTTCGGAACGATCCTCGATATCACGGCACGGAAACGTCACGAGATCGAGATCGCCGAGCATCGGACGGAGCTGATCAACACCTTGAGGCACATGCCGGGTCACGTGTTCCGGTTTCGTCGCGGCGCGCGCGATCGCATCGTCGCCGTGGTCAGTGAGGGCGTGATCGCCGAAGCGGCGGGACTGACCACCGATCGGATAGGCGGACGCACCCTGCGTGAGACTATGCACCCCGATTTGAATGCCCAGGTCGGACCGCAGTACGAACGGGCGTTGGCGGGGGAGCAGGTGGACTTTGAGATGCCGAGCGGTGATCGCTGGTATCGGACGGTGATCGTACCGTACCGCAGCGACGAGAACGGCCTGGTTCAGGAGGTGATCGGCTACACCAACGATATCACCGATCGCAAACGGGCCGAGGACGAACTCATATTCGCCAAGGAGGCTGCGGAGGCGGCAGGGAAGGCCAAGAGCGAGTTTCTTGCAAATATGAGCCACGAGATTCGGACCCCACTCAACGGCGTTATCGGGTTTACCGAGCTGCTTCAGGGGACGGAGCTTACGCCGATTCAGCGCCAATACCTGGAGAACGCCAACTCGTCGGCGGATTCGCTCATGGCGGTAATCAACGACATCCTGGACTTCTCCAAGATCGAAGCGGGACGCCTCGAGCTCGAGACGGTCCGTACCGATATCATCGAACTGCTCGAACAGAGTGTGGACATCATCACGTTCGCCGCTTCGCGAAAAAAACTTGAGGTTCTTCTCAACATCGATCCGGATATGCCGCGGTACGCCGTGATCGATCCGGTACGGCTCAAGCAGATACTCGCCAACCTGCTCTCCAACGCGGTGAAGTTTACCGAGCGGGGAGAGATAGAGCTGGCGGTTCGATTTCACGAAAATGGCGGCGACAACGCCGATGACGGCCGCCATGAAGGGATATTCTCTTTTTCGGTTCGCGATTCCGGAATCGGTATCTCTCAGGCGCAACAGGCAAAGCTGTTCCAGGCGTTCTCGCAGGCGGATACCTCCACTACACGCAAGTTTGGCGGAACCGGCCTCGGGTTGATTATCTCCGACACGCTCGTGCGAAAGATGGGAGGCGCGATCGAAATAGAGAGCGCCATCGATGCCGGTTCGGTATTTTCATTCGCGATACGGACACCCTATGAATACGGCGAGCGAATGGAATCGATATCGATACCGGGTATTGTGCGGTGCTTGGTCGTCGACGATAACGAGCAGAACCGACTGATCATCGAAAAAACAGCCGCCACCTGGAACGTGGAGTGTGTATCCGCCGCCGACGGCTATGACGCGCTCAGAATACTCGAAGAGTCGCCCCTGTTCTCGGTGATTATCATGGACTACCATATGCCCGATCTGGATGGTCTCGATACGATACGGATGATCCACGAGAGAGCCCCCGCCGTCATCGCGAAAACACCGGTGATCATGCTTCACTCCGCTGCGGACGGGCAGGAGTTCCATGAGGTGTGCAGGGACCTGGGGGTCCGGTTCTCTCTGATCAAGCCGATCAAGACGACGGAACTCCGAACCTATCTGCGCGATATCGGCGCGGGAGCAGATGCGACGGTAGCCAGGGGCGGGGATCAAGCCGGTGCGGATCGGGATCGCCACGAGTCGGCGGAGGACAAAATCGGGTACGCATCGGTCCTGCGGGCCGGCCTTGTTCTCATCGCCGAGGATAACGAGGTCAACCTGACGCTCACACGGGCGCTGGTCGAGACGGTTTTTCCCCACGCGAAAATCCTGGAAGCCCGTAACGGCGTCGAGGCGGTGGTGGCCGCGACGGCGTCTCGACCGGATCTGATCCTGATGGATGTGCAGATGCCGGAGCTCGACGGGGTGGATGCCACTCGGCAGATCAGGGCCGCCGAACCGGACCCGGCGCATCCCATCCCGATCGTGGCGCTCACTGCCGGTGCGCTTGCGGAGGAACGCCAACGTTGTCTCGACGGCGGGATGGACGACTTTCTCACAAAGCCGGTGCGACAGGAGGAGCTCCGGACGGTGCTTCGGCGGTTTCTGGCGTCCGATACGGAGACGCAAACGAGCTCGGAGGTCCCCCATTTTGACCACCCGGCGCTATTGGAACGCCTCAATGACGACGGTGATCTGGCGCGGCAGTTGATTGACGAGACACTGGGAACACTACCCGTCCGGATCGCCGATTTGCGGACCGCAGCGAATGCGGCGGACTACGTCGAGGCGGCAAAACTGGTTCACTCCATCAAAGGGATTTCTCTGACCGTACAGCTTACGCCGCTGGCGGAACTCTGCGCGGTTCTCGAGAACGAACTCAAGAACCTACCGACGGACACGGAAACGGCGGCGGCTGCCGACGGGATCCGATCCCGGATCGGGGCGATCGCCCGCGAATGGGACGCTGCCGAAGCGGAGCTGCGGCTATACGGGATCGGTAACGATAGCTAAAGCCGGCGCCTTCCGGTGTTTCAGAAGGACTATCGATAAACACGCGAATACCCGTGGCGTAATAGACGCACGTAAACGCGATGTCGCCGAAATTTGTCCCAGGGCAACGGTCATGAGGTGTTTCGGCGTATCGTTTTATGGTAGGATCGCGCAGCACCATATCCCCGGATTTCAACTGGAAAACACTGATTGTGACAACTGCACGAGATTCCTTTGCGCGTGATCGCTTCACCTGGCTCGCTTACTTTATGCTGGCGTATTTCGCCTACATGCAATCGATGCTTGGGCCGTTGGTTCCGTTCCTGCGGGCCGAGCTGAATCTGAACTACACGATAGCCGGCCTCCATTTGAGCGCCTTCGCCGTGGGAATGATCGTCTCCGGTCTGCTGGCCGATCGGCTTGCCGAACGCTGGGGGCGACAAGTCGTCTATTGGGGTGGTGCTCTCGGTATGGCGGCGGGCGCCACGGTTCTCGTGCTGGCCAGACATCCGCTGCTCACGGTCGGTGGCGTACTGATCATGGGAACCATGGGCTCGTTGGTTCTGATTCTTGTGCAGGCGATGCTGGCGGACCGGCATGGCGTTCGACGGGCCACCGCTTTCACCGAGGCCAATGTCGCCGCCGCGGTCTCCTCTATGCTGGCACCGCTGGTGCTTGGAATAATGGCCGAGACCGGATTCGGCTGGCGCTGGGTTCCGACTCTCGGCAGCGTAACCGTGGTGATCGTGGCGCTACGCTTTGGTCGTGATCCGGTGCCCGCGGGACGTCGGGTCGAGCGGGACAGCTCATCCGGCGCGGGGCGCGTCAGCGCCCTACCGAGCCTCTTCTGGATGTATTGGCTGGTCATTCTGGCGATCGTTGCGGGAGAGTGGTGTCTCATCTTCTGGGGAGCGGATTTTCTGGTAACCGTGGTGGGTTTGCAGCGAAATCTGGCGGCAACGCTGTTGACCGTTTTCTGGTCCGCCTACGTGGTGGGCCGCTTCGGCGGCAGTCGCCTGACCGCGTCGGTCTCTGCACACCGGCTGTTGCTCCTGGCGTTCGCGGTCAGCATGATCGGTTTTTATCTGTTCTGGCTGGCGGGACACGCCTGGCTCAACGTGGCCGGCCTTTTCCTGGTGGGTCTGGGATTCTCCAATCTCTTCCCGCTCGGTATTTCGGTGGCGGTGGAGGCCGCCGGGGAGCGATCGAGCGCCGCCAGCGCCCGGATTTCTCTCGGGGCGGGTCTGGCGATCCTGACGGTGCCGTTGCTGCTCGGCGGTTTCGCGGATCGGGTGGGCATATTCAATGCCTACGCGCTGGTAGCGTTGCTGCTGCTCGTAGCGGTTGGATTGACGGTCCTCGCAAATCGGCTGGGCAGGCGATATGCGCGAGGTGATTAGTACCTGTGGTCAAACGGACCAACCGGCGGGTTGAAACGCCGATACCAATACAGCGGATATACGCCATATTTATTTGACACCGCCGCTTTCTACACCACTTTACGGGGTTCTACCGTTCACGCCGCAGGTATGCTCCGGAAATCGATGCAGCACTGGAGCTTCTCAATCCTCTCAGACAGTTCGGTGTCCGCAAACCTCGGGGCGGTTCACCCGTCTTCCGTGAGCGACTTCAAGGTGGCGATTGTGCGGCGGCACCACTCCAACTGCATCGTCGCTGCGGATATACCGTAGTCAATGGTGGTTCCGACGAGCTGCAACGAATCGGCGGGGAGCGTGTCGGGGTCGGAATCATCCCGATACGCGGTGTAGGTCCGGCTCAGGTCTTGCATTTGCCCCAGATACGACTCGACCTGCGGAATGAGAGACGGAGCGTCCTCTCTGCGGGCAAAAAAGAGTTTGAGAAGCAGCTCGTTGCGACCGGGGCGCAGGTGGAAGTCCGGCGATCGTATCCAGGTGATGAGTTCTTCATGTCCAGGGGGGAGGATCCGATAGGTGACCTGCGGTCTGCCTTCGGTAGACCGCTCCACGACCTCGATTTTCCCTTCCTCCCGAAGAGCCTCGAGGGTGGGGTAGATCTGTCCGTAGCTCTCCTTCCAGAAGTGAACCGTCGTTTCCGACAGCAGCCTCCGAATCTCGTACCCTGTGGACGGCTCGAACGACAGTACGCCAAGGATCGCGCAGCGTGTCTTGCTCCGTCGATGCGAATGAGCGCTCATCGATTGACTTATATATCTTTTAGTTATATCGTTCAATGTATCATGAAGATATATGGAATCGTCATGGCCGGAGCGGCCGGCCTGTTCGGTTTGTTTCACCTGTTGGTTATCGCCGGGGTGATTCCCTCGACGGTCGTGTGGGGTGGTCGGATCACCGATCGAAGGAAGTTGATCGTGATGGAGAGTATCTCATTCATCGTTCTGATCGGTATGGGGGCGCTGGGCTACGCCCGCGGTTTCGCACTGTCGAGGGGAGAGGCCGCCGCGTTTCTCGGAATCGCGATGTGGGTGCTTGCGGCGCTTTTCACCTTCAATACCGTGGGCAATCTATTCGCGAAGACCCGATTCGAGCGATACGCCTTTACTCCGGTGACGATGATACTGGCCTACCTGAGTGTCCGACTGGCGCTGGGGCGCTGAGGCTGAACAGAACACGCCCACTCGTGCAGGCGCTGTTCTCGCTTCCGCGCGATCGCGATCCTGATCGTCGCGCCGGCAGACGTCGCAGTAGGCGTGTACCGGCGTATCCGGCGTGGGTGGAGCCCCATCGCACCACCACCGGAGCGATACCCAATCGAAGAACTCCGACCGGAACGCGTCCCGTGGGGATTTCGTGGATGCACAACGCGGCGATTCAAGGCATAGTGTCGCTATGGTTCGCGGCGTGTTGCCAACCAAACTGCGTCCTCCGGTCCGTCACTCGGGCAGCACGGTGTCTCGTGATCGTCTAACTGACCTGCTGAACGACGGACTCCACGGTGGAATCACGCTCGTCTGTGCACCCACCGGGTACGGGAAGACGACCCTTGTCGCCGATTGGCTGGAGCAGCTCAACGAAGCAACGTGCTGGTTCACGATAGACGCTCTTGATAACGAGCCGCGGAGGTTCCTCGCTCACTTCCTCGCGGCGTTGCAGACGGCGTTTCCCGCAATTGGTCTCCGACTGGAAACGATGCTTGATACGCCGGAACCGCCGGCGGTAGCGGATTTCGTGACCGAGCTGATCGATGAGGTGGACATGACCGACGAGCAGGTCACGTTTGTGTTCGATGATTTCCACCTGATCGATGAAGAGCAGATCACAGCAGCCGTGGCGTCATTCTCAGAGCACCTGCCCCGCGGCATGCGTCTCGTCATTACATCTCGCGAAGAGCCGCCGTTGCCACTACCACGACTCCGTGCACACGGGCGGCTCGCGGAGCTTCGGATGGCCGAGCTTCGGTTCAGCGCTGCCGAGGCGAACGACTTCGTTGGTAGTGCGCTGAGCCTGACCCTTGACGGCAGCGAGCTTGAGGTCCTTCTTGCACGCACCGAGGGTTGGGTTGCCGGATTGCAGCTGGCGGCACTGTCGCTCACCACGGCTGAAGACAGATCCGGGTTTCTCCAGTCCTTTGCCGGCAGCCATCGATTTATCCTGGACTATCTGGTGGAAGAAGTACTCGACCGCCAAAGTGACGTTGTGCGCGATTTCCTCTTTCAGACATCGATCCTCACCGAAATGTCGGCTCCGTTGTGTGACGCGGTAACGGGAAGAGACGATAGTCAGGCGTTGCTCGAGCGGCTCGAACGGACGAACATGTTCGTTGTGGCGCTCGACGACTCACGTCACTGGTACCGTTACCACCACATGTTTGCCGACGCGATTCGGTCGGTAGCGTTGAGGCGGGACGCGACGGACGTAGCTCAACGACACGCGCAGGCCGGTCGTTGGCATGCCGAGCACGGAGACAGGAGCGCGGCGATCACACATGCCTTCGCCTCGGGCGACTCCAGGCTCGCGGCAGATCTTGTTGAGCGTACGTGGCCCGAACTGTTCTACGGCGTGCGCCCAGCGACGTGGCTTGCCTGGGCGGAACAGCTCCCCACCGCGGAGGTGGCAAGGCGGCCGGTCCTGAGCGCCGCCTGCGCCTGGATGCTCCTCGACGGAGGTGACGTTGGGAGCGCACGTCTATACTTGTCTCAGGCGCACGAACACGCCGATGGACACCGCGAAACGGTCATCGCCAACCGAACTGAGTACGAAACGCTCGGAGGAAGCAACGCCGCCGCCCGCGCCTATCTTGCGCTCATCGAGGACGCTCCAGATGCGGCGCAGTCCCATGCACAACAGGCGCTACACCTGTTGCCACCGACGAGTCATTTCTGGCGCGGTACCGCGGAACTGTTTGTCGGGCTGAGCCACTGGTCGCTAGGCGAGCT
>Ga0180430_10004475_pt1 | contig 11786 bp, 11 predicted proteins | sample SS_ome_9_FD_132999 | JGI IMG/M metagenome (GOLD analysis project Ga0180430, IMG submission 132999) | Hypersaline lake sediment archaeal communities from the Salton Sea, California, USA - SS_1_S_2 metaG | ecosystem: Environmental > Aquatic > Non-marine Saline and Alkaline > Hypersaline >... | reverse complement strand
TTGGTCATGCCCCAGCCGATATCCTCATTATGCCCGGCAACAATGAAGGGTGCACCCGGCAGTGCCACTCCTGTTACATTTAGCCTGCCCTCAATTACCTGGTGCATCTGGTACCATATGCCAGGAGACATCAAACCAAGGTGCATGTCATTGGCCATAATAGGCATGCCTGTTTCACTTTTCTTTCCGGATACAGCCCAATTGTTGGAAGCCTCAAAAACCTGAAGGCCAAGTTTATCAATTAGCTGAATAGTTTTTGTCATGGCCGACTGCAATTCAAGTGTATTGTCCGAACTCATAAACTCAGGGAATACAGGAGTTTTCTGGAACTTCATATCCGGCAATAATTCCTGGAACAGAGTATCAGAAACTACCTGCTGGATTTTATATAGTGCCATATCGGTGTTCCAGCCTGATGAGAGGTCCCATGCCATATACCCTATCAGGTTGAATGAGTGCTCCAGTTCCCAGGGATCTGGCCTGTATCCAAGCATTGTAAATTCAAAACTTAGCTTCTTCTGATTCTTTTCCATATACTGGTTGATCCCGTCTGTGAAGGCCTCCATGGCGACCAGGATTGCAGGATCGGTCTGAGCCCTGATCATTTGTGATTTTTTTGAAAATTCAAGGGCCCTGAAGAGAAGATCTGCCTCTACAAGTCCGGGGTCGAGCACTTCCGAAAGCCGTCCTGTGGTGATTCTCCTCAACAGATCCATTTGCCATAAGCGATCCTGGGCCATAATATAACCCACGGTTCTGTAGAGATCCTCTTCATTGTCGGCATAAATATGTGGTATTCCCAGGGAATCGCGAAACACTGTTACAGGGGCCGATAGCTTTTCAAGATCGATACCCGAATTGTAATCGGGCAGGGCCCTGGTTTTTACATTGTTCAAAAAAATCAAACCGCCGGCAACAGCCAGCACAATCACTACCAGGATAATGGTGAGAATTCGCTTTAAAATTTTCATTTCAGGGATGTCTTATTAGTTCTTGCTGAGCCTGGCATTAAGCTGAACAGGCTGATGGTCACTGTATTTAAAACCTAGATCAAAGGTTTTTACATATTCCAGCTCAATGTTTGGCGATAGAAGGAAACAATCGATGATTGTTGTTAAGGAGCTGTTCTGATTGTAGGGTAGGGCAACTCGCCGATTGCTTGGCATGCTTGTATCGAAGGCCCATTGCCATTCGGGGTCAGGGTAATCTTTCTCGATAAAGCTCAGATCAATGGTATCAAAATGATGCGAGGGTAGCTCAGGTTCAAGACCATAGGGAGTCTGGTTCCAGTCGCCTCCGACAATAACATAATTCCCTTTCTCATATTCTGAAAGAAGGAAATCTCTGAGATAGTTCATCTGTTGGGCTCTTAGGGAGCCATCATCGTAAGCTGAATTGTGCGTATTGATAACAATCAGCTCCTTTTGATTACTCAGTTGATAGCGGTTAAGCAGGAAGCAACGGTCGAGCATAAAGAGTTTCATGGGCCAACTGTAATTCCCGGGAAAACTGTAGCGCTCAACACCACTTGGGCATTGCCTTGACAGGGTCATCAATCCGGATTTTACCTTTCCCATGGGTTCACTAATGGGTATGGGGACAAAACCCACATCGTAGTTCATTCCAAAACTGCTGTGGTATCCGGTAAATTGATCCTGAATAAGCTGAAACTCATTCAAATGATAACTTCTTTTAGAGTCCTGATCCACCTCCTGCAGCAGGATGAAATCGAAGTCCCTGTATTCTGCCAGTGTGTTTTTGATTCCCTTCATGTTTTTTAATACTCCCTCCCTGTCGGGTCTCATTTGCTTTCCGCCATCGTAAAAGAAATCCATGGATGCATCCAGACCGGCATAGCCAATGTTCCATATCAGCAGCTTGATATCCAGGGAGTCGTTTAATATATCCGGTTCACAGTCAATCGATTGGAAGCTTACTTCTTCGGGTTTATAATCATCTATGGTCGCATAGAGAAGGAATACTAAAAATGCTCCAACAAGAATGAGGAGCAGAATCAAAACGGGGCGAATAATTTTCATATTAACAGGCTTGGCTAATTAAAAGTACATAATAAATCTGTTTCGCAAAAAGCGGCTGATTGGAAATTATTCCTAAATTGTCCAGCCTAAAACCATCCTCTATGAAAAACCGACTGTTTTCCATTGGACTTATATTGTTATTTTCCATCAGCCTGAATGCACAGAAAGCTGATAGCACAGCATCGAAAAAAGAAGAAAAAATTAAAACCGGTTTCTCCTTCGGCGGTATACCTGTGGTGGCCTATGACTCAGATGTTGGTTTTAAATATGGGGCTCTTGTGAACCTCTACTGGTATGGAGATGGCTCCCGCTATCCCATGTACGATCATTCTGTATATATTGAATGGTCCAGAACAACCAAGGGAAACGGGATCAATCAGATTACTTATGATACAGATAAACTGATTCCCGGTATCAGGTCTTTCTTTGAGGCAAGTTATCTGACCGAAAAGGCACTGGACTTCTATGGTTTCAACGGGTACGAGGCTGTTTTTGATCCTGATTACGCGGCCAGCGTGGATGATATGGGCTTTGCCAATCGTGCTTACTACAGGTACTCACGGAAACTGATAAGGGTAAAGGCAGACTTTCAGGGAGAAATTATCGGTCAGAAGCTTCGTTGGCTGGGAGGTATTGCCTATTTCGGGAATACCATTGACTCGGTAGATGTGGATGGATTGAATGAAGGTAAAGATGAAGATTTGTTGTCGCAAAACTCTTTGTACGGGAATTATGTGGATTGGGGACTTATCGAGGAAGATCAGGCTACAGGGGGTGGACATACCCTGTTAAAAGGCGGGCTAGTATATGATACAAGGGATAACGAACCCAATCCTTTCAGTGGGGTCTGGACCGAGTTGCAGTTGCACTGGGCGCCTTCCTTCTTAAGCAATACCGATTATGGCTATGGCAGGTTCGTACTTACCCACCGGCAATATTTTACACTGATACCAGAATGGATGAACCTGGCCGGCAGACTCTCTTACCAGGGGAAGATTGGCGGGGAGATGCCTTTTTATATGTTGCCCTACCTGTTTAATACAGCTCCCAAGCTGGCTACGGATGGAGTGGGTGGAGCCAAAACGGTTCGAGGGGTACTCCGTAACCGGATTGTTGGAGACGGATTTGCATATGGAAACCTGGAGCTAAGAGGAAAGGTATTAAGAACTACCGTACTAAATCAGAATCTTTACATTGCATTATCAGCTTTTGTGGACGCCGGTATGGTTACTCAAAAATATGATTTTGATGCATCTGGTTTACCTGAAGACCTGCCCGATAATTTACCCGATGAAATTATTGATCCTGATGCCAAAGAGGTACCCCATGTTGGATTTGGCGGAGGTGTTCACTTTGCCCTGAATCAGAACTTCATAATTACGGTGGATTATGGGATGGCAGCCAAGGCTGACGATGGAGACTCGGGTTTATATATTAACCTGAACTTCCTGTTCTAAGATTATTAGTATGAAGCCTCAGGTATTTGGATCCCATTCACGGTAGAACTGTTCCAGGAACCGGAGCATGTATGCATGCCTCTCCTCTGCCATTTCTATTCCTGTTGAGGTATTCATCATATCCTTCAATTTGAGTAGTTTCTCATAAAAATGATTGATGGTCGGCGCATCACTTTTATGATATGCCTTTGGATCCTTGTATTCCTGAAGCGGCATCTCAGGATTGTGGATGGGCCGGTTTTTAAACCCCCCGTAATTAAAAGCCCTGGCAATGCCTATGGCACCAATGGCATCGAGCCGGTCAGCATCCTGAACAATCCGAAATTCTATGCTTGAGATTTGATTCTGAGCAAAGCCTCCTTTGTAGGAGACATGTTGAATGATACTTTGGATATGATCTGCCTTTTTCTGCTCCAATCCAAGCTTTTTAAGAAAATCACCGGCCATCCGGCTTCCTTTGTCTTCATCTCCCCCATTGAATTTGGCATCGGAAATATCATGTAGAAGGGCAGCCAATTCAATTGTCAAAACATCGCCCGCCCCTTCTTTCTTCCTGATATACCGGGCTGTATTCCAGACCCTTTCAATATGGTACCAGTCATGCCCACCCTCAGCCCCCTCAAGGGTCTGTTTCACAAAGGAGATGGTATTTTCTATGATATTCCCGGAATCCATATTTTGCACTAAGATACTTAGCTCAAAGGCTTGCGAAGCAAGCTTCCTGCTTGTTCGGGCAGTGAATTAAACTATCCCTGCAAATCCCATAAAAGCCAGGGCCATGAGTCCAGCCACGATAAAGGCTATGGGAACACCCTTCATCCGCTTGGGGACCTTGAGCAGATCCAGTTGTTCCCTGATCCCGGAGAAGGTGATAAGCGCAAGCCCAAAACCTATGGCGTTGCCAATGGCATAAACTGTGCTTTCCAGGAGGCTAAAATCTTTCTGAACTGCCAGAACAGCAACACCCAGCACGGCACAGTTGGTAGTGATCAGGGGCAGGAATATACCCAGTGCCTGGTAGAGTGGGGGGGAGATTTTTTTCAGGATGATCTCCACCAGCTGAACCAGAGATGCTATGACCAGGATAAAGGTAATGGTCCGCATGTAAACAATGTCCAGAGGTACCAGTACAGAGTAATAAATCAGGTACGTGACCAGGGTGGCGATCACCATCACAAAAGTAACGGCGCCGGTCATCCCGATTGCAGTTTCCACCTTGCTGGAAACACCGATAAACGGACATATTCCCAGGAACTGGTTCAGTACGATATTGCTGACAAATACAGCAGCGATTATGATCAGGATATATTCCATGCTCAGGAGGTTTTTTCTTTAATCATATTAGCGAGAACAATCAGGTACCCCAGGGCAATAAAGGCACCCGGAGGCAAGATGAACAACAGCATGCCATCGCCGCTGATCAGTTTCATGCCAAAAAAAGCACCGCTGCCCAGGAGTTCCCTGACAGCTCCCAGCACTGTGAGTGCCATTGTAAATCCCAGTCCCATACCGGCTCCGTCAACCAGGGAGGACCAGATGGTGTTTTTAGAGGCAAAGGCTTCGGCCCTTCCCAGAACCAAACAGTTAACTACAATCAGGGGAATGAAGAGACCCAGTGCATCGAAAAGGGCAGGTACATAGCCTTTCATCACCAGCTCTACAACGGTTACAAAGGTGGCGATGATTACAATAAAGGCAGGTATCCTAACCTTGTCGGGTATAAAATTTTTCACCAGCGAGACCACCAGGTTTGACATTACCAGTACAAAGGTGGTGGCCAGTCCCATTCCCAGTCCGTTTACGGCCGAGGTAGTAACCCCCAGGGTGGGACATAAGCCAAGGAACAGGGCGAATACTGCATTCTCCTTTATAAATCCCTTGCTAAAGTTCTTCCATTGATTCATATCACTCGGCTTTTTGACTTTCCATAAAAGCTCCATAGGCACGTGTTACTGCATCGCAGTAAGCCCTGGATGTAATTGTTGAGGCAGTAATGGCATCCACGTCGCCCCTGTCTTTCCTTACAGCCAGGTTAAAGCTTTCGGGGTGTTTGCCCATAAACTGCACTGAGAAATCACTCTTTCCTTTCTCCATCTTATCACCCAGTCCGGGCGTCTCAGCATGTTTGATCACTGCTATATCAATGATTGTTCCATCAGGAGAAAATCCCACCATGAGTTTAAACTCCCCACTGAAACCCATGTTGGTAAAGGTCTCTACAGCTGTCCCTAAAATCTCTTCCCCCTTGCGGGCTGTATAGAGATAGAGGCTGTCGCCGTCAACAAACATGCGCTTCACTTCCTGGGAGGGTTCATTGTCAAATCCGGGAACCACGACCTGGATAGCTTCATTCTTTTTCTTCAATTCGGCCAGTCGGATTGGCTCCTTGGTAAGTGCGAAAACCGAACCGAGCAGTCCGGCTGCCACCAGTGTGACCATTATCAGTGTGGCCACCATGCTCAGAAATGTGGATTCCTTTTTAGCCATGTTTCACCTCCTTTCCAAAACGTTTCGGTTTGACAAATTTGTTGATCAGTGGTGTGAAACCATTAAAGATCAGAATAGCGAACTGAACACCTTCAGGGTAGGCCCCGAAGACCCTGATCAGCACCGTCACAATCCCTATCCCGATTCCATATACAATCATGCCCCTGCCTGTCATAGGCGATGTCACATAGTCGGTAGCCATGTATATGGCTCCCAGCATCAGTCCGCCACTAAGTAAATGAAACAGTGGATCGGCAAAACGATCCGGATTGGCAAACCAGAGTATTCCGGTAAACAGAGCCACTGTGACCAGAATGGATATGGGGATATGCCAGGAAATAATTTTCCGGTACATCATATAAAGCATTCCCAGCAGGAGGGCCAGTGCTGAAACTTCGCCTGCCGAGCCCGTTGTTTTTCCCATAAGAAGATTGAGGAAGGACGGAAGCTCCGGCATAATTTCTGAAACGGTCCTGGAGGCCAGTCCTTCTTTCATAAGTCCCAGAGGAGTTGCACCTGTTACAGCATCAGTATAGCTCATCCATTGTCCGGGCTCCGGCCAGGCTGTCATGGCCACAGGGAAAGAGATAAACAGGAAAACCCTTCCTACAAGCGCCGGGTTAAAAATATTATTCCCGAGACCGCCAAAGGTCATTTTTCCTATCCCAACCGCTGCCAGTGCCCCAATCATAACCATCCAAAAGGGTATATTTGAGGGCAAACAAAAGGCCAGCAGCAAGCCTGTAAGCAGGGCGGATCCATCCAGGTGGGTCGGTTTAACTTTCAGCATATATCGCTGAATCAGGTATTCAAACAGGATGGAAGATGCCACCGCAACGGTGCTTACGATTAGCATCCCTATTCCGAAAAACCAGACTGATACAGCCAGGGCCGGGAGCAATGATATAATCACCCCATACATCAGTTTCGGTACCGATTCGTCCGTGTAGGCATGTGGTGATGGTGATACAATGAATTTATTCATTTCAGATTATCTTTCTTAAACAGCTTTTCGTGCTCTTATAATTTTGCCAACTTCAGCTTTCCCCAGCCTGATATAGTCCAGCAAGGGGCGTGAAGAGGGGCAGGTGTAGCTGCAGCTACCGCATTCGATACAGTCCATTACCTTCTCTGCTTCCATGCGTTCAAACAAACTTTTTTCGGACAGATTCATCAACAGATAGGGCTCCAGTCCCATGGGACAAACACTCACACATTTTGTACAGCGGATACAGGGCTTCAGCTCTTTTCGCCTGGATTCTGCGCTAGAGATTAAAAGAATTCCAGAACTTCCTTTCACAACCGGTATATCGAGGCTGGGCAGTGCCTTACCCATCATAGGTCCTCCATTAATAACTTTGGCTGTGTCCTCGGGCAGACCACCTGCCTGTTCTATCAGGTAGGAAACAGGTGTCCCAATTCTTACTCTGAAGTTAGATGGTTTTTCCAGCGACTTCCCTGTCACCGTTACAATCCGGTCGATCAGTGGCCTGTTTTTCATTACTGCCTCATAGGCTGCCAGGGCTGTGCCCACATTAAAAACCACCACACCCACATCGATGGGTAGTCCGCCCGAAGGGACCTCCCTCTTAAGCAGGGCCTGTACCAGCTGTTTCTCACCTCCCTGTGGATATTTCACCTTCAATCCCTGTACCGATACAGCACTTCCGGCAGCCATCTCACTCATCTTCTTAATGGCATCCGGTTTGTTATTTTCGATTCCCACGATAGCTTTTTCAACACCCAGGCCTCTCATAAGAATCTGTATTCCGGAGAATACTTCTGCCGTGTGCTCCATCATAAGGGAGTGGTCGGCTGTCAGGTAGGGTTCGCACTCCACCCCGTTCAGGATCAGGTATTCGGCAGTTTTGCCCTGTGGAACCATCAGCTTTACATGACTTGGGAAGGTGGCTCCACCCAGTCCAACAATACCCGCTTCCAGCATTTTCTTCCTGATATCTTCGGCCGGGAGCACAGTGTTGCGAACCAGGTCGTCGGAACGGTCAATGGTCTCAAGCCATTGATCGCCTTCCACCTGGATTTGCACCGCCAGTTTGCGATAGCCTGAACTGTCCAAAAAATGGTCCACTTTCAGTATTTTGCCTGAGACCGAGGAGTGAATGTTGGTGGACACAAAACCTGCACTCTCAGCAATCAACTGCCCCACCTTCACCTGGTCGCCTCGATTCACAAGTACTTTTGCCGGGGCACCCAGGTGCTGGGATACTGGAATTACTGCCACTTCCGGGGGCGGCAATTCAACGATTGAATTGCCCGAGGAGAGCTTGTGCTCGGGAGGGTGAACCCCTCCCCTTGAAAATGTTTTAAGACTCATGGAATCCTTAGCTTATATTGTCTCTAATTGCTTTCTGTTTTGTTGGCTTCAACAGCTTCCTTTTGCCTGGGAGGAGGAAAATTTAACTCCAGGATGGCGCTGGTTGGGCATTCTGGTACACATTTACGGCATAACTTGCATTTTTCAGAATCGATAAATGCCAGATTATTCTCCATGGTGATGGCTTCATAGGGGCAAACTTTAAAACACTTGGAGCACCCTATGCAGGCAACACTGCAGTTCTTTTTTGCTGCGGCACCCTTCTCCTCGTTAATGCAGCTTACAAATATCTTCCGGTCCTTTTTGTTTTTCTTCCTGAGTTCGATGATATCCCTGGGGCAGGCGTCCACACAAGCACCACAGGCTGTACATTTATCATCAAGGACCACAGGCAGTCCGGTTTCCGGATCCATATGAATGGCATCAAAATTACATACCACCACACAGTCTCCGAGACCAAGACATCCATGTGGACATCCGCCCTCGCCCGAATAGAGGCTGTGGGCAATGGCGCAGGTGGGTGCACCATCATATTCTGTCACCCTGGGTCGGAATTCGGGAGTTCCGTTACATCTGACAACCGCTACCTTCGGGGCCTGTTCAATGGCTTCCTTTCCCATAATAGCTGCTGCATTTGCCATGACTTCATTTCCTCCCACCGGACAGAAAAGATCATCCCATGAGTCTGACTTTACAAGTGTTTCCGCGAAATTACGACAGCCTGGAAATCCGCATCCACCGCAATTGGCAGCAGGAAGGACCTCTTCTACCTCGTCGATGCGCGGGTCTTCATAGACTTTAAATTTCTGTGCTACAAAGTAAAGAATGATGGCAGCAGCGGCTCCGATTGCCACAAGAGTGATAATGGTATAAATAATAATCTGGCTCATTGCACAGTGAATGTTTTCTTTATGCTGAATGTAAATCTGGATTCAATACGTTTCCTGAATAAGTAGAGTCCCAGGTAGTAGGGTATAACAGAAAGCAGAGCAAAGGTTCCTGCTCTTAATTCAGGGGCTCCCAGGGCGAGCATGGCTATCAGTACAAGCATTACCAGGAGGAAGGGGTAAAAATAACCCAGGGCTACGGCCTTAAATCCCAGGCGCTTCTCAACCTGAACATGAACAGCCTCCCCCTGCAGGTAGGCAGCACCATGCAGGGGGATGTCCAGGAACTTCTCTTCCTGATCCGCTGCACTGCAAACGCCTTTGGCGTGACAGGATGCACATGCCGAGACGCTCTCAATTTTCACATGTGCCACATCGCCATCAATCTGTTCTATGATCCCCTCATGCTCAATCATGAGCACAAAATTATTGATGTTGTATGATTCTCACCTGCTGAAGGTCATATTAATTATTTTTCTCAGTTATTTATATGGGATATAAATAGTTTCCGGAAAACAGAGTCAATTATTCTTACTAATTTGGCGCAGTTTTTGAAGAGAGATTTTAGGTAATTAAGAGAAAGATCAGAATGACACGGAAAATATTATATGTACTACCTTTCCTGTTTCTTGCTGCCTGTGAGGAAGCAGAGGATAAAAAAAACCCCAAAGTTGAAATTACAAATCCCGGGAACGGAGAAACACTCTTACAGGGAGAAATTATACCCATCAAGGCCATAGCTGAAGATGAGGATGGTGTGATCACTGAAGTAAGCATCTATGTGGAGGGTGAGAAAATGGAGTCTTCGAATCAATCTACGTTCATATATAATTGGAATACAGAGGATCTCGATATTGGCGAGTATGTACTAAGTGCACTGGCCGTGGATGACGATGATCTTTATGCATCGGATAATATCACCATATTGCTGGATAACCCGGGTGGTTTTAATCCGGATCTCAGCTATGGTTCCCTGAGCGATATTGAAGGAAACAGCTATGCGACCATTGAGATTGGAACCCAGGTCTGGATGGCAGAAAACCTGAGGGTAACCCAGTATGCCGATGGTACACCTATAAGCGAACTGAGCGATGCTGCTGAGTGGGCAGCCCTAAGTCCAGAAACACAGGCTTATTGCTGGTATGGGAATCTTTCTGACGATGAAGATACAGCAAGTGTATTATATACATGGGCCACAGCTATGAATGGCATGGAAAGCAGCGATACAATTCCCAGTGGGATTCAGGGTGTTTGTCCGGATGGCTGGCACCTGCCCTCGGATGCTGAATGGAAGGTTTTAGAGATGTTCCTTGGTATGAGTCTTAGTGAAGCGGATCGAACTGAATGGCGTGGTAGCGATGAGGGGGCAAAGCTGAAAGAGACAGGGTATTCGAAATGGCTAAAAGCCCCCGCAGGTGGTTCCAACTCAAGTGGATATACAGCAGTTCCCGGAGGCTTCCGCAGTGCTTCTGGCAGCTTCTATAATTACCCCCAGTATGCCTCGTACTGGACTTCAACAGATGAACCGGATACTGAAAAGGCCTATTTCAGAACCCTCAAGTACGACTCTGAACAGGTGTACAGGCAATACAATACCATGACCATGGGTTTCTCGGTCCGTTGTGTTCAGGATTAAGCCCTAAGCGTTAACTAACTAATTTTTCCCCAGTCGATACGCCCGGGGTTCCCCTTTTTGATGTGTTTGGCGAAAATGAAGTTTTTTTCAAGCTTAAGGTCGGGATCTTCTGCAATAATCAGTTCGGCAGTATCCCTTGCCAGTTGCAGGATCTGACTGTCGCGTCCCAGGTGGGCAATCTTCAGGTTGAAAGGCACACCACTCTGCTGTGTTCCTTCAATATCGCCAGGCCCCCGAAGCTTCAGATCCACCTCGGCAATTTCAAAACCATCGTTGGTCCGGACCATGGTTTCGATCCGTTTTTTACCTTCATCTGAGAGTTTATAGCCAGACATCAGAATGCAGTAGCTTTGATCGGCCCCCCGTCCCACACGGCCACGAAGCTGGTGAAGCTGGCTAAGGCCGAAGCGTTCAGCACTTTCAATGATCATGATGGAAGCATTTGGGACATCAACACCCACTTCTATCACGGTGGTGGCCACCATAATATGGGTGCGGCCGGCTACGAAATGAGCCATTGCAGCCTCCTTTTCTTCCGGTTTCATTTTGCCATGGACCACACTTACCTGATACTGGGGTGGTGGGAATGCGCGGGAGATGCTTTCAAGTCCATCTTCCAGGTCCTTATAGTCCATGGATTCAGATTCCTTGATCAGGGGATAAACAATATAGGCCTGCCTGCCCTGGGCCAGCTGTTTTTTCAGAAAACCGAACACCATCAGCCTTTTGGAATCGAAGGAGTGACGGGTGATAATGGGCTTTCTGCCAGGTGGAAGCTCATCGATTACTGATACATCCAGATCACCATACAGGGTCATTGCAAGGGTGCGTGGGATAGGTGTGGCGGTCATTACCAGCACATGGGGCAGCACATCGGCTTTTTTCCATAAGCGGGCTCGCTGGGCCACTCCAAAACGGTGTTGCTCGTCAATCACCACAAGGCCC
>Ga0180430_10004473_pt1 | contig 11789 bp, 9 predicted proteins | sample SS_ome_9_FD_132999 | JGI IMG/M metagenome (GOLD analysis project Ga0180430, IMG submission 132999) | Hypersaline lake sediment archaeal communities from the Salton Sea, California, USA - SS_1_S_2 metaG | ecosystem: Environmental > Aquatic > Non-marine Saline and Alkaline > Hypersaline > Sediment... | reverse complement strand
TTCTGAAAGCCAGCCTGGTGGATTCGTCGGAGCTGGAGCCGGGGAGCAAGATCGAAGCCAAGGTGCTCAAGATCACTCCCGAATGGGTGTTTCTGGATTTGGGCCGCAAGAGCGAAGGCTACCTGGCCACCCATGAAATCCTCGACGACGAGGGCGAGCCTACGGTGGGGGAGGGGGACACCCTGGAAGCCTACTTTCTGCCCACCCGGGAGAACGAGCAGTTGTTCACCCTGCGCATCGGGGGGGCGGGGACGGCCCCGGCGTACCTGGAGCAGGCCTGGCAGAGCGGCATTCCCGTGGAAGGACTGGTGGAAAAGGAGATCAAGGGCGGCTTCGAGGTCCGTCTGGCGGGGCAGGTGCGGGCCTTTTGCCCCTATTCCCAGATGGGGCTCCAAAGGGCCGCCCAGCCGGGGATGTACGACGGGCAGAGGCTCTCCTTCAGGATCACCGAGTTTTCCGAAAAGGGGCGCAACATCGTGCTTTCCAACCGGGCGGTGCTGGAAGAGGAGCTGCGCAAGCAGAAGGAAAGCCTCAAGACCTCCTTGCACGAAGGAATGCTGGTCAAGGGCAGGGTCACCTCCATCCGCAACTTCGGAGCCTTCGTCAACATCGGGGCCATCGAGGGGCTCCTACCCGTTTCTGAGATCGGCTGGGGGCGGGTGGAGGACATCCGCGAGCACTTGTCCGAAGGCCAGGAAGTGGAAGTGGCCGTCCTGAAGCTGGACTGGGAGCAGGAGCGGTTTTCCTTCAGCCTCCGTCAAACCCTCCCCGACCCGTGGGACGACGTGGAGCTCAAGTACCCCCAAGAGTCCGTGCATACGGGCAAGGCGGTTCGGTTCAAGAATTTCGGGGCTTTCATCACCTTGGAGCCGGGCGTGGACGGCCTCGTTCACATCTCCAAGCTGGGCAAGGGCAAGCGCATCAACCATCCCCGCGAGGTGCTCGTGGAAGGGCAGGACGTGGAGGTCAAGGTGGAGAGCGTTGACCGGGAGAATCGGAGGCTCTCCCTGAGTTTGGCCGTGACGGGCGAGGCATCCCCGGAAGAGGGGAAGGAATCCGGGGACTACCGCCGGTATCTGAGCGAAGGACCGGGCTCTTCGGGCTCCATGGGGACCTTGGGGGAGCTGCTGCAGGCCAAGAAGGACAAAAAGGGCGGCGGCAAGAAAAGGAAGTAGCCCTCGATCGTCCATCAGCCGGAAAATCCAGAGCCAGGGAGACCCCTAGATGCTGATTCGTGCCGGCAATTCCTCTCTTTCATTCACAGCTCCCCCTTCACCCTCCCCAGAAAGCTGCGGGTGCGCTCGTGCCGCGGAGCGCCGAAGAGCTCTTGGGGGGTGCTCTCCTCGACGATCATCCCCTCGTCCATGAAGATGACGCGGTCGGCCACTTCCCGGGCGAAGCCCATCTCGTGGGTCACCACGGCCATGGTCATGCCTTCCTTGGCCAGGGTTTTCATGACCTCCAGCACCTCCCCCACCAGCTCGGGGTCCAGGGCGCTGGTGGGCTCGTCGAACAGCATCACCTTGGGCCTGAGGGCCAGGGAGCGGGCGATGGCCACCCGCTGCTTCTGGCCTCCGCTGAGCTGATCCGGGTACACGCGGGCCTTGTCGGCGAGGCCCACTTTTTCCAGCAATTCATGACCCATTTTTTCGGCCTCCCCGCGCGGGATCTTGCGCACCTTGACGGGCCCCAGGGTGACGTTTTGCAGGGCGGTCATGTGAGGGAAGAGATTGAATTGCTGGAAAACCATGCCCGCTTCGGTGCGGACGAGGTTGATGTCCGTCCTCTTGTCGTTGACGTCGTAGCCGTCCACGATCACCACGCCCGAGGTGGATTCCTCCAGCCGGTTGATGCATCTCAGAAGCGTGCTCTTCCCCGAGCCGCTGGGACCGATGACGACCACCACTTCCCCGGGCTTCACGTGGAGATTGACGCCCTTGAGGACTTCCAGGTCTCCGAAGCTCTTGTGCAGGTCCTTGATGACGATCATTGGGAGATGTCCAGCCTCTTTTCAAGAAGGCGCAAAAGTTTGGAGATGGTCATGGTGAGGGCCAGATACATGAGGGCCACCGCCAGCCAGACTTCGAAGGCCCGGAAGTTCACGGCGATGATCTCCTGCCCCTTTCGGGTCAGCTCCCCGACGCCGATGACCACCAGCAGGGAGGTGTCCTTGAGGCTGATGATGAACTGGTTGCCCAGAGGCGGGATCATGCGCTTGAAGGCCTGGGGCCAGATGATGTAGAGCATGGCCTGGAGATGGGTGAGGCCGATGGATCGCCCGGCTTCCATCTGCCCGCGCTCGATGGACTGGATGGACCCCCGGACGATCTCGGCGATGTAGGCCCCGGAATTGACGGCGATGGCGGCCACGGCGGCCGCCAGAGGAGGGATGCGCATGCCCATCGCCAGAGGAAGCCCGAAGTAGATGAACATCACCTGCACCATGAGGGGGGTGCCCCGGATGCTTTCGATGTAGAGCCCGGCCAGCCGGTTCAGGAAGGGGTTTCTGGAGGTGCGGCCCAGGCCCGCCGCGACCCCCAGACAGAAGCCGACGAGCAGGCCGAAAAGGGTGATGAGGATGGTGAGCTTGACGCCTTCGAGGAGGACCGGGAAGGATTCCCATACGACGCTGAATTTGAAGTTGAACTGTCCGGGCATTTCGAGGTTCCTGGCTTATTTGGGCTCGGAGCCGAACCACTTCTTGAAAAGCTCGGCGTAGGTGCCGTCTTCCATGAACTTGAGAATGGTGATGGTGACCTTCTCTCTCAAATCGCTGCCCTGGGGAAAGGCGATGCCGTAGGACTGGCCCTGGTAGAGGGGGCCCACCGTCTTGACGGCCCCTTGGCCTTCGGTCTTGGCGTAGTAGAGAACGGCGGGGGAATCGAAGAGCACGGCGTCGGCCCCGCCGCCTCGCAGCTCCATGTAGGCCCCGTCGATGTTGGGAAAGAGCTTCACTTCCTTGGTGGGGAAGGTTTTGGCGAAGTCGGCGCTGGTGGTCCCCAGCTTGGTGGCCACGACCTTGCCGGCCAAATCCTCCACGGAAGCGACGGACTTCTCGTCGGCTCGCACCAGAAGGATCAGGCCCGCGTCGTAGTAGGGGTAGGAGAAGTCCACCACTTCCTCGCGCTTGGACTTGATGGTCATGCCGGCGATGGCCGCGTCGATGTTGCCCGTCTGGAGGGCCGGGATCAAGCCGTTGAAGTCCATGGGCTGCAGCTTGTATTCCAGTCCCAGATCCTTGGCGATGGCGTCCCACAGATCGATGTCGAAGCCGACGTACTTGTCTCCCTGTTTGAATTCGAAGGGCATGAAGTTGGTGTCGCAGCCCACCACCAGGGTCTTGGCCTGCACCCCGCCGCCCAACGCAAGCGTCAAAGCCATTGCCAGAGTCCATCCTCGAACGATCTTCTTCATCTGTCCCACCTCCTGAAAACGAGTGAAAGCCAAAACGAAACAAAGCCCGCGATGTTTGAAAACCTTATCAGAGAACGGGGGAGAGTGCAATCTCGAGGACGAATCCCTTCGGGGGACGGGGGCCTGGGGGCGATGGCGCGCGCTCGGGAGATCGGGGTCGAAGAGGAAGGGCCCAGGAAGAGCTTGATCCTTGGCGGCTTTATGGTATATCGTGGCCTTTCCGGGCCGGGGGAGAATTCCGCCGGCCTCCTTGTCCATTCGTCGCCGTTCGGTTCGTTTTTGCCAGGGAAGGGTTCCGCATTGCCTGAATTCCACGCCATCGATCTGTTGGAAGCCAGCGGACGACTGTCCTACAACCGGCTGCTGGTCATGGTGCGCAAGGTGAGCCGGTCGGTGTTCGCGGCTCAGTTCGTCCACCCGATGCTCATCGGCTCGTCCCTTTTCGCGGGACGCTTTCTGGATGCCCGCATGGCGGGAGTCACCATGCGGTTCTCCTTTTCGGACCCCGGGGGGGGAGACACCACGCAAGGGGGGGATGCCCCGGACCCTTCGGGGCTGCGCCGAGCCATCTTCCCGCTCATCAAGAAGCCTTTTTCCAAGTACGCCGCCAACGTTTACGCCATCGGGCGCACCAACGCCAACGACATGGTCATGGCCGATCACACCGTTTCCCGCGAGCACGCCATCATCCGCATCGACCGGGGACGGTATTTCGTCACGGACCTGGGCAGCACCAACGGGACCGTGGTGAACGGCAGAAGGCTGGAGCGCGAGGAGGAGCTCAACATCATCGGCGGCGACGAAATTTCTTTCGGACGGTACAATTACCGCTTCACCCACGCCGACAAGGTTTACGAGATCCTCAAAGGCGTGTGAGGAGCGATTCATGAAGAGCGCGACATGGAGGGCCCGCATCCGGAAGCTCTCGTTCTTTCCCCTTTTGGCGGCGGGCGTCGCCGTCCTTCTGGTTCTGGCGCGCCATCGCCAAGAGCCCGTCCACGAGGACTTCCGGGAGCCTGCGCGGCCGGTGCGGGTGGTCACCCTGGAGCCCGCCGACGTGATTCCCCGCGCCACGGGATACGGGGAAGTGACTCCCGACGTGGTCTGGCGGGCCGTGGCCGAGGTCGGCGGCACAGTGACGGAGATCCATCCCTCCCTCGAGAAGGGGGCCGCCATCGCTTCCGGAGAGGTCCTCGCGCGCATCGACGCCACGGACTACGAGCTGGCCGCCGCCCAGGCGGAATCCCGGCTGGAATCCGCTCGCGGGGAATTGGAGCTGCTGGGGCTCGAAAGGGAGAATCTGCGGGCCGTTCTGGACATCGAGCAGCGAGTCCTGCAGGTGAGCGCGCAGGAATACGAGCGCAAGAAGCGTCTTTTCGCCGCCGACGGCATTTCCCGCTCGGCCATGGACCAGGAGGAGCGGAGCCTGCTGGCCCGGCGCAAGACGGTCATGGAGCTTCGGAATTCCCTGAAGCTGGTCCCGGTGCGCCGAAAGGTCCTGGAGGAGAGCTGCCGGTTGTACGAATCCCGACTGGTCGAGGCTCGCCGCGACGTGGAGCGAACCGAGATTCGCCTCCCTCTGGCCGCGCGCATCAGCGAGGTGAGCGTCGAAGTGCAGCAGGTGGTGCAGGCGGGCCAAACGCTGGTGACGGCTCACGGCATGGAGCGGGTGGAGATCAACGCCCAGATTCCCATGGTCCGCATGGCCCCCTTGGTGGAGCAGTTGGAGCTGCCGGGGGAGCCCGACCGCTTCGGCGACCCCTCCTTCGTCGAGGAGATGGGGATGGAGGCCGTGGTGCGCATCGAGAGCGGAGACCTGGAAGCTCGATGGCCGGCGCGGCTGGTGCGCATCAGCGAGACCATGGACCCTCGAACCCGCACCGTCGGGGCCATCGTGCAAGTGGAGCGGCCCTACCGCATGGTGATCCCCGGCAAGCGCCCCCCCCTCCTCAAGGGCATGTACGTGGAAGTGGAGCTTTTCGGAAAGCCCTGGAAGAATCGCCTGGTCCTTCCCCGGGACGCCCTGAACGGCGGAGAGGTCTATCGGGTGGACGAGGAGGACCGGCTGGAGCGGGTCTCCGTTTCCCTGGCTTTCGTCCTGGAGGATCTGGCCGTCGTCCGGGAAGGGCTTGCGGCGGGGGACCGCGTGGTGGTGAGCGATCTGGCTCCCGCCGTGCCGGGCATGAAGCTGGCCCCCCGTGAAGACGAGGAGCTCAAGGAGCGGATCCTTCGGGAAGCGGCCCGGAAGGCGAGGGGCTCGTGATCCGCTTCTTCGCCGCCCATCCCACCGCCGCCAACCTCCTGATGGTCCTCTTCCTGTTGACGGGGGCCTTCACCCTTCCGCATCTCAAGCGGGAGACCTTCCCCGAATTCGTCCCCGCGGAAGTGGAGGTCCGGGTGGCCTATCCCGGAGCCGGGCCCGAGGAGGTGGAGGAGACCGTGTGCCGCCGCCTGGAAGACGGCGTGGACGGCGTCATGGGAATCGAAGAGACGAGGTGCGAAGCCCGCGAGGGGGCCGGGGTGCTGACGGTGGAAATGGAGGAGGGAGGCGACGCCGCCGTTTTCCTGGACGACGTCAAGACGGAAGTGGAGGCCATCGACACGTTTCCCCCGGATGTGGAGCGCCCCGTCATCCGCCAGCTGGGACGCGACGATCACGTGGTGTCTCTGGCCCTGAGCGCCTCCCTGCCCCAGCCGGAGCTGAAGCTCTACGCCGAGGACCTCAAGGACCGCATCCAGCGCCTTCCCCGAATTTCCCTGGTGGACGTTCAGGGATTTTCGGACCACCAGCTTCGAGTGGAGATCCCCTCGTCGGTGCTCCGCCAGTACCGGTTGACCATCGCCGATATCGCCGAGCAGATCTCCCGCCAGAGCCTGGATCTGCCGGCGGGAAGCATCAAGACTCGGGACCGGGAGATTCTCGTGCGCTTCGTGGACCGGCGCCGCAGCGCCAGGGAGCTGGCGGGGCTCGTGGTTCACGCGGGAAAGGCCGGGGGGGAGCTGCGTCTGGGGGATTTGGCGGCCATCGCCCAAGTGTTCGAAGACGAGGAGGAGAAGGTGGTCTTCGACGGGAAGCCGGCCGCTCTCCTCGATATCGCCAAGCCCCGGTCCGAAGACGGGTTGAGGGTGCTGGACGCTTTGAAGGAGGTCCTTCGCCGGGAGCGCCAAAGGAGCCCCGGGGACGTGGAATTCCATCTCACCAGCGACGCCGTGTCCATCGTCCGGGACCGGCTCCGGCTCATGGTCGAAAACGGATGGCAGGGCTTTTTGCTGGTCTTCGCGACCATGTGGGTGTTCTTCGGCTTGCGCTTTTCCTTCTGGGTGGTCATGGGACTGCCCGTGTCCTTCATGGGGACTTTTTTTTTCATGAGCCTCCTGGGGCAGACCGTCAACATGCTCACTCTGGTGGCCCTGCTCATCGCCCTGGGGCTCCTCATGGACGACGCCATCGTCGTCGCCGAAAGCGTGGCCACCCAATTCCGTCAGGGGAAGAAGCCCCTGGACGCCGCCGTGGAGGGCGTTTCCCGGGTGGCTCGGGGCGTCATCGCCTCCTTCGCCACCACCGTTTGCGTTTTCTCGGGGCTGGCCTTCGTTGCGGGGGACATCGGGCAGGTGCTTCGCGTCATCCCCATCGTGCTCGTCGTCACTCTGGCCGTGAGCCTGGTGGAAGCCTTCTTCATTCTTCCCCGTCATCTGGCCCATGCTCTGGAGCGCGAAGGCCGACGCCCGCCGGGGCCGTGGCGACGGAGGTTCGACGGGATGGTGGAGACCGTTCGGGAAAAGTGGGTGGGCCGCGTGGCGGACGCTTGCGTGGCTTGGCGCTATCCTTTCATGGGGGCGGTGACGGCGGTCTTTCTGGCGTCCTTGGGATTGGCCGCCGGCGGGATCGTCAAATTCCTCGCCTTTCCCGAGCTGGACGGGGACATCCTGGAGGCCCGCCTTCTCCTGCCGCAGGGCACTCCTTTGGAGCGCACGGAAGAAGTGGTGCGTCGAGTGGTGAAGGCCTTCCGCACCGCGGACGAGGAATTCAGCCCCCGGGAAAAGAACGGCCGGCGGCTGGTCCGTCACGTCAACGTCCGCTACAACCGCAATCTGGACGCCCGCGAGTCGGGGCCCCACGTGGCCACCGTGAGCGCGGACCTGCTCACCGCCGAAGAGCGACGCGCGCGGCTGGACGACGTGATTCGGCGACTGGAACAATTGACCGCGGGGCTGCCCGACGTGGTGGCGCTGAGCTTCAAGCAGCCCCTTTTCGGCCCGGCGGGGCTGGCCGTCCACGTTCGCTTGCGGGGGGAGGACCTGGGGGTGCTCAAGGAGGCGTCCCTGGAGCTTCAACGCTGGCTGAAGGGCTACCGGGGGCTTTACGACGTTATGGACGATCTGCGGCCGGGCAAGCCCGAGCTGCGGATTCGCCTGAAGGAGGGAGCTTTGGCCCTGGGAGTGGACGCGGCTTCCATCGCCAGGCAGTTGAGGGCGTCCTTTTTCAGCGCCGCGGCCGACGAGATCCAGGTGGGGGCCGAGTCCATGGAGGTGGTCGTTCAGCTGGACCGCCCTTCGCGGGACAGTCTGGCGGATTTCGGCTACTTCCCCGTCATCGCCCCCGACGGTCGAGAGATTCCCTTGGGAAGCGTGTCGGAAGTGAGCTACGGGCGGGGCCCCGCCCGCATCGAGCGCGTCAACGGCATGCGAACGGTGAACATCTACGGGGAAGTGGACCGGGAGCTGGCCAACGTGGAACAGGTGATGGCGGACACTTCCAGGCGGTTTCTTCCCGGCTTCGAAGAGCGCTATCCGGGAGTGGAGGTTTCCCTGGAGGGGGAGATCAAGGAGGGGGGCGAGACCCGGGGCTCCATGATGCGCATGTTTCTGATGGGGCTTGCGGGCATCTTCCTGCTTTTGAGCTTCCAGTTCCGGAGCTACCTGGAGCCGTTGGTGGTCATGGCGGCCATTCCCCTGGCTCTCGTGGGAGTTTTGTGGGGCCATTGGCTCATGGGCTACGACCTGAGCATGCCCAGCATGATGGGGTTCGTGTCCCTGGCGGGCATCGTGGTCAACGATTCCATTCTGCTCGTGGAATTCGCGCGCTTGAGGATGGCCGAAGGGATGTCGGTCCACCGCGCGGCGGCTCAAGCCTCGCGGGACCGCTTCCGGGCCGTGCTGCTCACGTCGCTGACCACCATCGCCGGTCTGCTTCCCCTTTTGTCCGAAAGGAGCCTGCAGGCCCAGGTTCTCATCCCTCTGGTCGTCAGCATCGTGTTCGGCATTTTCGCGTCCACCCTGCTGGTGCTTTTCGTGATACCGGCGTTGTACTCCATTCTGGAGGACCTGGGCATGACGCGATCCAAAGCTTGAAGTGCGAAGTGCGAGGTGTGGAGTTTGAAGCGTGAGGTGCGTTCTTTGTCCTTTTTCGCCCTTCGCCCTTCCAAATAGGGGGATTCGGGGGGATTTTTCCGGAAAGGAGCGATCATGAAGGCAACGGCCGTGCGGGACGCCCTCCGTGCCGAGGGGCCTGCCGACGATATTCTGGTTCGGGGCTGGGTGCGAACTCGACGGGATTCCAAGGGCTTTTCCTTTCTGGAGGTCAACGACGGGTCGTGCCTGAAAAACCTTCAGGTCATCGTGGAAGAGCCCCTGCCGAGCGAGGGCGTTTTACGGGGAGTGAATACCGGAGCCTCGCTGGAAGTGGAAGGGGCCCTGGTGGAATCTCCGGGGAAAGGGCAGAAGTGGGAGGTGCGGGCCAAGCGGTTGAAGCTGGTGGGGACCGCCGATCCCGAAGCCTATCCTTTGCAGAAGAAGCGCCACTCCGACGAGCTTCTACGATCCATCGCCCATCTTCGTCCCCGCACCAACAAGTACGGGGCCATGTTCCGCATTCGTTCCGAAAGCGCTTTCGCCATCCACGAGTTTTTCCACGACCGGGGGTTCTATTATCTGCAAAGCCCCATCCTGACGGGCTCGGACTGCGAAGGGGCCGGCGAGCTCTTTCGCGTGACCACTCTGGGGCCCGGCGAAGCCCAAGGGGAGGATCCTTACGCCGGGGATTTTTTCGGCCGCGAGGCGAGCCTCGCGGTGTCGGGCCAGTTGGAGGCGGAGCTGTTCGCCTGCGCCTTGGGCAAGGTGTACACCTTCGGTCCCACTTTCCGAGCCGAAAACTCCAACACGCCCCGCCATGCGGCGGAATTCTGGATGATCGAGCCGGAAATGGCCTTCGCGGACATCCACGACAACATGGATTTGGCCGAGGAGATGGTGAAGTTTCTGGTTTCCCACGCCATGGAGCGCTGCGCGGAAGACCTCGAGCTTTTCGCCCGCTTCGTGGACAAGGGGCTCGTGGCGAATCTGGAGAACGTGCTTCGAGAGCCTTTCCAGCGTCTTCCCTACCGCCAGGCCATGGAGATCCTGCGAAAGTCGGGGAAGAAGTTCGAATACCCGGTGGAATTCGGGGAGGATTTGCAGACGGAGCACGAAAGGTTTCTCTGCGAGGAGCATTTCAAGAGCCCCGTCGTCGTGTACGGCTATCCCAAGGCCATCAAGCCGTTCTACATGCGAGTGGACGAGGGAGGCGAGACGGTGGCGGCCATGGACGTTCTGGTTCCCCGGGTGGGGGAGCTCATCGGAGGGAGTCAGCGCGAGGAGCGTTTGGAAGTTCTGGAGGGACGCATGCGGGAGTCCGGTATCGATCCCGGGGCCTACTGGTGGTATCTGGACGTTCGGCGCTTCGGGTCGGTTCCCCATTCGGGGTTCGGTCTGGGGTTCGAGCGGTTTCTGATGATGCTGACGGGAGCTTCCAACATCCGGGACGTGATCCCCTTCCCGCGGACCCCCGGGCGTCTGGAGTTTTGAGGCGACCATGTGAAAAAAGCGTCAGGGTGGAAGCTTGAGCCCGGTCGCCTCGAATGTTTATAGTCATGTATTCGGGAGTGTTGCGCTTTTTCCCCGGGATCTTCCAGACGCGTCGAGGCCTCCCCATTGTGAAAAATGGAGCAATTTCCCTTGACTCCCGGTGCCGTTTTCACCATAATCGCGCCGTTCAGGGATAAACGTCCAAATCACTGGGAGGAGATTGCCTATGTCCAATGCGGGAAGTACCAACGGAAATCCAGCAGTTGTCGGTTTGGCCGGATTCGGCCTCACTACCATGCTCTTGCAGTTTCACAACGTCGGATGGTGCGGGGTCGGCCCCATCGTGGCCCTCGCCTTCGCTTTCGGCGGCATCGCTCAAATGATCGCGGGATTCCAGGAATTCAAGTGCGGCAACAACTTCGGCTACAGCGCTTTCGTCTCTTACGGGGCCTTCTGGGTCTCTCTGGGCATTATTTTCCTTCTGAACCATTTCAACATCTACCATGCGGATACCGAGGACGTGGGTTGGTTCCTGGTGGTGTGGACCATGTACACCTTCATCCTCTGGATTCCGGCCATGAAGATCCATTGCGCCATGGCCGTCACCTTCACCCTGTTGCTTCTGGGGTTTATCCTTCTCGATCTTGCCCACTTCGGTTATCCTTCCATGACCAAGGTCGCCGGCTACGAGCTGATGCTCTGCGCGGCTTCCGCCTGGTACATGATGGCTCACGTCATCTTTTTGCAGGTTTTCGGGAGGGACGTTCTTCCCGTGGGCAAGCCTTGGATCAAGTAGCCCTGCGATTGGCCGGACGACGGAGCGAGATCCGCGGGGAATGTTTCAATCAAGTTCGACTAAGGAGGAGGATATCATGAGAAGCCTTCGAACGGCCGTGGCGGCATGTCTGGTGCTTTGCTTCGCGGCGGCGGCCTGGGCCCAGGTGGGGGTCGCCACCCGGGAAGAGTGCGTGATGAAGTGCCACGAGGCTGCGGCCTTGATCAACAGCAAGGGCCTTGACGAAGCCGTCAAGATCATCGGCGACCCTCACGGTCCCTTCGTGTGGAAGGACTCCTACGTTTTTCTCATGGATTTGAACGGCAAGATGCTGGCCCACCCCGTCCAGCCGGAACTGACGGAGCGGGAGCACCTGCTGCTCATGACGGACCCCAAGGACAAGGCGTTGTTCGTGCATTTCGTCAACGTCGCCCGCAAAGTGGGGCATGGCTGGGTGGACTACATGTGGCCCAAGCCCGGGGAGAGCACTCCTTCGAAAAAGCTCACCTACATCTACCGGGTGCCGGGAAAGGAACTGTTCGTCGGGGCGGGCGTTTACGAAGCGGGCATGATGTATTGATGGATGAAAACGGCGGAGCCGGGAGAAGGCCCCGCTCCGCCGCGGACGACATCCCTGATCCGGATGCGGCCGGGCTGCCCACCCCGCCCGGCCCGTTTCCTTCCCCCCCTGGACGGATCTTCCCTTTTCGACCTGCGTCAAATCCCCCCCAAGGCGATTTTCCAAAGAGAACATCCC
>Ga0180430_10004471_pt1 | contig 11790 bp, 13 predicted proteins | sample SS_ome_9_FD_132999 | JGI IMG/M metagenome (GOLD analysis project Ga0180430, IMG submission 132999) | Hypersaline lake sediment archaeal communities from the Salton Sea, California, USA - SS_1_S_2 metaG | ecosystem: Environmental > Aquatic > Non-marine Saline and Alkaline > Hypersaline >... | reverse complement strand
CGGGTGAACTCCGCCTTGACGATGCGGTCCTCGAGCGATTGGTAGGACAGCACGACCAATCGACCGCCGAGGTTCAGTACGTCCAACGCCGCCGGAATAGCCGACCGCAGGACATCGAGTTCCCCGTTCACCTCCACGCGCAACGCCTGGAAGGTGCGCTTGGCCGGATTGCCGCCGGTGCGCCGGGCTGCAGCGGGGATGGCTGCACGGATGATCTCCACGAGGCGAGCGGAACTGGTGATCGGCTCCTGCGCGCGGGCGCGCGCGATGCCGCGGGCGATACGCGCAGCGAACCGCTCCTCACCGAATTCGCGGAGTATCGAGGTCAACTCCGCCTCGCTGTACTCGTTGACGATGTCCGCGGCAGTGCGTTCGTCCGTCGTGGACATGCGCATGTCCAGCGGAGCATCGATGGAGTAGGCGAAGCCCCGCTCCGGGTCATCGAGTTGCATAGAGGAGACACCGAGATCTAACAAGATCCCGTCCACGCTGCGGATCCCCGCATCGGCGAGCACCTGGGGGATTTCGTCGTAGACCGCATGCACCAGATGAAGGCGAACGCCCCACGGCGCGAGTCGGTCACGGGAGATCTCCAAAGCGGAGGCATCGCGATCGATGCCGATGACGGTGAGATCGGGGAAGGTTCGAAGTGCGTACTCGCTATGCCCACCGAGGCCGACGGTGGCGTCGACGAACACCGCACCCGGGCGCGTCAGGGCCGGTGCCAGCAGCGCGAAGACGCGCTCGCGTAGCACCGGAATGTGGTGAGCGGATGATGTGGTCACGAGTCGACTTCCCCATCGACCGGGACTGCGAAGTCCCGAGCGGCTAGGACTAGGCCCAGCCCGCCACGACGACGGACAGCACGTACAAGATGCTGCCGGTCGCTACGCCAGCCACCATCACAGCGACCCCGGTACGAACCGGACCTAGCCCGGTGATCGTGGTCGTCTGCGAGACGGTCGTCTCATCTATTGCTGCCATGTCGGCTCCTCGTTCGCGGTCGAGTCGTGCTGGTGCATGTGTTGCTTGTCTTGTTGTCGGAATTGGCCGGGTGTCGACATTCACCGTCCCGGTCAGGTCCCCGCCCGCTTTGCGCGTCCTGGCACCGGGGAAGGAGTGCCAGGGGGCGCCCAGCGGGTGGGGGCCTCACCGCAGGTGGGTCACAGCACCCCGGGGATCACCTCCTCGTCGATTCCGGAGAAGTCGTCTTCTTGCCGTCCGAGGTAGGTCTCCCAGGTAGCGGCGTCCCAGATCTCCGCCGTGCTGCCGTTTCCGACGACGATGACGTCGCGGTCGAGGCCGGCGTACTCGCGCAGTGCGGTCGGGACGGTCACCCGGCCTTGACGATCCGGGATCTCATCGGAGGCCCCGGAGAACAGCACCCGCAGGTAGGCACGAACCCGAGCGTCGGAACGGGAGGCTTCGTTCAGGCGCTCGGAGTAGGCCGCGAACTCCGCCGCCGGCCAGACCACGATCGAACGGTCCTGGCCCTTGGTCAGGACCAGGCCGGCCGCGAGTTGCTCGCGGAACTTCGCCGGCAGGACCAGCCGACCCTTGTCGTCGAGTCGGGGAGCGTGGGTGCCCAAGAACACGCTGCACCACTCCCCTCATCTGTCACTTACTTCACACACACAACTCAGGTAACCCCAAGTGCCGCCACTCTACTCCACTTTGCTCCACCGTCAACCCTCTGATGGCACTTCCAGCCCCCTTTCCTCCCCCGGCACACCACTGCCCGGTTTCCCGACGGCGTGGAGCGTTCGGGTATCCGGTCCGCGGCCGCCTAGAGTTCGGCAGATGCCCCGCCGGTCCACTCGATCCGCGCCCCACGCAGCCACGGCGGCCACCGGACTGGCCCCACTACTGGCCCCACTACTGGCCCTGTCACTCGTCCTAGCCGCCTGCGGTGCGCCGACCTCCTCCCCCGCACCGACCGAGTCCGAACCGGCGTCGGCTTCCGCCACGCCAACTCCCACTTCCACCCCCACGCCGACGCCCGCGCCGACGCCCACGCCGACCCCGACCCCCACGCCGACTTCTCCCCTGGACGGACTCCCCGACCCCACGCCCGGGCCGGTCCTCGCGGTCAAGCTCGACAACACCCGCAACGCCCAGCCGCACGCCGGACTACACGAAGCGGATGTCGTCTACATCGAGGAAGTCGAGTACGGCATCACCCGACTAGCGGCCGTGTTCGCCGACGACGTCCCCCGACGCATCGGCCCGGTCCGATCGGCCCGCATCACCGACATCGACCTGCTGGCCCAGTACGGGTCCCCTGCCTTCAGCTTCTCCGGCGTGCAGCGCAAGATGTGGCCGGTCATCGCCGGATCGACGCTGATCGACATCTCACCCAATAAGGCGGCATCGGCGTACGAACGCGACTTCTCCCGTCGCGCTCCCTACAACTACTTCCTCGATGGTCGGCAGGGACTGAAGGCGGCACCCGATGCTTCCCTCGAGCGCGATATCGGCTTCACCTTCGCCGATAGCCCGCCCCCCGAAGGCAAGGTCGGGCTGTCGGCTCGGGTCGACTGGCCGGCGGCTTCAGCGGAATTCCGCTACGACCAGGCATCGCGCCTGTACTTGGTCGAATTGAACGATCGCCCGGCGCAAGCCGAGGAGCACGAGGATGGTCAACGGGCGGCGACCGTCGTCATCCAGTACGTGGAGCAGAACCCCTCGCAGTTCTTCGACAAAGGCGGCGGGAACACCCCGCACGCGGAGACCATCGGCAAGGGCAAGGCCGTGATCTTGCGTGATGGGCTGCGCTACGACGCTCGCTGGGAGCGCACCGATGCCGATGCTGGCACCACCTTCACCACCAAGGACGGTGAACCGTTGGCCTTCAAGCCCGGTCAGGTCTGGGTGGCACTCGCGGACGAGACGCGGCCGGCAACGTTGTTCCCGGCACCCTCGAAGGAACCATCCGCCGAAGAGGAAGCGGACTCAGCGCAGTAGGCACCGACGGCTACTACCTACGAACCGGCTGGCGGCTGCTTCGGATCGGTGCAGGGCACCACCGTGCGAGCTCCTTCGACGTCGTAGGCGTACACCGCCCACTGCCCGAAGTCAGCCGCGATCGATACCCCGACCTCCACCGGCATCCCCCACGCCAGCCAACCAGGTTCCCGCCACGTGCCATCCGCGGAGAAGCCATCGGCCGGCCACACCTCGTAACCGGAATCCACTAAGACCTCCAGTAGGCGCTCGTTGGCGGCCTCGTTTTCCGCCCAGGTCGGACGATCGGTTCCCGGGTTGTAGGCCGTCAGCACGATCGCGGACTGCCGGCGAGACAAGCACTCCAACGAAGGGTCGACCCACTCGCGATCAGCCGGGTTCTCCGTACTCACCAAGGCCTCTTCGTAGATCGCGAAGAGCGTCGTGTGCTCACTCACCCGTCCATCATGCCAAGTAATCGTCCATATGGGTCGTGGAGCACACAGGCGTAAACGTCATCGGCCATACTCCAGTGGTGTCCTCCACCGCGCAGCAGATCATGACGAGCCCACCCCGCTCCCGCTGGAGCATCGCGTCGCGGGACTCAGTGCTATCCATCGCCTCGAGTGGATCGGTCCTGTCGATCGGCTCCGTGGGCTCGGCGTTTTCGGTCGCCAGCATCGGCTCCTTCGCCTCGGTGCTGAGCATCGGCAGCTTCGCCAGCGTGGGCAGTGCCCTTTCCGGCCTGTCCCGCCTGGCGATCATGTCGTGGCGCTCCCATCGCGGTGTCATGAGTGCGCCCGAGTAGCAGGTTCCCCGCCGTTAACCCGCCCGTGAAAGACTCCTCTACCCCCAAACTCCCCTGGGCGGTACATAGGAAGGCGACCGGTGTCGGGCAACGTCCGCGAGGAGCAGGAGTTCGTCGATAGGGCCACGAGCCTGGTCAACGAGCACATCGCCTACCTGTCCGCGCGTATCGACGCCACCAAACGGGCACCGGGAACCGGGACCGGCCAGGACGACCTTGAGCGCGAAGCCCACCTGGACAACCTGGACCAGCAGCTGAACGCTGCCTTGGCAGCCCGCAAGCGCATCTGCTTCGGTCGCCTGCGATTCGCTACCGGCGAGGACGACCACGTCGGTCGCATGGGACTTCGCGGCGAAGACGGCGAGGTGGTCTTGCTGGACTGGCGAGCGCCGCACGCTGCCGCCTTCTACCGTGCGACCTTGAAGGATCCGATGGGTCTTACGCTGCGTCGACGTATCGCATCGCGGGCAACCGCCGATGGTCCGGAAGTCACGCATGTCGATGACGAGACCTTCGATTCCGGCGCCGAGTTCGATTCCGATGCAGCCGCTAGCCAATCACTCGACGCGCCCCGCGAAGGTCGGATGGCCGACATCTTGGCCACGATCGCCGCGGACCAGGACGCCATCATCCGCAGTCCACTCGAGGTGGTCACCGTGGTCGAAGGTGGACCTGGCACCGGCAAGACCGTCGTCGCCTTGCACCGAGCCGCGTGGTTGCTCTACACCTATCGCGATCGCCTGTCGCGAGACGGCGTCTTGATCGTGGGGCCGAGCACGGTCTTCTTGCAGTACATCGACCAGGTGCTGCCGAGCCTGGGCGAGACCGATGTCGTGCTACTCACCCCTGATCAGTTCTATCCGGCGGTGCGACCGAGTGCCGATGACCGTCGCGATGTGGCGCGCATCAAGGGCGATGCGCGAATGGCGAAGGTGATCGCGGCGGCGGTGGCCGCTCGGGTCCGGATCCCCACCTCCGATCTGACCATCCGGACCACGACGGGAAGCACGGTGCGGATCACCGTCGAGCAACTGCAACAGGCCACGCGGGGCCTGTCCAAGTCGCGCAATTTCCACGAAGGTCGAGATCCCTTCCTGCGTCGAGTCCTCGCTGCTGCGGCGCGCAACCTCGCCCGCGACACCGGCCATGACCCCGACGACGAGGACTACTGCCAGGACCTCGTCGCTTCGCTCGTGGAGGACGCGAACATGCGACGGGAACTGAACTTGATGTGGCTGCCCACCACCGCGGAGCGGGTGGTGCAGCGACTCCTGACCGATGAGCGAACGTTGCAGGCGGCCGCCGGTTCGATACTCAGCGAGGCGGAGTGGCGTTTGCTGCTGCGCGATCCGGATGCGCCCTGGACCCGCGACGACATCCCCTTGTTGGACGAAGCGGCCCACGCCCTAGGACCCTGGTCCCCGCCGACCGCGCCGGATTCCGAGCCCACGGGCTACCGCGAACTCCAAGCCGAGGACGCCTATCGGGTGAGCCCGCACCGCGGCGAGCAGCCACGATCCACTTTGGCCGAACGGGCACTCGATGACCGCGAGTGGGTCTACGGGCATGTGATCGTCGACGAAGCGCAGGAATTAAGCGCCATGGCCTGGCGGGCAATCGCCCGCAGATCCACCCGCAAGTCGATGACCGTGGTCGGTGATCTGCAACAGGCATCGCATCCGGCCGCCGCCCGCAACTGGGATGCGGCCCTCGGCTGGGCCGGCGACCGCATCGAGCGCCACACCTTGACGGTCACCTACCGCATCACCCGACAGATCGCCGAGGCAGCAACGGATTTGCTCGAGCAAGCGGGGGGCACTCCCCCACTCCTCACACCGATTCGCGATGGTGCACCCGTCGCGCGCGTGCAACTCGCGCTCACCGAGTTAGCCGACTACGCCAAAGCCGTAGCGCGTCCGGACGGCCGCAGCGCGGTGATCGTGGCGGACACCGCATTCGAGTCGATGCGGGCTCATCTGCTCGATGACCACTTCGGTTTCGATGCGGCGGCGCTCGATGCTCCGATCGCGGTCGTCACCGCGCAGCAATCCAAGGGCCTGGAGTTCGATTGTGTGATCGTGGTCGACCCCGCTCTATTGAGCGAGCAGCGGCCGATGGGCTCGGATGTCTACGTGGCCGCGACTCGGGCGACCCAGGAACTGCACCTGGTCAGCCCCATCTGAGGCCAGCGGAATCGCTAGCGCCGTCAGCGGTAGACCAGCACCGGGCAGGGAGCGTGGTTGACGCACGCGTTGGCCACCGAACCGATGTGCACATCCGGGAGCGCACCGTGCCCGCGCGCTCCCACCACGAGCAGCTCGGCTCCCTGCGCGGCCAAGTTCAAGGCCTGCGACGGTCGTTCGGGCACCAGCCGCGCCTCCACATCGACTCCGGGTACTTGCTCAGTTGCTCGCTCGATACACGAGTCGAGCATCTCTTGCGCATCGCGTGCGTAGTCGGCTTCGGAGTAGGTGGGCGTGATGTAGATGGTCCACGGAACCACGTAGCCCGTCACCACAACGACCCGAAGGTCCCGTTCGGCGGCGTAGCGCATCGCCCACTCCAGGGCCTGTTCACTCGGCTCGGAACCATCGACACCAACCACCACGAAGCCCATGTCAGAACATCCCGTCAATAGACCCCAACCACTATCCTCGATGACGCTAACCGGCGGGCCTAGCCCATGCAATCGAGCATTCGGTCATGTCCGGTGTTCATCCGGCCGATGGATGCATCTGCGCATCGCTAATCGCGCTCGTCGGCCACCGGCGGTATCTCGGTTCGTGAGTCCCGAAGCGACTCGGTGACATCGGCGGGCATCTCCAGTTCGGTGGAAGCAACTACTCCGAGTTCCTTCATGCGCCGCGCTTGCACCATCACCCGGGAATCGAAGGAACCGACGAAATCGTTGTAGCCCTTCACGGCACTGGCCAGCCCACGCCGCACCGTGCCGAGGTGCTCTACCGACTTCTCCAACCGACTCAGCATCTCCGCACCGGCAGCGCGGATCTCCTCCGCGTTATCGGCCATCAACTTGCGCTGATACCCGAACTGGATCGTCCGCAGCATCCCCAGGATGGTCGTGGGCGTGGCGAGTACGACATTGCGTGCGAAGACTTCCTGCAGCAGCAGGCCGTTCACCTCCAGCGCTGAGGACAGCAGCGATTCCAGCGGCAAGAACATGACGACGAACTCAGGCGAGGTGGCCGACTCCCAGTAGCGCTTACCCGAGAGTTCCTTCGCGCGGGCGAGGACGTCGTCGGCGTGCTTGCGCAGGTGCGAATCGACGATGGTCGGATCCTCGGCCTGCACCGCCTTCCAGTAGGCATCGAAGGGGAACTTCGCATCGATGAGGATCTCCCCACCTCCGGGCATATCCACGACCACATCGGGTCGAGCGGCACCGGTATCGGTAACGCGTGAATCCTGTCGGCGAAAGTGCACTCCCTCGACCAGCCCGGAGTGCTCGAGCAACTGCTCGAGTTGCATCTCACCCCACTGTCCACGGGATTGGCCCGAACTCATGGCGGAGACGAGTTGCTTGGTGGCGGTCTCCAACGACGCGTAATTGCGCTGCACCCCATCGATCTGGGTCCGTAACTCCGCCGCGGTCTTGACCCTTTCCATCTCGGCCGTATGCGACTGCTTGCGCAATCCCTCGAGCGCTTCGCGGACCGGTTCGAGCCGCTCGTCGAGTGCCTTGGCCGAGGCTTGCTCACCGGCCAGCTTCTCCCGCTCGGCGCGCAGCAACTGCACCTGTCCCTCGGCCTGGGAGGTTTGCTCGTGGGCGGCTGCGAGTTCGGCCGCCGATTCGGCGCGCAGGGTGGCGATGCGTTCCTCGGCTCGCAGCGCTGCCGTCCGGCTGGCCAGCAACCAACCGATGAGCAGGCCCACGGCCATCGCTATCAGCGCAAGCACCACGATGACGACCACGGTCACACCGGCAGTATCGGACTCCAACTCGGCACCTCCTCAGGCTGCCGTTGCAGGGTATCCCTGCCCGGTGACAGTGCCTGCCGACTGACTCAGAACTCGATCAACGGGGCACCGATCAGTTAGGCACCGAACACGCCGCCGTAGCGCCGGGAAGGCGATCCTTGTGCCGGTACATCCATGGACCGATGCGCCGTAGCAGGTGCCGCATACCGGGGGCCAGCATGAAGGCGCCAACGAACCGGTAGGGCGCGCCGGAACGCCGTAGCATGCTGCCCATACCGAGCGGGCCGATCAGGTACCGGCCATCGTCGTCCACGAACACCGGACCCTCGTAGACCGCGCTGTCGGGAATCCCCCATTCGGCGAGGTCCACGCTCTGCCACGGGACGATGTCCACGGGCGGATCCACGTGCTTGCGGATGGCGTCCGTGCCTTGCTGGCACACGCCGCAATCGGCGTCGAACAAGAAGGCCGGTCGCTGGCTGATCCGGGGCGGAAGCGGCGATGTCTGCATGACTCCAGCATACCCCAGGGGGTATCTATCCGCACGTTAGTCCGGGACCGGCACTAAGCCCCTGGCCACCCGTACCAACTGCCGGTAGGACAGGCCGTTGCTGTCGATGCGCACGGTCGTGGCGCGCGGAACCCCAGAAACCGTGGTGCGTGCAAGCACCTCGGCCACCCCACCGAAGCGCGCAACATCGGCCCGTGAGCACCGCGAAGAGCGAACGCCACTCGCTGCATCGGTTGCCGAGGAATCGACTCCACGGCAGTTGGCGTAAATACGTGCGCGTACCACTCGGGTAGCCCCCGGGCGGCCGATCCGAATCCGCTCGGACTTCACCAATCCGGCCGAGTCCTGTTCGACCGGCACTGCAGCCCACCTGGTTTGCGCCGCCTTCTGCGCCAGCGTGAAACTCGGGACCCGCTTGCCGTACGTCGAACCCGCGAAAGTGGCGCGCTTGCGAGCGGACCCGTAGGCGATCACGTCGATCGGCCCGTTGCGACGCAACCCGGCGGTGTAGGTGGGTCGCCACAGCACAGTTTCGTCATCGAGCGCGGCGACCGCCCGGCCGTAGTTGGTCGAACCGCGAACCACGTCCTCGGCCGCGACGGCAGTGACCGGCGCCACGGACGTGGCCAACCCGGTGATCAGTCCGCTGACCAGCACGCTTGCCAGACCAACGACCAGCACACGAAGCGGCAGCGACGACGAACGGGCGCAGAGCACGGGCATCGGGTCACTGTACGTCGCGCACGACGACGCTCACCCGCGAGCACCACGAGCACCCCGTCAAGGTCGCCTGGAAGCGCGTCCGTGGCGGTAGCGAACGCTCGACCAAAGCATTGAACGCACCCTCCTCCACGGGAACGACCGAGTCGGTGCGCCACCGTTTCGATCCGGGCGTGCGGTATCGAATCCGCACGAACCCCGTGGCGTCGGCTTCGCCGGCACGCACTCGACCAGAAAGACGCACCCCACCCTTGGTCGCGCGGGCGGTGACCGACGTCATCTGCGAAACCGCGGGCCGGACCCAAAAGGTGATCGGATCGAGGACGAAGGCTTGCTCGCTATCGGGGGAGATGGCTCGGATGGTCGTGTCCAGTCGGTACTCACCGGTGCCATCCGCGGGACACACGAACACCTCATCGAGCAATTCCCCAGCCACCGGATCGCCGGGCAGGATCAAGAAGGTTCCCTCGTTCGCGGTGCCCGTCGCACTGACGAGCGTCTCCCCGAGCAGGGAAGTCTCATCTGCGCGACCGAAGGTGGCCAGGATCGGGATGAACAGGCATTCGGCATCCACGAACTGCCAGTCGTTGTCCATGGCGATCGAGACGGTGGCGGTCGATACCGATCCGGGAGGCGTCGCTGCGATCTCGGCTTGAACCGCCGAGGATCCAGCGGCCGTCAAGGCCAACGCGCAAGCCCCCGCGATCGCATTGCGCCATGACCACCTCATGCGTCTTCCCCGTTCATGCATCTTCTCCATGTCGGTGGTGCAGTGCCTCGTCGATGTCGGTTGCCACCTGCTCGGCCTTGCGCTTCGTGCGCGATCGACTGTCGGCCGCGCGGTCGCGCTCTTGGGTCAGCGGGGCGACGTGACCCGAGCTCGTCCCCGTGGACCAGTCGTGCACCACGCTGGTGCGCAGTACGACGTCCTGGACGCTGTGGTTCCTGCGACTGACCAGGATCCACAAGATCCCGACCTGGAAGACCACGCAGAATGCCGACCGCAACGCAGCCAATTTCCAACCCGGCCGACCACCACGGCGATCGAGCACCCGAACGCCCATGAGGTTCTGGCCGAGGCTGCGCCCACTGGTGCTCCACGTCCATGTCCAATACAGCCACATCAGGAAGTAGCCGCCGAGGACGAAGTAGCCCGGGCGCGGCATCCCGTAATCGACGAGCGGGTTGAACACCAGAAGGAACAACCACACCGCGATCCAGATCCCGATGATGATGGCGCCCACCACGACCACATCTATGACCGCGGCGATGGTGCGCGTGAAGAATCCCGCGCGCTCACCCTGGAAGGGGCGCGCCGCTACCGGCAGTGTCTGGAGGACGACGCTCTCGTTCGCATCGTGGGTGCGTCGATACTCGCCGAACGTGGTCACGAGTGCTCCTCGGGCGGCTTGGTCATCTCGTCTCGAGCCGCGCGACGAAGCAGCAGCGTGTCGACCACGCGCGAGACGAACTCATCGCTGCGCACAGCGGAGAAACGGGTGGTGGTGAAGGCATCCATCGCGATGCCGCCGGTGCTCTCGCGAATGATCTGCGGTAGGTCGATCTCCTCGATGATGTAGTCCGCGATCTGCAGCATCGGCACCCGGTCGATGACCGCGTCGACATCGGTAGCCGCGACGATCTGATCGACTTCGACCCGCTCGAGGACTATCTGGGTCAAATCGAGCTCATCGAGTGCTGCGATCACGATCCGGTGGATATCGACTCTGCTCAACACGAGGTCCGTCAGGTCGACTCGGGAGACGATCGCGTCGGTGATCGCCGGAACGAGCCGATCCAACAGCGGGGTCACGATCGAGCCCACCATCGCTCGCAGCGTGGCCTCGCTCAACGACAGGACGGTCTGCGTGCTGTAGGTCATCAATCCGACGGTGCTGGCCAGCAGATCGGCGGCCAGCGCACGGACGTCACCCTCGGCCTCGTACGGCCTGGAGACCACCACGACCTCGCGACTACTCACCCGCCCATCATGGTGCACGTTCTAGCATGCGTGGGTGTCGAGTCTGAAGTGGTTCGCAGTCGTGCTCGCCGCGGTCGTCGTGTCCGCGGGCCTGGCCACCACGGCCTGGTGGGTCTCCAGCAGCATCGAACGCTCCGACCGGCAGGCGACCTTGGATCCCTTCTACGAACCCCCCGATCCGCTGCCTGCCGAACCGGGCACGGTCCTGCGGATGGAACCTCTCGGCGTGGAGGTTCCCGGTGGGCAGGCCTATCGCATGCTCTACGTCTCCGAGCGACCCGATGGCACTCCCGCCGCGAGCGGCGGCAGGGTCTTCATCCCCGACACCACCGCCCCGGCGCAGGGTCGACCGGTCGTGGCATGGGCGCACGGCACCGTCGGAATGGGCGAGGCCTGCGCGCCCTCGCGAACCGTCGACCCCCTCGACGACACCTCGCAATGGCTCGACCAGATGATGGCCCTGGGCTGGGTCGTCACCGCCACCGACTACGTCGGCCTCGGCACACCCGGCCAGGAGTTGTACTTGGTGAACCAGGCCGAAGTCCGCGACGTCGTGAACTCCGTCCGCGCCGCCCGCAATATCGACCAGACCCAGGCCGGCTCCGACTACGTCGTCTGGGGTCACTCGCAAGGCGGGCACTCCAGTTTGTGGAGCGGGCACCTGGCAGCGGACCTCGCACCGGAGTTGAACCTGCTCGGCGTCGCCGCCGCGGCCCCGGCGGGCAACCTCGCGGACATCATGAGCGAGCAGTGGGACACCCTGATCGGGTGGGGCATCGGCCCGGAGATCCTCGCCTCCTGGCCGCTGGCCGATGATCGCCTAAGCGTCGAGCAGGTCGCTGCGTCCACGGGCAGGCGCACCTTCGAGCGATTGGCCGAGTACTGCGT
>Ga0180430_10004470_pt1 | contig 11790 bp, 23 predicted proteins | sample SS_ome_9_FD_132999 | JGI IMG/M metagenome (GOLD analysis project Ga0180430, IMG submission 132999) | Hypersaline lake sediment archaeal communities from the Salton Sea, California, USA - SS_1_S_2 metaG | ecosystem: Environmental > Aquatic > Non-marine Saline and Alkaline > Hypersaline >... | reverse complement strand
TCGACCATCTTCTGCACCAGTTCGTTGTCCACGTCGTCCAGCTTGTCGCCGGGCTCCATGACGGCGAACCGGGCGAAGTCCACGGTGCTGGTCTCCATGGTCTTCTGCACGTCGGCAAGCTCCGCGCCCCGCTCCTCCAGGGACTTGCGGGCTTCGGTGGCCTGCTTGCGGGCGTCGGCGATGGCCCGCTGGAGATAGTCCGCCGCGGTCTCGGGCAGCACCATGTCGTAGCCCTTGAGCTTGTCGACCACCGACCGGATGGACTTGAAATCCGCCGAGGCGACGGCGCGCTTCAGGTCGATCAGGGTACCGCGAAGCTCGCTGAGCATGTCCTCCAGGGCCGCCTCGTTCTCACCGCTGATGTAGAACTTCAGGGCGGTGAACTGGATGTTGGAAAACCGGGCGGTCTCGTTGAACTCCTTGACCTTGGCGCGGTTCTTGGCGATCAACTCTTCGAGCTTCTCCTCGTTCTCCACCGGAACGATGGTGCCAAGCTCGTTGGCCTTGCCCAACCGATGCACGGAACGCTTGATGTTGTTCCGCAGGTTCTGGGCCTTCTTGTACTCGTCGCGATCGTTGAGCACCTTGTGGGTACGCCACTCGGACTCTTCCCGACGCTCCTGCACCTCGGTCTTGGAATCGCTGTGCGAGTAGCGGATCCCGCCGTGGACAGACACCTTGAACGCGGCCAGGTAACAGTTCTTCAGGTCTTTGACTTTCGTGGGCATCTCTCACCTCCAGGGTTGTTTGTTTTGTCTCGCTGTCAAAATCAATGTGGGTCGGCACCGATACGTTGTCAAGTGCCGACCCACATTTTTGTCAGTTGCTTTCCGAATCGTCGAACAGGATGTCCCGACCGAAGTCCTCGGACTCCTTGAGGACGCTGTTCTCCGGGGCGCACGCCTGCCGGGCACCCTTGCCCCAGTCACGCTGGGCGGACAGCTTGCCGTCGCCCCAGCCCTTGACCACCGGGCGAATCAGCTTGGATTCCTCGACGACCGCTTTGGCCGTGATCGGAACCCGCTTGTAGTTGGTCCGCATGATGGCGTTTTTGATGGCCTGCTCCAACTCCGCGCCGGAGAAGTCCTTGGTCTGCCGCGCCACCTCGGTCCAGTCGAGACCCAACTCGGAGACCATCTTGTCCGGAGCGATGCTCCGGAACTTGGTGCTCACCACCTCCAGGATCTTCACCCGGTCGGCCGTGTTCGGCACGTCCACCCAGTAGGTCTCGTCGAAACGACCGGCCCGCAGGAACTCGGCGTCGAGCTTCATCGGGTCGTTGGACGTGGCGACGATGAACACCGGCTTGTCGCAGTCATTGAGCCAGGTCAGGATCTCCTGACCGAGCCGCCGCGACGTACCGCCATCGCTCTCACCGGATCCCGAAAACCCGGAAAAAGCCTTCTCGATCTCGTCGATCCACAGGATGCAAGGCGCGATGGCCTCCACCACGTCGCGGGCCTTGTACCAGCCACCCTCGGAATCACCGATGTATTTGCCCATCATCGCGCCCACCGAAAGCTGGACGGTGGGCAGGTTCCAGGCCGTCCCGACGCACTTGGCGGAAAGGGACTTACCGGTACCGGGGACGCCAGCGATGACGATGCCCTTGGGCCGGGGCGTGTCGTCGTACTTCTGCGCGTCGGCGAAGGTCTGACGCATGATCATCAGATCTTCCTTGAGCAGGTCCAGACCGCCGATGGCGTCGAGACCCTTGGGGTTGGGGTCGATCCACTGAACGGCGGGGCTGGAAATCAGCGCCTTCTTGGACTCGATCAGCACCTTGGGGTCGATCGTGCCCTTTTCCGCGAGGGAGACGGCGAGCGCCTGCTGCGCCTGGAGATCCTGAAGACCCAGGATGGAGTCGATGATCTCGTCCATGTTGCCGTTGTCCGCGAGCATCTCCTCCACCTTCTTCTGCCGCTCGCCGCGCAGGACCTTGGTGGCTCCCTGCACCACGGACTTGAGATCTTCTCGGGTGGGAAGCTCAAGCTCGATGGGGATAAAAAGGTCGTCGGGCTTGCCCGCGTCGAGCACCACCACCTGCACCCAGTCGGTCAGCTTGGACGACTGAGCCTTGCGCCCCAGGTCCTTGAGCAGTCGCTGAGCCATCACCCGGTTGGGCGCGTTCTCCGCGATGTGCGGCGACAGGTCTTCCATGATCACCAGGATGGGGCCCTGGCCACGGAACTTGAGCAGGTACTCCAGCACCCCGTCGGGCTGCACCGACGGAGGACTGAACGTGGACTTGCACAGCACGGCCAGGTCCTGGTTGTCTTCCCCTGGGGCAGCGGGGTTCGTGAGCCCATCGCTGGCCTTCCACACCATCACCTTCTTGAACCCGATCTTCTGGGCGACACCCTTGATCAAGGTCTCGGCTCGCCGTTCCTCATTGGTCCGCGCCCAGAGCAGTCCGCTGCGAGCCCGGATCAACTTGTTGAGCATTGCCTCGAATTTGGTAGCCATCATCTCACCTCCGGTTGATTTGTCCGTCCGACAAAATCAATCTAAGCACGCTGCGATACTTTGTCAAGTTTGGCAGCGAAATTTTTTGATAGTCTAGTGGCCGTGACCGTGGCCACCGTGTCCGCCGTGGGCATGGGCATGGGCGTGCGCCTGGGCGAAGTTCATTCCCTGCGCCTGGGCCTGAGCGATGGCCCGCTTGTAGGCATCGCTGCCGCGCTGCTGGAGCTTGGCCAGGACGCAGAGGTCCATCATCCCCTTGGGGAGCGCAGCGCCTACGATGACGAAGCGACCGCCCTGGTTGACGATCTTGGCCGTGCCCCTGGCCAGGGCATCCTCGATCTCCCGGATCCCCTTCTGTCGCTCCTGCTCCACACGCCGACGCTCTTCCTCTCTCATCTTCAGGTAAATCTGATCACAGGGCATCGCTTATCTCCTTTGCGGCGAAGTGATTTTTGTGCCGCCGTGCAAACAAGGTAAGCGCGCTTTGTTACAATGTCAAGTGACAAAATTGCTACGCTGCGAAAATACACAGAAATTTTTTGATAGCCTATAGGCACTGCCGATCGGGCTATAGGCCATGGGCTAACGGGCCTTGGGCCTCGGCTCGGGGCGTTAGGTTTAACCTAACGGTGAGCGCCATGGGAGTGGGCTCTGGCGCACAGAACAATCGGGTAATAGGGGTGCCAAGATCTGCAGGGGTGGTGGATCAATGAATCAATAGGGATGTCAATTTTGTATAGAGAAACCTGAAGCCGGGAAGGATCGTTGGGCTTCGTAGACTTCACGATATTCTTTTTCGATGTTCGCGCAGCAGTCGCAACGGTGCCCGCGCAGGTACTGGTCATCTGTGATTGGTTCTCCGCAGTCTTGACAGCGCCGCGTGGTCTCACCCTTGTACGTGGGCTTAGCGCACGACTGACAGATTTGACAACCCTCGTAGCCCTTTGGTCGTTTGGTGGGTGGTGAATGCGTGACAGTTTTGACAGCGCGTTGCACGGATTCAGGAATGCGGAGCTTGGGAGGCTCGGGCTCATGCTTGCGACGCTTGGCCTCTCGTTTCCGTTTGCACTCTTTACAGTAAATGTCCAGGCCGTTCCACCGTCCTCGACGCTTGCCCATCTGGTAGTGAGGGATCCACTGATGGCACCCTGGGCAGAGCCAGTGCTCGGTGCCGTCAATGTACTTGGGTTTGGCGGGAGGTTGTTGGTAAGGACGGTAGCCCATGAGTTACTTCTTGGGCAGACCGTTGGGATCACGGACCACGGCGTCTTCCTTTTCGATGTTGAAACGGAACGGTCCGTCATCATCCTCCGGTGGCGCCCAGTCCCACTGCTTGATCACGTTGCCGTGCCGGTCCATGTCCACCGACAACATGGACCCGCAGTTGAGGCAGTCGTACTGAACCAGGACGGTGCCGTCCCCGTTGTCCAGGTGAGGCAACTCCTTGCGGGCGTCGAGCGGGTGTGTGCAGGTCTGCCAGGGTGTGTTGGGCTTCCAGCTCATGGTCTTACTCCGTCACCCGAAGGCGCTCGTCCCAGCAGCACTCACCGACGTACTCACCTTGGTGAAGATGCGCGGTCTTGACAGGCGTTTCCTTCCGGCAGAATTTGCAGGTCGTGGTCTCTTCCTCCTCCACCTCCACCTCTGCACCCTCGGCGTCGAGGATCTCAGTACCCGTGAGTTTGACGCCTTCCTCGTCGTGACGCAGAGAGTAGTCCATTTCGGACACGACGGTCTGGAACGCCTCGTCCACGTTCTGACCATCAGGGTAATCGAAATTCATTCGGATGGTCACGTAGCCAAATCCCTTAGCCATGGTTTTCCTCCTTCGGGTGGTCGCAGAATCCCTCGTAGGCTCCGTAGGCCGCGAACACCCCGTCCTCCGAGTACACCCCGGCGAAGTGCTCGCACGCTCGACAGTGGCCGTCCTTGTCGAAAGGGCACTTCATGTTCAGCAGTTGGAAGTCCGGGGACATTTCGTGCAGTGTTGGGCAATGCACCTTGGTCACGGTGAATTGCTCACGGGCTTCCTCGATGGTCATGGGCTCGTCACTCATCGCTCACCTCCTAGATTGCGTATCGTGACCGGTTGGGCGGATCGGGAACGTTGTGCATGGCTTCCACCTTCACGTCCCCATCGGGATCTCCGATGAAACCCCAGCAGGATTCCACCTCGTTGCGCTCTGTGGATCCACAGCAGCGGCAACGTTTGAGGATCCGGTAACCCCAAACGTTGCCGCGCAGGTAGTCGTCGAGGACTGCGACGGTACCCTTGAGGGCGTTGTCGTAGCTGCCATCCTCATCGGCGTACAGGTACTTCTGTGCGTCCTCGTCGGTCACGAAGACCCAACCGACCTGACCGGAATCCCAGGAGCACGAAAACGGACTGGTGTTCACCGTGAGTCCGCTGTGATCGTGCAGATAAAGGGGAAGTCGGTGGACCTTCACCGCTTGGCAGTGAAGCTCGAAGTCTTCCGGATCCTGGAAATCGTCGCAGTTGCCAAAGGCGTAGTGGCGATGCCACATGACAACTTTGACCACATCGTCGCAGTCCTGGATCGGGTTCTCGGCCATCTCGTCCTGGACGATCTCCACGATGTGGCCCTTGTGCTCGAAACGTTCGTAAACGTGTTCCATGTTCTACTCCTCAGGCTCGTAGCAGCTACCGAAGAAATCCGTGCCATCCCAATCGGGATCGGCTTCGGCTTCCTGCACGGTTTCGTACTTGACTTTGGAGCAGTAGGACTCCCCACTGGTTGCGTCCCGGGCCAGGTCTTCCAACTCCAGCCCTTCCGCCCCTGGATCGAACTCCGACCAGATCACGATCGTTGTCTTGTAGAGTTTCATCGTTCACCTCTTGGTTGCGCGTTTTCCGTCCGACAAAATCAATCTAAGCACGCTGCAATACGTTGTCAAGGAAATTTTTTCAATTGCCGAATTTGACAGCGGAAATTCGGATGGCCTAGGACGTGGGCTTCTGGGCTCGCGGGGCTTTAGGTTAAACCTAAAGCCCTGAGCACACGGGCGAATGGATCAATAGGCTTGTCAAGATCCGCAGGTCACGTGGGGCAATGGATCAATAAGGATGTCGGTTTTGTATAGAGAGAAGTGCTTATTTTGACTCGGGCGCGTCGTAGCCTGCAATGATGTAGTGTCCCTTGTAGTCGCCGCGCAGGATCAGAGTCCACGCGGACCCGTCGTCCAGCAGGGCCACGTCGTCCTTGGTCTCGTGAGTCTGGAAGACCGCACCGTGGTACTCCAGCTCGTCGCGGGTCATGGTGGCGTCGTGCGCGTAGCTCACACCATTTTCGTCGATACGGATCTTGGTCATGGGAGTGCCTCCTTTCAACCGATCCAGATCAGCAGCCCGTAGGCAAAAAAGATGAATATGACACCGATGACGAAGACGGGATCCTTGTACCGGTGTGCCTTGAACACCTCCCGCCAGGGGGTGTCAAAAGGTTGGGGCTTGTGTTTCTTCATCCACGTCTCCTAGAAGTCCACGAGTCCCATCTGTCTGCGCTCGGCGGCACGCTCCCCGTCATCATACGAGTTGTACCTTTCCATGTAGCAGTCCTCGCACACGTCTTCACCGACCGCATCTGAGTATTCCTCGTCGATCGGATCGCCACAATGCACGCACTCGCGGGGGTCCGGGACGTAGAAGGTCACGTAGGTGTCGATGGCCTTTTCGCCCGGCTCCGTATGAACCTCGTCCTCCGTGCGCTTCATCTTGTAGAGGAGGCCGTAGGCTGCGCCCACGCACCCGTCATCGTTGTCGCTCCGCTTGACGATGTAATTCCCGTGGCTCCCATGGACCGACAGGAATTCCTTGACGTGCTTGGGGACCTGCTCGGGGACGTAGGGACCGTGACCGATGTAGCCTGCCCACATGAGACGATAGCCGCTCCAGGTGCGGCGAAACATGGCTTCCCAGTTGTGTTCGTGTTTCATGGTTTTCCTCCTACATGCGATACTCGCCCACGACGAAGGCCGACCCACACTCGGAGCACTCGACCTCTTCACCATCTACTACATCTCCGTAGTAGCCCTCTCCACAGTGTGGGCAGTAGGGCTGCTGCTCGGACTCGGGCCACGGTACGTGAGGCCAGTAGACGACAAAGCCCCGACCCATATTGTCGTAGGACGGTTCCCCTGGACAATCGTTGCCGAGGAACGCGCCGACAGCGACCGTCTCGCCCACGCTGTCCACGTCCACACCGACGCAGCATTTTCCGTTCATGCCCCGACCGGAGTAGGAACGCACCCGCCACCCATCCTCCTTGAGTTTCCGAATCATCAGTGTGGACCGGCTGGACTTATCCAGAAAGTCTCGAAGGTGCCCGCGATGCTTGCACTTGTGGTTGCTACACTCGGCCATGCTGTCCAGGTCGAAGGTCTCGTACTGCGTGTTGTGGTCCCGTACTTCTCCACGGTCATCGAGGTTCAGGATCACCATGCACTTCGCTTCGACGTAGAGGTCGGTACAATCGTCTCCACACTTGGGACAGTCGTACCTCAGACTGTGCAGATTCAGGTCCATCTTGGCACCTCCTGGGAAAAGTGTTTTTGCCGTCCGACGCATCCAATGTAAGCACGCTGCGATACGTTGTCAAATGAAAAAATGAAATTGTCAAAATCGGCAGGCGCTTTTCGGATGGGTGTCAGCCGTTGACTTGGTTGCGGAAAGGAGGGTAGTTGCAGCCTTCACTAGTGGACATCCACACGATGGAGCTTGTAGGGATGATCACGTCATCCACGTCCCCCTTAGTGATCGTGTTACGATCCAGGTCCATCACCATGAGCGAGATCGTTTCGATCTCTTGAAGCTCTGGGTCGTCCTTGATTCGCAGACGGTAGACGGCATCCTGTTTCCACTCCTCAGTGCAGGCGTCCTCGTGGAATTCCAGAACCAAGTAGCTGTCGGCGGTACGGATGATCGTTTTCACTCTGGTCATCTTGGGTGGTGAATCGGTCATCTGGCACCTCGCATACCCTGGATGAAGTCATCCAGTGTTTTTCTCGCGGTCACTGAAGGAGTTTCGAGTCCGCGACATTTGCGGCAGACTTCAGAGTTGTCCTCGGCATCAGTCACAGTCACGATGAAGTAGTAGGTCTTTTTGCACTCGGGGCAAAAGGCGCGCAGTACCATGGAATCCCGGTCCATGGACGTGGGTTGCCTACGGTCCTCGATGCGTCGTGGAACCTCGGTGACTTTCTCGATCATTGTTTCGCCTCCGGGTAAGGCAGGTCATCGACTTCGACGCAGTAGATCAGTCCCCAATCTCCACTGTGCTCGTTGCTGCCAAAGTAGACATGCCCCACCAGGTTTGGCTCACGTTCCAGGATCTTCGTGTTGAGAGTTTCGGCCAGCTTGTCCGCGGCCTCCTCCACCGCCTCGATGCCGTTGTCGTATTCCCAATCCTCTTCGGTCAGAGTGATCTCCATCCACTCGGCGGCAGGCTTCATGATCTTCCATCCCCACGTTGCGTCCGCGATGATCTCCAGGAAGACCGAAGCGTACTCATCCTCCACGTAGTCCTCGAACGTGTCGGGGGTGGTCCACCCATCCAGGTGTTTGTGGATTTCCTCCAGGACCGAAGTGACCATTTCGTCAGTGATTTCCAGCATGGCTTTCTCCTTACGCTTGTGCGGCAGCGGTCTCCTCGGCCTGCCGAAGAAGGTTTGGATCGGTTTTCAGGAAGTGCTCGGCCAGGGCCACTGTCTTTGCTGCGTCGCGCTGGGCCAGAACGATCGCCACGGTGCAGACGAAACCACGAGGGAAAAGCGACTCCTCGACGTAGCCGATGCCGTTCCAGTATCCCAGCGCATCGGGGCACTCGGTTCCGCTCATGATCTCTTCCAGATCCTCGGGGGAATCCTTGTAGACGCGAAGGACGTGCGAATACTTGGACTCCTGCACCCGTCGGGCGTGCGCTCGGCGGAACGTGTTGGCGTAGACCTTGTAAAACAGGGCCTCGGTCTCCTTGCCGTCGAGCATCCCACCGTTGCGCTTGACCCAATCCTCGTCGAAGTCCTCGTCCTCCTCCATCTGAACCATGCGAAGATGGTCGAAGGCTCGCAGCAACGAGCGGACCACCGGGGCCATGCTGTCGTTGTCGGGCTCGGCACACACCGTCTTGAGGGCCAGCTCCAGGACTTCCTCGGTTTCGGGGCGCTCGTCCCGTCCTTCCTGGTAGAAAAAGGCTTCCAGCATCACTGCACCTTCCCTTCGGATGCCAACGCACTCCGGATGGCCTCGACCGCTTTCGCCGCCGCGTCATGCGTGTTGCCATACTCCACGCCACCGGCATGGATCACCATCCACCCGCCGCCGAATTCGCCGATGCGGGGTTTGGAACAGTAGTCTGCCCAGGTGACCGTGAAGATGGTGTCGTGGTCTCCGGTGGTTGAAAGGGCAATGTGCGCGCAGCTTCCCAGCCCGTCCAGGTTGCCGTACTCATCGGCGTAGACCCAGAACTTGCAAGTTCCTTCACGGTCGCACTCGAACACGCCATGCTCGGAGTCCTCCAAGAGCGTCTTCTGGTGCGCCTCGTCGAGCCCCTGCCAGACCACCACGAGGTTCAGGTCCTCTTCGTCGAGGTCCTCCGTGTTGCTGCCGTCCAGGTTGGACTCGTCCAGTTCCTCATTGCCCAGCTTCCAGCAGATGGTGGACAGCGCCTTGAACAGGTCGGCCGCTTCCTCGGTTTTGAACTCGAAAATCTCCGACCACTGTGAGTAGTTGTTCGCCATGGGTCACCTCCTACCAATCCCACGTGGGAAGCTCGTTGACAATATCGCCATCCCGATCGAAGCGGAGCCACCGGGCTTCGTGATGACGAGCGAAGCGCACCGCGCCGAGGATGCCATCGGACAGGTCCTCGTCGATGATGTCCTGGTCCTGCTGCTCCACGTACTCGGGATCCAGGTTCACACGGATGATGTAACCGTAGCCCGTGTACATCACCCACAGAGCGGTACACCCGGGCTCGTGGACATGGGACTTTGCCATGGCCGAAAGGAGTTTGTCGTCCTCCTTGGTCATGTGAGCGGTGCTCAGGGTCAGCATGGTTTCGCGTAGCATGTTCTCACCTCCAAGTGAGTTGTGTTTTTCCGTCCGACGCATCCAATGTAAGCACGCTGCGATACGATGTCAAATTATTTTTTGCAAATGCGGAAATTGGCAGACGATTTTCCGATGGTCTACTGCTTGTTCTCGTGGCGCTCGGCTGCGCGGTTCAGCTCATCCCAGGAAGGAAAGGTGTCGGTATCCGTGTCAAGATCGGCAGGCGTGTTCTGTTCGGTCACGCAGTCAGTCCACGATTCAATGACGTTGCCTTCCTCGTCCGCTAGGACCACGGTGAAGCGTTTCGGTTTCATGTGCTAGTCCTGGTTCTCGATGGCCTGGAATGCCATGTTGACACCCTTGGCGTAGGCTTCGGTGGTCACATCCACCCCGGCCGCGACGTGCCCCAGGATCATGGAGACCACCGTGTCCAGCCCACTGTCCGCACTTGCGTCGCCCAGCACGTCGGGAAGGGCGACCGCCGCACCACGGCCGTCCTTCGTCACCTCAATGGTCCCGTAGTCCGTGTTGATGTGAAAGACCAGAGGTTTGGAGAGAGGCAACGTGATGTCGGGAGCCATGGCGATGTCCTCCGTGACCTCCTTGATTTCGTCCATCGTCAGTCCGCAGCTCTCCTCCTCGAAGTCCCCCGCTTCGTTGGCGTACTCCATGATCTCGTTTTCGTAGGTTGCCAACATCTCGCGGCTTTGGGCTTCCACGAAAATCTCTTTGCCGAGGGTCACGTTTTCGGTGACCAGCACCTTGAACAGCTTCGTCATGGCTACTCCTCCTCGTCCTCATCGTAGTCGTCGTTGAAGACGCCAGGATCACCGTCCGAGGACAGGGTGATCGCGTCCGGGGCCACCTCGCGCACCTCGATCAGCAAATCCACCACCGCGGCATCGTAGGGCTTGTAGGCCGTCTTGCAGAAGTGGAACGTTCCCTCATCTTCGGGGCTGTCGTCCCACGACGGCTGCGGCTCTCTTTTGCGTGGGAGATAGAAGGTCTCGTGACCGTCGTCCTGCTTGCCGTTGAACCGGATGCAGGTCTGGCTCACCTCCGGTTTGCGGTTGGGTTGGTCCTCCTCGTAGCACAGGATGTCTCTGTACTCGTCGATGACGCTTTCGGCTCGGATGCGAATGGTGTGCCACTCATCATCGGTGAAGGTCCGCTTCTGTCGCCAGTAGTGCGTGTATCCCATGTTACTCCTCCTTCTCCCCGTCGATCGGTTCCGGGGGATCGTACATCTTGCGCGCTTCCTCCTCGGAATCGGCGTAGCCCAGCTTCTCGTGGCACAGCGCAATCTCTTCGAGCGCACAGCGTTCCAGGGAGTAGAGCTGCTGACGGACGGACCACAGTTTGGTGCTGGCCTTACCCACCTCGTCAACCGCTTTCCACGCCAGTTCCTTGGCCTTGTCCACTTCCTCTGTGGCCTTCTCCAGTTCCCTGCGAAGCTCGTTGCGTGCCATTTTGATCATCTGGCGCCGAAACTCGCGGCCTTTCTCGCCCCGTCGCTCCTGTTCTTTTTGTGCCTCCTCTCGTTGCTTCTCCTCTTCCGCCATCCGTTCCAGCTCCTGAAGGACCGCATCGGCGAGCGGTGACAGACCGTAGAAGACGTAGAAACGTGTCGTGACCCCGAAGTTGAGGAACATCCCACGTCGGTTCAGGGCGTCCATGGTACTCTTGCTCACGTAGCTCCGGTACAGTCCAAGCGTCTTCGTCTCGCGGTCGTAAGGCTCCTGGTGCCTCGCGACGGTTCGGAGTGCATGGACCTGCGACTCGCTCATGCCCTTGATTGCCTTTGCCACCTCGTCCTTGGCCGGCTTACTTTCTGCTTTTGTCATGGGCATCTCCTTTCGTGTGCTGTCTTCAGCCTCTGGTAGTCCACACCATGCTCACACAGCAATGCTGCAAGTGACTCCATCAGCATTATGGAAATGCTGATGGATTCGTTTTTGACAGACTTTATCAAGGTGCTGTAGGGAAAAAGCCCGTCGTGGAAGACGTTTTGCTGCACGGAATTCTGAATGCAGTCATCGCTGGAGCACACGCAATCCGACAGCACAGACGCAATCACCTGTGCGCTATGTGGTTGGCTTTGAAGCACCTCTCGGGCACAGTCCAAGAGCGCATCCAGATCGTGCTCTTGGATGTTTTCGACGATTGCCATCTCAGTGATCTCGTTCCCTAGTTTGTAGAACAACGAGAGCTTCTTATTGGGCATCATGTTTCCTCCGGTTGATTTTTTCCATCCGACG
>Ga0180430_10004469_pt1 | contig 11791 bp, 16 predicted proteins | sample SS_ome_9_FD_132999 | JGI IMG/M metagenome (GOLD analysis project Ga0180430, IMG submission 132999) | Hypersaline lake sediment archaeal communities from the Salton Sea, California, USA - SS_1_S_2 metaG | ecosystem: Environmental > Aquatic > Non-marine Saline and Alkaline > Hypersaline >... | reverse complement strand
TGTTTCCCGAACGGGATTGATCCCGATAACTAGGGAATAACGGACACATTTGTCGCATAACCAAAAATGGGAACACATCGTCAATCCACAACCGCCATACCAAGCGCCAGACGGATCTTGCTAGGCGCAGCGGCCAAAGCCTGCAAGCCGCGACCGGTGCGCACGGTAGCGGCCTGGGCCGATAAATACCGCGTGCTCAGCAGCAAAGGCAGCGGCGAGCCTGGTCAGTGGCGAACAACGCGAACGCCATACTTGAAGGAAATCATGGAGGAATTGAGCGCTACCTCCACCACGCAGCGCATCGTGCTGCAATTTGCCGCGCAGCTAGGCAAAACAGAAGTCGGTTTGAACTGGATCGGGTATGTGATGGAACACGCACCGGCGCCGATGCTAGTAGTGTTGCCGACGCTGGACGTGCGGAAAAAATGGGTTCGCCAGCGCCTTGATCCGTTGCTGACGGAAACGCCGTGTATCAGATCCATATTCAACGGCCGCAGCAAGCGCGATGCAGGCAATGCCGAAGAGTTGAAAGATTTTCCTGGCGGCATGCTGGTGTTGGCAGGCGCGAACAGCCCGGCCAGCCTGGCATCGATGCCGATTCGTTACGTGCTGTGCGATGAAGTGGATCGGTTCCCCTGGGAAGTCGGGGAAGAGGGCGACCCGCTTGGCCTTATCGACGAGCGCACCAAAACCTTCCCGCGCCGCAAAGTGCTGTTGGTCAGTACGCCAACGGTGAAAGGCAACAGCCGCATCGAAGGCGAATACCATCGCAGCGACATGCGCGAATACCACGTGCCATGCCCGCACTGCGGCGAATACCAGGTGCTGCGCTGGCGCCATCCTGACGGCACCTATGGCCTGGTGCATAGCGAATCCACCGGGCATGTGTTTTACGCTTGCCGGCATTGTGGCGCGCAGATTGACGAGCACCACAAACAAGGCATGCTCGAAAAAGGCCGGTGGATACCGCAACACCAGGAACGCAAAGTGCGCGGCTACCATTTGAACGGCTTGTATTCGCCAAACGGCCTCGGCTTCACATGGCGCGAGCTTTGGGAAAAATGGGAAGTGGTTCACGGTGATACTTCTGAGCTAAAGCGATTCATCAATACGACGCTGGGCGAAACCTGGGAAGAGCAGGGCGACAGCATCGAAGACCTGGCACTGATCGGCCGGCTTGAGCAATATCCAGAAACCTTGCCAACGCGTATCACCACCGCCGGCGTGGATATACAGAAAGACCGTATTGAGGCCACCGTTTTGGCCTGGGGTGAAGAGGAACAGGGCTGGGCAATGGATCACCTGATCATTCCCGGCGATACGGCAAGGTCAGAAGTGTACGCGAAAGCCACCGACGCACTTCGGCATGCCGGCGTGGATTTCGCGGCGATCGACAGCGGATACAATGCGGACGAGGTATATGCCTGGTGCCAGGCCAACCGGTGGATGGTGCCGATCAAGGGTATGCCAGGCATGAATAGGCCGCTGATCGAAGACGAGCGCGCGCGCCGCCAGCGTATGCGCCGCCGCAATCGCAAAGGCATGCCGGTTGAACCGATCGGCGTGGACCAGGGAAAGGCACTTATCTATGCGCGCCTGAAACTGACCGAACCCGGAAAGGGGTATATCCATTTCCCGATCCATCCGGCGTTTGACGACGAATACTTCGCGCAGCTGGCCGCAGAAAAACTGGTGACAAAAACCAAAGGTCATCGACCTTTTCAGGAATGGGTGCAAACACGCGCACGCAACGAAGCGCTCGACTGCATGGTTTACGCGCTGGCTGCGCTGAGGCTATCGGGTCGCGCCAACCGCAGCGCCGACAAGAAAACAGAAGATCCAACAAAACAAGCGGTGGAAAACGCGCAACAGAAAACATCTTTTATCCCAAAAAAGGACAATTTCATTAGAGGGCGCAAAAGGTGAGTGACGTTTACAAAATGATGGTTGATGCGTTGCACCGTAAATTGTCAGAAAACGGCATTGATTCTGAAAAAGCGGCATCCATGGCGATTGATGCGGTTGAACAGGTCAGCCATGATGTGGGTGGCCAAAGGTTGTACCTGCCAAAGCGACCGCCGTGGTTTTCACGAACGCAGCGCGATGATTGCATAAAACGGCAATTCAACGGCCGAAATTATCGCAGCATCGCGCAAGCGTTTTGCTTGTCCGAGCGCACGGTGCGGCGCATCTGCAAAAAGTGACATTCTTGCCTAGTTTGTCACGATAACGCGTGCCAATCTTGCGGCATGGACATTGCCGCCGCCCTAACACTTCGCGACGAGCTGGAAGCGTCTTTGCTATCTGGCGCAGGCGTCGTTAGCATCCAGCTTGGCGACCGCACCATCACCTATGAAACAACTGCGCAGGCAACAGCCGCACTCAGCAAGTTGAACCGCGATATCTTGGCTTATCAGCGCAGGAGCGCCGGCGTAAACCCCAACACGAGCAGACCACGATGGCGGTAGAAAAATCGCTAATCAAGGCGCTTGAGGAAAAAATCATCCTTGGCGAGCAGGGCGCGTTCACGCGGCCGTATGTGATTCTCGATGTTGATGAATACCAGGCCGTGCTCAGTGCGTTAAAAGCACGAACCAGGAAAGCCACCAAAGAGGTGCCCCGTGAAACCGTCCGCGCATAACGTCGCACGTTTATACGAGGCGGCGCAGTCGTCCGACTTTCACAAGGTGCCAAACACTTCCGGACCGGCCGATCATTCGGTCAACCGTGCCGGCAGCCGTTTGCGCGATTACGCGAGGTGGCTGGACGAAAATAACGACCTGACCATCGGCGCGCTGGATATTCTGGTAAACAACATCGTGGGCACCGGCATACAAATCGAGCCGCAAGTTGCCGACCGCAAAGGAAACCCGATTGATCGTGTCAACGAGCGAATCCGCGATCTGTGGAACGACTGGAAGCGTCGACCAGACGTGACGGGGGAAATGTCGCTGGAAGAATTACAGCGACTGGCCTGCCGCACCTGGCTGCGCGATGGCGAGGTGTTTGCGGAGCATGTCGAAGGGCCGGTTAAGCCAAACAGCCGCCGCGCCGTGAAATATTGCGTTCGCGCCCTAGAACCAGACTGGTTGCCGTTTGAGAAACACAGCAACAAGCCTCGCATTGTGCACGGTGTTGAAAAAGACGCCGACGCAATCCCAATCGCTTACCATTTTCTGGAAGAAATAGCCGACCCAATCTATTCGCATTACGCGAGCCAAGTGCAAACGCGCAGGGTGCCGGCGGAGCGTGTCGAGCATTTAAAATTCAGCCGGCGCCTGAATCAGACGCGCGGCGTGTCCATTTTGCACGGCGTGATAAACCGCCTTGATGATGTGCGTGACATGGAAGAATCAGAGCGCATCGCGGCGCGCGTGGGCGCGGCTTTTACCGCCGCGATCATCCGAAACCCGGATTTGTTGGGCGGTGATACCAACACGTTTTTGAACGAATCAGGCGACATTTCCGACCGTTACGCCAACCGATATTTTGAAATGGGTCCGGGTGTGATCTTCGACAACCTGTTGCCCGGTGAAGATATCAAAGGCATTGGCCTGGACCGGCCGAACACCAACCTCATCGAATTTCTGGCAGACCAGCACCGCCGTATTGCGGGCGGTATCGGTGTGAATGCTTCGAGCCTAACCAAAAACTACAACGGCACCTATTCGGCGCAGCGCCAGGAAATGGTGGAAAGCGCGCCAGGCTATGCCCGCATGCGCGATCAGTTTGTAAGTAACTTTCTGCGGCCGATTTATGAGCGTTTTCTATTTTGGGCGGTGCAGTCAAACCAACTGACACTACCGCGCAATGCAAAACCCGAAACCTTGAACCGTGCTGATTATCGCGCGCCGGGCATGCCATGGATTGATCCGAAAAAGGAAATCGAAGCGGACCAGGTGGCAGTGCAGGCCGGATTTAAATCACGCCACCAGGTAATACGGGAGCGCGGATACGACCCGGACATCGTTGACCAGCAACGGGCCGCCGATGTTATGCCGGTGCAGGAAACACAGGCGCAACCAGTAAACGAGGAAACGCAAGACGATGAAGCGTGAAATCCCACACGGCGCCATCGAGCGCACTTTTACCATTGACGCCACACGCGCCAATGAAGAAACGCGCACGCTGACCGCAGCGCTTTCAAGCGAAACGCCGGTTGAGCGCTTTTTCGGCACCGAAATACTGGTGCATGAGGCGGAAGCAATCGACATGACGCGCGCCATTGAGGGCTTGCCGCTGTTGTGGTCGCACGACCACGAAGCGCCGATCGGCCGAGTGGAAAACGTGCGGCTGGATGATGACCGCGTGATGCGCGGCGATTTGCGTTTCAGCAAGAACAAGCGCGCTGCCGAAATCTGGCAAGACGTGCGCGACGGCTTCCTACGTGACATGTCGATTGGCTATTCAATCGACGAGTACGAGGAAAAAAAGAACGGGGAAATCTCCGTTATTCGATGGACACCGCTCGAAGCGAGTGTCGTTACAGTACCTGCGGACGCCAAAGTCGGCATTAATCGCAGCAAACCTTTAGAGGGCAATACTATGTCGGACGACAAAAAACCGGCTGCCGCTGATACTGATACCGGGCAGCAAAAACCAGAAGTGCGCAGCGAGCTGAAGCTGTTTTCTGTGCAGAAAGAGCGTGAGCGCAAAGAAGGCGCACGTGCTGAAGCGCAGCGCCGCAGTGAAATTCGCGACCTGTTTTCGCGCTACGTTGAGCGCTACGGTGATGCCTTTGGCGATCTGCAACGCGCTTGCGAAGATTCGCCAGAGATTTCTGTTGATCAAGCAAAGCAGGCCATCCTCGATGCCATCGCTGATGGTTACGTGTCTGTGGATGTTTCCGCACGCCAGAGCGAAGGCTCAGCATTCCAATCCGTGCCTGGCTTCGAGCGCAAGCGCGCACCTGGTTTTTCAGGCACCGCCACTGCCGGCGAAGATGCGCTAGACAAGTTTCAGCGTGGCGCAGAGCTGGCGCTTACCATTCGCAGCGGCGCAGTGGTTGACGACAAGCAACTGCAAGAAGCGCAAGGCGGCGAGCTGATCAGCATGTCTCCGACTGAAATGGCGCGGGAATATCTCCGCATTCAAGGCGTAGCCGCGAACGGCAACCGCGAAAACATCATCGGCCAAGCGCTGAAGCGTTCAGGCATGTCCGGCACCACCGGGCACTTTGCCAGCGTGCTGGAAAACGTTGCCAACAAGTCGATGAATGATGGTTTCATGCAAGCTGATGAAAGTTGGTCGATGTGGTGCCAAACCAGATCGATTCCAGACTTCAAAACCGCCAGCCTGTTGAACCTTTCGCTGTTTTCTGACTTGGACGAAGTGCGCGAAGCGCAGCAGTACGAGCATGGCGACGTGTCTGACATCAAGGAAACCATCCAGCTTGCCACCTACGGCAAACTGTTTGCTATTACCCGCCAGGCACTGGCAAATGATGACCTTTCCGCGCTGGGGGACATTCCGCGCGCTATGGGCGCGTCGGCAGCACGCAAGGTTGGCGATTTGGCCTATGCCATTTTGACCAACGGCACCACCGCCACCATGACGCAGGACGGCGTGGCGCTGTTCGCATCAGGTCACAGCAACTATGTCACCAGCGGCGCAGCGCCGAGCGTGGCCACCGTAGAAGCTGGCCGCACCGCGATGGCATTGCAGACGGACCCGCAGGGCGTGACCCTGGGCATCCGCCCGCAGTACCTGATCGTTCCGGAGGCGTTGCGCAGCACCGCCAACACCCTGGTAGCCGCTCAGTATGACCCGGCAGGCACAGCTGGCACGCTTACGCCGAACACTATCCAGGGCACGGTAACGGCCGTTTCCGATCATCGTTTGGACACCTTCAACGCAGCAGGCTGGTTCTTGGCGGCCGCACGCAACACCGTTGTTGTTGGCTTCCTGAACGGGCAGCAAACCCCTTCTATGGAATCAAAGGACGGCTGGGACGTTGACGGAATCGAGTACAAGGTACGCATCGATGCTGCAGCCGCAGCTGCCGACTTCCGTGGCCTGTACTACAACGACGGCGCTTAATCAAAACCACTGTAAGCCGGGCATAAGCCCGGCTATACCTAAATTTTAGAGGGCTAAAAAATGGCTACTGCTACTTATTTGAAAGACGGCAACGGGCCTTTGACCGTTGACTATCTGACCACTGCCGCCGTGGCGATCGACGAAATCGTCGTCGCTGGCACCAATGGCGCCGTATCTGTTGGGGTTGCGCGCCAGGTTGCTAGCGCATCCGGGGAAACCATTACCGTTGACGTGGGCGGCTGTTACACCTTCCCGAAGGTTTCCGGCGCGGTCATCAAGGCTGGTGAAACTGTTGATTGGGATGCGTCGGCTGGCGAGGTTGATGACAACCAAGCAACCAGCGCAACCGGTGACGTTGCCGATTTTGGCGTTGCGCTTGCAGATGCTGGCAACGGTGACACAACCGTTAAAGTGCAGCTGATGCCTGGCACCAGTGCCATCTCCTAATCCGAAGCGTGCGTATTCGGATCGTTAAACCATGCAAGTTGGGTGGTCGCGCGTTAAAACCGGGCGATCACCTGACTATTGGTAAGGATCTGGAAAAGGCGCACGTGTACGCATTGATTAATCTGGGTGCTGCCTTGCCAGCGCCGCCGGAAAACAAAGAGGGATAACCCATGGCCGTTTCCGCTTTCACTTTTACCGATCCGGGTTTCCTGGCGTGCCTCAAGTGCGACATCAATCTGGAAGACGACACCATTGTGGCGGTGTTGATCGACAATGCCCACACGCCGAACAAAGAGACAGAAGATACCTACTCGGACATTTCTGCCAACGTGTGCACCGATGGCGACTATTCGCCACAGACTGTTACCGGCCTAGCCTGGACCGACACGGGCAGCCGCACCTTTAAGCTGGATCATTCTCTGATCAACTTTGGCGATGCTGTGACCATTTCCGCGCGTTACTGCTATTTAATCAAGCAGGTCGGCGGTTCACCGGCTGGCACCGATCTTATCGTTGGCTATTACGATTTGAACGACGGCGGCGCGGCCAATGTATCCAGCACCGCATCAGATTTTGATGTTGATGCAAACGCATCCAACGGAGCATTTACGCAAACCATCACGCCAGCCTAAGCAGCTGACAAAAAGGTTCTGCATGAAAGCGCGTATCACATTGCTGGTTGTTTTCCTTACCGGTTGCACAACCTTGAAAACCGGTGTTGATCGTGCCGCCAGTGCCAACGATGCAGCCATCACCACGGCGGAATGGACAATCTGCCGTGGGGCGAGTGTTGGTTCTGTTCGACGTGCCTATGGAGACGTGGAAAGGGCGGAGATTTGGCGCAAGCTATGTGCATCGAGTGACGGCTTTAGCCCAGAACAATGAACAAAAAGCAACAGGCAAGAGGATGGTTAATCGACGTGATACTGCTGGCAGCGGCGATGGTGTGGGTGGCTTCTTGGGTCGCCTCAACACTGCATTAGAGAATCGCATTGCCATGCTGTTCGTTGCGGCTGTGCTAGGTGCTGGTGGGGGAGTTGGATTTATTAAAGCCAATCCCGAAGCCCGCAGTGATCCGTTCACCGGGACGATGGGAAATGCGTTGGAAGAAAGGATCGAGCGTTTGGAACATTCTCAAATACTGGATGACGATAATCGTCGATCAGCGATTGAGCGTGCCGCGAGAATACGTGTGCTTGAATCGAATTGCACACGCAATCAAGCGAAAATAGAGTCAATCGAGCAGCGTTTGGATCGTTTAACAAGAGGTGATATGCAATGAGACATTTTCTGTGTTTGGTGGCAATTGGCGCACTGTCGGTTGCATTCACGTTCGCTAATGCGAAGACTGGATTTGGCGGAGCATATGACGGTGGTGGCGGCCAGATAGGCGGTGCGCCAATGGCCGACAAAGATGGCGGTATGGGGTTACAGACCGGCAAGCCATACAGCACGGGTGGCGTGTCCACTGGCTCGCAACCTTGTGGCAAGGGCATGGGCGGCGCTGGTAAAGGCCAGGGCGGCAAGGGTCGCGGTGACGGCTCTGGCCCGTGGGGCAGCAAGGGCGCTATGGGCGGCCAACGTGGTGGAGCAAAGGGCAAATGACTAAGCGTATTTCCCTCGCTGTTTTTGTTTGCTTGTCTCTATTGGGTGCATCGGCGGTAGCTGGTCCTTATGTCGGCTTGACTATCGCCAGTGACAACGATGTCGGGCACTGCGACACAACCGGGCGTTGTGAGACGGCCCGAGCGTTTGTTGGCTATGACAAAGCGTGGGGCAATGGGATTTACACGGATGTCTATGCTTCTTATGAAGATCGCATCGACGGGCGAAGCACGCACGACCCGAGCCGGGTTTCCGCAACCATTATGAAGAGGTGGTGATGGATTCGCTCAGAGCGTCAGTCAGACCGATACTTACCTATCTACTGGCTGGCGCTTTCGTGTATGGATTTGTCACACGCAATGTCGAGCCTGAAAGTCTTGAGATGCTGTTTCAGTTGAACCTGCTTTCAATGGGTTTCTGGTACGGCGAGCGAGCACTGAAGAACCTTGGCCTAAATCTTGAGAAAGGGAAGTAATATGCAGAATATCGTAAGAACATTGGTTGCTGTCATGTTATTGGCAGGCTTTAGCATGGCTCATGCCTCTTCTGTCACTTTGGCATGGGATAACGCTGTGCCATCGGAAGGCCAGACGATCACCGGCACTGAGATTTTGATCGACGGTGTTGTTGTTGGTGAATCTCAGGGTGAAACGTTCACTGTCGATCTGTCGAACTATGCACTGCAACCGGGCGACCAGATCACCTTTACCGCGAGGCATGTCGGAACGATCAATCAAGTGCCTGCAAGGTCAGGTGAATCTGAGCCGCTGGTTTACACGATGACCGAATCTCTGGCAGCACCGACGCTGCGCATTCAAATCATTATTGACTGAGGAATAGATATGGCTAATTCATCCCTACCGACGATCACCGAGTACAGCGACGAAGAGATCGCTATGAACGCACCGTGGAAGGTGTGGTCAACGGCTGCAAACGACCTGGAAATCCCTGATGCACTTGCTGGCAAATACGCCTGCGTCTTGGCTGTCGTAACCAATGTTGACCTGACTGACGCACAGATTGCCCAGCTTGAAGATGCCGTTGCTGCGGTTCCTGGCGTGGTACTGGCGAAAGGTCTGCTGGGTTCCGCCCGTCTTTCTACTGACCGACTGCCTGCTGACACTGCCACAGTTGACAACCAACTGCGCATGCAAGTAACGCAGAAGCTGGTCACGCGAGCAGTGCCGATACCTGAGTAAGTCTGAGCGATGGCTAAGTATTATTTCCGCAATGTCGGGACGAGTTGGAATGTAGCTACCAACTGGTCAACCACGTCTGGCGGTTCCGGTGATGGACAGGTGCCTGGAACGAATGATGATGCGGAATTTGATGCGAATAGCGGGAATTGCACTCAAGATGTAAACAACGATTTCGTCAATAGTCTGACTACAACGTCTGGTTACACAGGGACGCTAACAATAGCCAGTTCACTATTTTGTGACGGAGGTGGCTGCACATTAAACGGCGGTACAATTTCTGTTTCGTCTGATAAGTTTTTGCGGGCTGGCGACGCTGGTTTTGTCGTTGGATCAGGTGCTACGCTGACAGGTGATGGTCTAGTCATTTTGAGAAAGGCCACGGCGGGAACAGCAACGTATAACTACTCTGGAACGTTTGGTTGTGACGTTGCGATTGATAGAGATTCGGCAGATTGGACGCTGCAATTTTCAGGTGCGACGACTTTTGAGAAATATTTCAAAGACACTGGCAACGGTTCTAGCTCTTTAACGATTGATGGAAACGATCAAAACATCACGTTTAAGGGCGACGTTGATATAAACATAAATGGTGGAACCGTTAGTTGGAGTGCTGGCAACGGCACTATCACCTTCTCCGGCGACACCACGCAAGAGGTGAACTTCAACGGGGAAGAGACGGAAGCTTGGGACATCGACACCACCGGGACTGTTCAGCTAACCGGAGCCGTTGACCCGGATAACATTACGATCACGGCGGGTACGCTGGATGTGAACGGGCAGTCAGTTGAAACGACCAACATGACCGTTGCGCTTGGTGCACGAGTGACCGACTGATGGCTATTACCGTTAATGGCACACTGACGATAGGCGGGGCAAGTTCCGAGCTATTGACAAACGGTGATTTTTCATCGGGGTCTACTGGATGGTCTCTCGAAAACTCGCCAACGTTTTCTGGCGGACAATGCGTAATGAACAATACGGGTGCATTTCAATCCGTATTTCAAAACCCAACGCTTACCGATTACGCGTATTATTTGTACGGTGTAAATATTGTTGCTATTTCAGGAGGCCTCATTGTCTACAGCGGAACTAGCAGCTCCGGCGATCCTGATTATGCAAAACAGTTCACAACGTCTGGCATAAAAGAATTTTACTTAAAAGCGAATACGCTTGATCGTGTTAAGTTCTATACGACAAACCCATCAACATCGACCATAGATGATTGTAGCGCAAGAAAAATAGCAGTCTGGGAAAACGTCGATATTGTCTTTAACGGCAGTTCGACGGATGTCGATAACGCCTACATTAAGAACTCAACGAAGAGCGGAACTGGCTCTGACATCGAGGCACTAACCACCGATGGCAACGTCGATGGTGGCACGAACAGCGGCTGGACGTTTACGGGTGGTGGTACACCGTTCAGCGAATCAGGATCAGCAGGCACAGCAGTTGGTGCTGGGCAAACAGGACAGCTTGCACTTGGTCGATCATTAACGGGTGATGCAGGAACTGGTGCTGGTGCTGGACAGGCAGGTGTTGGCACTGTTGGCACATCAATTCCGTTTATTGGTGAAGGTGCAGCCGGCACAGCGGCAGGCGCTGGCCAATCAGGGCAGCTGATTACTGGCATTGCTTTGGAAGGTGATGCAGGCGCAGCAACCGGCGCCGGCCAAGTTGGGCAGGGCCAGTTCGGCGGAGCGTTTAGCGGCCAGGGTTCTGCCGGCGTTGGTTCTGGTGTTGGTCAATCTGGAATCTTGGCACTTGGCCACGTATTGAACGGCGGGACCGGTACGGCATCAGGTGCAGGTCAACCAGGCGCCGCCATTATCGGCGCGTCATTTATCGGGGAAGGCCAGTCCGGCACTGGTACTGGCGCAGGTCAAGCCGGGCAACTGACGGCCGGTGTTGATGGATCGTTCCGTGGTGAAGGCGCGGCTGGCGTAGGCACTGGCGAAGGGTCCATAGGACAACTTGTGCTTGGCTTCATTCTTGAAGGTAATACAGGCACAGGCACAGGCGCAGGCTACGCCGGCAGCATCCTAACGGATGACGGTGTTGTATCGGAATGGATGACCGCCTCGTTACGCATGATCAATACCGCGTACAGGCTAGGCGATCCCGCACGCTATCTGCCAACCGCAGGAGGCACGCTAGACGTAACGGTTGTGCACACGCAAGATCAGATCGATGTGTTGAGCGAAGCAGGCGTTGGCGTGCGTGCCGCTGATCATCTGGTTTTTGTGCGCAAAAATGAAGTGGCCGCGCCTGCCGTGGGTGATCGCGTGATTGAATACGGAAAAATTTTCACAGTTGAGCGTGTCGAACAATTCAACGAACACGAATGGGTGATGAATGTCCGCGTCTAAGCTGCAAAGAATTATCGAGGCGGTCGCAACCCGCGCCTCAGCGATCGACGGCACCGGTGATTATCAAACAAGCATCGGCACCAGCGTGCGGCGCACTCGCGTGCAGCCGACAGAAAACGAGGTGCCATGCGTGCA
>Ga0180430_10004468_pt1 | contig 11793 bp, 10 predicted proteins | sample SS_ome_9_FD_132999 | JGI IMG/M metagenome (GOLD analysis project Ga0180430, IMG submission 132999) | Hypersaline lake sediment archaeal communities from the Salton Sea, California, USA - SS_1_S_2 metaG | ecosystem: Environmental > Aquatic > Non-marine Saline and Alkaline > Hypersaline >... | reverse complement strand
CTACAAAACGGTTGTAGGTCACACAAACCCCCAGACGCTTCAACTGTCGTTCATACCACCGGATCAAATCCAGAATCTGTGACCGCCGCGGCTGCATCCCCGCCAGATAGAACTGTCCGCCCAGCCGGTCGCCGGCCTCCATCAGCAAGACCTGGTGGCCGCGTTCAGCCGCAGTGCGGGCCGCTTCCAGGCCGGCGGGCCCCCCGCCGACGACCAGAATTCTACGCGGCCTGTCCACCGGGACAAAACGGTCGCCGCCCCAGCTGTATTCCCTGCCGGCCGAGGGATTGATCAGACAGCTGATCCAGTAGTCGCGGTGACGCCGCCCCCAGCACATCTGATTGCATGAAATACAGGGCCGGATATCATCCGCTCTGCCCGCGCGCGCCTTGCCGGCCAAATGGGGATCGGCGATCTGACCCCGCACAATACTGACCATGTCCGCCTGCCCGGAAGCAATGACGTAATCGGCGTTCTCCGGCGTTCGAATGTGACTTTCAGCCTGCACCCGGGCGTATTTGACCGCCTCCCTGATGCTCTGCGCGAGCGGCGCGCCCAGCTTGTCGGCATGCACGACGGTCGGCATCACGGCCGGAAAATTGAAATAGCTGCCGCTGCCGACCGTGATGTAGTCATAAAGCCCTCTTTGGTCAAGATAAGCGGCGATCTCCTGCAGGTCTTCCGTTGACAGAACTTCGGGGCAGCTGCTGTCCAGACTCACGGCCAGACCGATGATGAAATCAGGCCCTGCCTCCGCGCGGATGCGGGTCAACAGTTCGACGGAAAAGCGCATCCGGTTCTCAAAACCGCCGCCATAGCGGTCGGTGCGCTGATTGCTGTAGGGTGACCAGAACTGTTCGATCAATGCGTTGTAGGCCGCCATCAGCTCACAACCGTCGAAACCGGAAGCTCTGGCGCGGCCGGCGGCGCGGGCAAAAGCGTCCACGACCTCATCGATTTCCGCTGTGCGCATGGCATGGCTGCCGTCGGCATCGTGCATGGAAGGAAGCCCTGAAGGCGACCAGTTGGGTTCAAAGGAGTTGTCCCAGTCGCCGTGGGCGCCGACATGATAAAGCTGCTGAACCATAACCGCGCCGTATTCCTGGCAGGCCGCGGTGATGCGGCGGAAGCCCGGAACGACGGCATCGTCCTCATGCCGGAAGTTGCCCCGGGTCAGGACGGCGGTGCGGTGAACCGGGACCGGCTCCACCACTATCATGGCCGCTCCCCCCATGGCCCGCTCGCGATAATAATGCAGCGCGCGCGCGCCGGGCAGGCCCTGCACCGCCATGTTCGTCGTGTGCGCCCCGAAGTTCAGCCGGTGTTTCAGCGTCCTGCCGCCCACGGTGATCGGCTTGAACAAATGCGGAAAAGATACCACTGAATCAGCCATTGTATGTTTCCTTCCAAACGGCACGCATGCGGGAAAGGGTGCAAGAATTTCAGGGGGTCAAGGAATTGAGGAACCCGGCATGCTTCAGGATTTCACTTGACCCCTTGAACCCTTGGCCCCTCGGACCCTTCAAACAGTAAAAAAACGTTCAAGTGGTTGGCTCTGATTCAATCTTGCAGCTGAGTTGCCGTCAATTCCGCTTCAATCTTTATCCTACAATTTATCGCCGGGGTTGTCAAAACCGCCGGCCTTGACCGCCACCGTTGTCTTGCTGACACCCGGCAGGAGCCATCTATTTCCGGACAGGCGGCACAAGGCTTCCGCCGCCCGCCCGAAAAAAACCGAAGACAGGCGGTACCCGGCTTTGGCGGGCAGGGTATGGCCGCCGATAAAGGTTTCGACGGCCGCAAAGCCGGCTTTCCGCAGCAGAATTGCAAGGCTTTCGGGGTTGAAATCGTAGAGATGGTAAGGGGTGTGGTAAAGATCGAAGTGACGGGCCAGGGGACCGAACAGCTTGACGATCGGGGTGGAGTGGGGCCAGCGGATCATAACGATGCCGGCGGGGCGCAGCAGCGCGTGAACGCGCCGCAGCAGCCCGAGAGGATCACGCAGGTGTTCGATAACATAAAAGAGGGTCACCGCATCAAAACGGTCCGAAGGGGCCTCGAGCGTTTTCAAAGGCCCGGCTTTCACACGCAGCCCCAGCCGGCGCCGGGCATAATGACGTCCCACGGCCGACACTTCCACACCCTGGACCTGCCAGCCGATGTCCTGCATCTTTTTCAGAAAGAACCCGTAGCCGCAACCGATGTCCAGCAGGCGCCGGCCGGCGCAGCGGGTCTTAAGCAGATGCGCCGCCCGCAGCACAACCGGTGCCGTCATCGCCTCCCAGGCCGCGGCCGCCGCCGGCGCCGGCGACAGATAATCCTCGTAGCTCGCCAGAACCCGCGCCTCATCCGGCCGGGGATGCAGCGCCACCGTACGGCAGCCGCGGCACTGATCATACCGCCAGGGACCTTTGCGGAAAACCGGCTTGAAGCGAACGCCGCCGCAGACAATGCAGGCAAACGGATCCCTCATGAAGGGTCCAGTGGCTGCATTTCAGCCGCTTCTTTAAGGTTGTCGAGAAAAGACTCCACCATGATGTCGTGTTTTTTGCGAACTTTCAAACGCCAGATCTGCCTTCTGATCCAACCCGCCGGCTGAACCACGATGGTGTGGCGGACCAGGGTGCCCCCTGGCTGCGATTGGAATTCCCAGATTTCGGTCCCGCCCTGGAAAAAACCGTCCAGAAACGTCAACTGGATGCGGCGGAAAGGCGCCACCGCCTGCACCCGGGACATCCATTTGAGGTTGAAAATGTGATCCACCCGCGTTTCTACTTTGTGACCGACGGCATACGGCGGCGGCGACAAATAAGTGACGGTGGTTCCAGGTGGGCAAAAGCCCCCGATGCGATCCCCGTCCGTCACCATATTGAAAACCACTTCAGGAGGGGCGGCGATGATGCGTTCATGTTGATTGACCTCGCCCGCAACATCCTGGTAGCACGCCGTCTGGAGCGTATAAGGGGAAGCACAGGCTGCCAGCAGTGCTGCACAGATCAGCAGCGCCAACCCATTGGAAAACGTTTTACAAAGGTTCAATTTGACAATCCCTCGAACTTGGCTTATCAGATGATGCGATTCATATTTTTTGTTTGTGTTTTCGATGGCATCAATTGAAATGTGAATGTGTAGTACACCCCTTTCATGGTGTAAAGGTGTTTTTCGAGCCCGATGCGAACACACGTTCTTGACAGTCCGTTTTCCTATTACACGATTTTTCTGCTGGCACGGCTTCTGCCGGTGGTGCTGAGCCGGCGTCTCGGCCGCCTGGTGGCGCTTGTCGTGTATGTTTTCTCAAAAAAAGACCGCCGCGGAGTGGCCTACAACCTGAGCCTGGCACTGCAGACATCCACCGATCATCCCATGATTAAAGATGTCTCCCGACGTCTCTTCATGAATTACGGTCAGTACATGGCTGACTTTTTTATCTTACCACAGCTGCCCCGCGCAAAAGTGCAGCGGTGCTTTGCCGGCCTCAGCGGCGAATCGATCATCAAACGCGCCCTTGAAAAAGGCAAAGGCGCCATTCTGCTGTCGGCCCACCTCGGCAACTGGGAGTTCGGCGGACTCATGATGCGCCTGTCCAACTACCCCCTGGCCGTCGTCGCCCTGCCGCACAATGCGGCCGCCACCAATGTGCTGGTCAATCGATTCCGATCGCAAAGAGGCATCAAGGTCATTGAAATGTCGACATCGCCCTTTGCGGCCGTCACCATTTTGCAGCACCTTCGAGAAAACGGTGTCGTCGCCATGATCGGTGATCGGGATTTTTTCGGCAATGGTTCGGCGGTTGATTTCTTTGGTCAAACGGTCTGCTTCCCCGTAGGGCCCATTGCCCTGGCCATGGCTTCGGACGCCCCCCTGATTCCGGCATTTGTCATTCGCCAGCCTGATGGACGCTATTTCGGCGCACTCGAACCGCCGATCGGCATCCATCGTCATGAATCCCGAAAGCGGGCGATCCAAAAAAGCCAGCAGCAGATCGCCCGTGTTTTTGAAACCTATATCCGCCGTTATCCGGACCAGTGGTACAGCCCGGATCCCATTACCGGAAAAGTGCAGCCATGAAACTCTTTCTGATTGCGCCCCGATGGCCGGACAACAGTTTGTGGGGACAAATTTATTTCCGCTTTCCATATCTGGCCCTCACCACCCTTGCCGGTTTGACCGACGACACGTGGGAAATGCGCATTGTCGACGAAAACGTCGAAGCCGTGCCCTTTGATGAACCGGTCGACCTGGTGGGCATATCCGTGATGACGCCTCTGGCGCCGCGGGCCTACATCATTGCTGATACCTTTCGGCGTAAAGGCGTCCCGGTGGTGCTGGGCGGTATTCACCCGACCATGATGCCGGAGGAAGCCAGGGAACACGCTGATGCGGTCGTGATGGGCGAGGCCGAGAGGACCTGGCGGCTGGTGCTGTCGGACCGGCGCCGCGGGCGGCTCAAGCCGTTTTACAAAACCGGCTCTTTTCAGAAGCTGGAGCGGCTGCCCCTGCCGCGCAGAGATCTTCTGCCCCCCGGAGCCTATTTTTTCACCAAAACCGTTCAGACAACACGCGGTTGTCCGTTCGATTGCGAATTCTGTTCGGTTACCAGTTTTTACGGCCGCACCTACCGCACCAGACCGGTGGCGGACATCGTCCGCGAAATTGAAGACCTGGGGGGCGGCCATGTTTTTTTTGTCGACGACAACATCGTCGGCAGGCCTTCCGTTGCCAGAGAGTTGTTCACCGCCCTTGCGCCGCTGAAGATCAAATGGTTCAGCCAGGCATCCGTCCACATCGCCGACGATCGGGATTTGCTGAAACTGGCCGCCGACAGCGGTTGCGGCGGGCTGTTCATCGGCTTCGAATCCCTGTCCCAGGACGGCTTGAAGGCCCTGGGCAAATCCGTCAACCATGTGGACCGCTACCATAAGGCGGTCAAGGTGATCCACGACCACGGCATCGGCATCCAGGGTTCATTCATCTTCGGCACAGATCAGGACGACCGCACTGTTTTTTCCAGAACCATCGACTTTGTGGAAACGACGCACCTTGAAGCCGCCATTTTTTCGATTCTGACCCCTTTTCCGGGCACCCGGGTTTATACGTCGCTGCACAGTGCGGGCCGCATTTTTGACGCCGATTGGGAAAAATACGACATGAACCACGTCGTCTTCACGCCGGCGAAAATGACGTCCGATCAGCTGCAGGACGGATTTTTGTGGGCTTATCGAAAATTATACGGCTATCGCTCGATTGTAAAACGCCTCTTTCCATTCAAGCGCGGACCCATATTTTTTGGTGTCCAGAACTACGGTTTTCGACAGGCATGGAAAAAAACCATCCAATCCTATCGTTGAACCCACCGCGCGCTTTTTCAGGCCGATTCCCGGTGGTTTTCCGTTCGGCGGCCGCTCTGCCGGCGCTGGTGTCCGTACTGCTTTGCCTTTGCTGCAGTACTCCGGCGGCGGCAGCGGACAAAAACGGCACCAAGGTCCATTCCATGCAGGACGTTCTGGAACGATTCAGCGACACACAACGCACGGTGCGCACCCTCAAGGCGGCATTCCGGCAGGTTCATATCAGCCGCCTGCTGGCGGATCCCTTGATTTCCGAAGGGGAAGTGATCTACGCGCATCCCGATAAACTGCTGATCACCATCAACCGCCCGCAGCCTTTGTCGGTTCTTATCAAAAACGACCGGATGCTGGTCATCAATCCGTCGGCGGCCACGGTTCAGCAGCGGACGATACCCCGCGGACAAAACCCCTTGGAATGGATGCGGCAAAGGGAACGGCCCCTGGCAGCCCTTGAGGACCGCTTTCACATCCAGATGCTGGAAACCGCCTCGGAGCGCGGGTATCATTTTAAACTAAGCCCGCAGGAAAAGGATGAGAGCCATTTCAAAGCGTTGTATTTCGTCATACAGCCCGATCTGTGGCTGCCGGATTTCATTCGCCTGGAAACCCTGGAAGGGGATGCCATCACTATGGAGTTCCGTCATTTTTCACTGAATCCAAGCCTGCCGGAAGACACGTTCTCGGTGCTTCCGATGGAAAAAGGGGGACGCCGCTGATCCAAAAGCTGATGACTGATCCCATTTGCTTTTTGTATCCCGGCCAGGGCGCGCAGCACATCGGCATGGGGAGCGATTTGATTGACGCCTTTCCCATCGCCCGGCGGCGTTTCGAAACCGCCCGCGAAGTGCTGGGGTTTCCGCTGGCCGACATGTGCTGCCACGGCCCGCTGCACGCGTTGAACCAGGATCTGAACGCCCAACTGGCTGTCTACACCATCAGCTGCATTGTGACGGACATACTGAAGGCCGAGGGCATCCATCCGGCGGCGGCGACTGGATACAGCTCCGGATTTTATGCCGCAGCCTACGCCGCCGGATGCTTCGACTTCAGCACAGGCCTGAGCATCGTCCGCACCGCCGGAGAACTGCTGGTCAACAACCGGCCCTGTCCAGACGCCGCCATGGGGGTTGTTTTCGGTCTTTCCAGGGAAACCGTCGCGGATTTCTGCCGCTGGGTGGGTGATGTGGAAATCGCCATCATCAACACCCCCAGGCAGATCATCATTTCCGGCAAACGCCCGTCCATTGACCGCGTCTTTCATAAGGCCCACGCCCAAGGTGCGCTGGACATCTATCCGCTTCCGGCGGCCAATGCCTACCACTCCAGATGGATGCGCAACAACAGCCGGCGCCTTCACGACAGCCTGCCGTCCTTCAGAATACGCGCGCCCCGCCTGCCGCTGTATTCCTATTCAACCCTGGAAACCATTGCGGGGGCCCCGCAGCTCATCCGCATTATGGCTGACCAGCTGCACCAACCGGTTTTATGGGTTGATTTGATAAAAAAATTGCGCGATAACAAATATAATACCATGGTGGAAGTCGGACCGGGCACCCTGATATCCAGGAGTGTGCGCTGGGTGGACCGACGCATTCAGATGCTCAACACCGCTTCCATGCGGCAGATCCAACGTGTCGTGCAGCGTCTCTCCACCGATGGTGCAAACCGAACGGACCGCGTCCTTGAATGCGCGGCCTTGCGATGGAAACCATGTGACAGCATCGATAACCGAGGTTAAGCCATGCCGCCTTTTCCGCCCCAGCCAACGGTTGCGGAAGAAAGCCGCATCCCGGACATCCTGCCGCACAGGGCGCCCTTTCTTTTTGTGGACAGAATCATTGGGTTTCGAGCCCATGCATATATAACCGCCGAAACCTATCTGTCACCGGATGCGGCTTTTTTCGCAGGTCATTTTCCGGGGTATCCCGTGATGCCCGGCGTTCTTATCACGGAAGCACTGGCCCAGACCAGCGGGCTCCTGATCGGCCTTAGCAACGACATGCCATCTACATTACATGCCAAGCAGGGCGCCCGACTTTTTCTGGCCAGTGTCAACGTTAAATTTATCTCGCCGGCCAAACCAGGCGACACGCTGATTTTAACGGCGCACTGGATGAAAAGCTACGGTGCCCTTTATCGTTTCGACGTCAAAGCAACGGTCGGTGAAGCCGAAACCGCAAAAGGCAGCCTGACGCTTGGAAAACCCGGCCCCGTTTCCCTGGCCGCACAGGAAAAACGAAAAGATACAGGAGAGATGTCATGAAGCGCAATGCCTGCATCGTTTTGACCATCCTTTTTGCCGCGGTGGCATCCTTGAATGCCGCGCCGGATGCCGGAAACGGTGACGTTACTGTAATGGTCGAGGGAATCGGCATCTCAAGGGATGACGCGCTGCTGGCGGCCAAACGCAATGCCGTGGAACAGGGCGTCGGGATTATTCTCATCGCCGAAACCGAAGTCAAAAACTTTGCACTGAAAAAAGATGTCATTCTGACACGAACGGTCGGATCCGTGAAACGATACGACGTTCTAAAAGAAACGCCGTTACAAGATGGAAGCGTTTACATAAAAATGCGCGCGGTGGTTTCGCTGGCGGCGATCAAGGCCGACCTGGCGGCCCTCAAGATTCTGCTGGAATCCATGGACAAACCCCGCGTGATGGTGCTGATTGAAGAACCGGGCGAAAAAACCGCTGAGAATTCAATCATCGCCTACCTGCGGCACAAAGGATTCGACCTGGTGGACGCGGCGGCTGTCGCGGCGCAGCTCTCAAAGGGGGACGACTTCGTCCGGCGCGCCGCCCAGGGAGACGCTGCAGCCGCGGCCCGGATCGGAGCGGAAAACGGAGCGGAATACGTCATCACAGGAACGGTGGTAAAAAGCACCAAGGAAAACAGCCTGCTGAGCGACGCGGGTATGATATCCGGCCAGGCGGCGATCAGCGCCAAAGCGGTCAATTGCTCCAACGCGCGCATCGCCGCCACCAACGCGGCCACCGGTGCCGCCTATCATGTATCCGACAAGGTGGCCATGGCCCAGGCGGCGGAAAAAGCGGCCGTCAACCTGATGGAAACCGGTATGTTCGAGACCATTGTCGCTACCTTTCAGGACATGATCAACAACGGCATCCTGCTGACGGTCACCATCGAGCAGGTGCCGGATTTCGGAACGCAAAAAGCGGTGCGCCAGGCCCTTGAATCCCTGCCGGGCACTGTTGCCGTGTCCCGGAAAGCCTTTGGCGGCGGACGACTGCTGCTCTCGATTCAGTTCAAAGGCACCGCCGACACCTTCAGTGAGGCGGCGGATGGAAAGACGGTGTCCGGCCGACGGCTGTCGGTGACCGACATCGCCGCCGGACGGGTCGGAATGATACTGAAGTGACACGTGCACGAAGAACAGCTGCAGGTGGAAAACGTGCAGTTTCATGCAAGCGATGGCGGAAACAGACAATTCAAAATTCAACATTCATAATTCATAATTGCTTTGCTCTCAACTCCCTTGGACCCTTAAAGAAAAAGATACACGGTGAAAAAATGAAATCGACGATTATGGCAGGTGTTGTATTGGTGCTGGCGACCCTCATCCCCCTTCAGGCGGCAGCGGATTTTGAAAAAACAAAGATCGCCGTTCTTGATTTTGACATGCAGGGGGAAAGCTATCAGAACCAGGATATGGGCGCCATTGTCGCCGAATGGCTTATCACCGCTCTGGTCAAGGAAGGCCGTTTCGACGTCATTGAAAGACGACTGCTGAAAAAAGTCCTCGGTGAGCATCAGCTCAGCGCCTCGGGCATCGTCAACAGCAACAGCGCGGCCGAACTCGGCAAGGTGCTGGGCGTCAAAATCATTATCTCCGGCGCGGTGATGCATTTTCAAAATTTCATCGAGGTCAATGCCCGGATCATCGATGTGACCAGCGGATCCATTATCGCCGCCGAGAGTGTCAAAAGCACCACCACAATGAAACTCGAAGAGCTGGTCATCCGCATGGCGGAAAAAATCATCAAGGACTTCCCGCTCCAGGGATATGTCGTGCGCCGCAAGGAGGACACGGTCTCCATCGACCTGGGGCGGATGGCGGGGGTCAAAGAGGGCATGACCTTCATTGCATACAAGGAAGGCAGCGTCATCAAACATCCGGTCACCGGTGAAGTGCTTGAAGTGGAAATCATCGAAACCGGCAAACTGCTGGTCACGCAATTGCGCGACAAGATATCGCATGCCGACATTCTGGAGGAGGCAACCCCTGGTTCCATTCAATACGGACAGCAGGTCAAAAGCCTGTCCGAGCCCCTGCAACCCAGGGATGACAACACCCCCATCGTGTCTACGGGACCGTATGCGGAACTGGCCGAGGTCGACCCCATGATCGAAGAGGTTCGTCAGCTCAAACAGCAGAATAATCCCCAGTGGGAAGTCAAGTACAAACTTTTGTTTGCCGAACTGGAACGTATATACGCAAGCAACCCCACCGCACCGGAAGTCTTTTTCTACTTTGCCAAAGCGGCGGAAGCCGTCGGTGACATCCGTCATGCCAACAAGTACATTGAAAAAGCGGTCTACTACAATCCGGAATACATTCAGGCCCACGAATTTCAGGGGGACATGAACTATGAATTCGGCCGGACGATAATGAAGCAGCGCTCCAAAGCCAAGCTGGCCGTCCTGGCGGAAAAGGCCTACCTGGCGGCGGCCGGCGTTGCAAACAACAGCCGTCATCAGGCCATGCTGTATTACAAAATCGGCAGGGTCCATCAGGAATTGTCCCGGGACCCGATCAAGGCGGATTGGTATATGCAAAAAGCCATTTCCACGGCCCCGGGCAGCGAAGCCGCCAAGCTGGCGCAAACAAATGCGGGTACACAATAATGCCCGACAATATTATTCAGATAGAGGACCAAAACGGCCCTTTCAAAGACCCTTTCCGGCGCGTCATGCGCATGGTGCCTGAAAAAGACCGCCGCGATGTCAACCTCCAACGGCTGATCGCGTTCCGCCTGCGTCTCGATGGTGAAAGCGCCACCAGCGACTATCTTGGGCGCAAACTGCGGGAAATCATCCAGTGCGGGTACAGCGGCGGCCTCTACGCCTATCTCAAAGACGACCTGGAAGAAAAGGCCTGCAAGCCGAATCCGTCCGGACCGGATCCACCCGATGTGGCCTGAGCCTTTGCCGGCGGCGGTGCGATCACTTCCACATCACCGGCGGCGGTGCGGAGGCGCAGTGTAAGGCCGTCGGTGCACATGGAGACGGCACCGTCCGTGTCGGTCCGCAGCACCTTGCAGCCTGTGCGGCGATAGCGGCGCATTGCGGCGGCATGCGGAAAATGATACCGGTTTCTCCAACCGACGGAAATCACCACCAACGCGGGATCCACGGCGTCAAGAAACGGTACCGTGCTTGACGTGCGGCTGCCGTGGTGCGGCGCCAAAAGGACCGTACTTTTCAGCACCGTATCCATCCTTTCGACCAGGCGCTTCTCGGCCGCAGCCATGATGTCTCCCGGGAACAGAAAGGCGATATCGCCGTAGGTCACCTTCAGCACCAGCGAATTGTTGTTTGTGTTGCGCCACCGTTCCACCGTTTTTTTGTCAAGATAGTTTTTTTCCGGCGCCAGCACCGCGATATCAACGCCGTTGATGTGTTTTCCGGTTTCCAATGCAGCGTATTCCGGGTGAGCAATGCCCGTTTTCTGCAAAACTTCCATGAATTCCCGGTAGCCCTTGGTATCCGCCGGCTCGCCGTTTGTCCAGGCCGATGCCACATTGAAATGCTGGGCGATGTAGATCAGGCCGTTCAGGTGATCGCTGTTGGGGTGTGACAGCACAATCATGTCCACCCGGCCGATCTTGCGGCGCCACAAAAAAGGTGCCAAAATCAATGCGCCGGTGTCGAACGCCGACCGGTCCCCAAATCCGCCGCCGTCAATGACCATCGTGTGCCCGTAGGGCAGCTCGAGCAGCGCCGCGCTGCCCTGGCCGACGTCCAAAACCGTCACCCGCAGATCCTTGTGCCAAAAACGCCGGTGAAGCCAGTAAATGCCATCCGCCGTCAACCCGCTGCTTGCCAGCAGAATACACAGGCCGGCCGCCACCGGCCGCTTCGCCCTGCATCGGGACGTCGTCAACGCATTTGAATGATCCCGGTTTGCGGGAATACAGCTGATGAGGCTGTAAAACAAACCATAATAGCAGATTATTTCGAACACGCTGGGGGTGACCGTTCTGACCGCCGCAAACGAAAACCGGGCGAAAAAATCGATGAGCCGCAGCGTCAGCTCCACCAGATAGGCGCACAACCCCAACAGCAGGGCGGCGGTCTCCACGCCGATCAGTTGAAGGGCGATGGAAACAAGGCCCAGCGGAACGATCAGACAGCCGACGAGGGGAACGGCCACAAGGTTCAACCCCACCCCCACCAGGGACACCTGATTGAAATAATACATG
>Ga0180430_10004466_pt1 | contig 11797 bp, 13 predicted proteins | sample SS_ome_9_FD_132999 | JGI IMG/M metagenome (GOLD analysis project Ga0180430, IMG submission 132999) | Hypersaline lake sediment archaeal communities from the Salton Sea, California, USA - SS_1_S_2 metaG | ecosystem: Environmental > Aquatic > Non-marine Saline and Alkaline > Hypersaline >... | reverse complement strand
GTGGAAACATTACCATTAGAAACACGAAAAGTGTTTTTACGTTTTGGAATGGTTTTAGGTAAAAATGGAGGAGCGTTACAAAGAACACTGCCCATTTTTAAATTAGGTCTTGGTGCTGTAATGGGAAAAGGAAAGAATATGATTTCCTGGATTACAATCGATGATGTGATAGGATCTATAGATCATATTATAAAGCACAAAGAAATCTCGGGCCCTGTAAATATGACATCTCCTTATCCAGTAACTTCTAAAAAATTTTACAAAACACTTGCTAAAACTCTTAGCCGACCTTGCTTTTTATCTATTCCTTCGATATTTATCGAATTAATCTTTGGTCAGATGGGCAAAGAGCTTTTAGACACAAGCTCAAACGTGTATCCACAAAAACTACTTACTTATGGGTATACCTTTATCTATCCTGATATAAACAAAGCATTTAACCATCTATTGGAGAAAGAATCATGATGCACAAAATGAATTTAAACCCTTGGATGACCATGTGGACCAATCCAAGAAAAACAATTAGAGAAATAGTTAATATTTCTCCTAAAAAAGGGATGTTTATTCTAGCTTGCATTTTTGGTTTGCAATACCTGCTAAGCCTTGCTCATAGCATGTCTCTTGGACAAAACTACTCTCCACTGGTTATCTTAATCGCATCTTTAGTTTGCGCGCCATTTATTGGCTATTTTTGGTTTTATGTTTTTAGTGGGTGTGTGTACTGGACTGGAAAGCTATTTAAAGGCCAAAGCCAATTTTTTCAGATATTATCTTCTGTTGCTTGGTCTGCAATTCCTTATATTTTAAATGTATTAATGTGGTTTATCTTCTTAGCTACTTCAACATTTACAGTTTTTGTTCAGCAAACAGAAGGCTTTACCTTCTTTTTTATCAATTTAATTTCTTTAATCACAGCTATCTGGTCGTTAATCTTAGTTCTTAAGTGTATTAAAGAAGTTCAGGACTTTTCTTACTGGAAATCAATAGGAAATTACCTAGCTGGTTTGGTTGTCTATTTCCTTATTTTGTTCGGAATTGGTACTGCATTTGCTGGTTTATCTTATTTTGTTACTGGTGTAGTTTAATTTTTTCTTGTAATAATACCTTATTTATATAAATTGAAAATAAAGAGTTAATATAAATAAGGTAGTCCTTTGTTTAAAAAGAGTTCATTAATATCTATACTATTTTCACCTAAAGAAACGTTTAAAAAAATTATAGAAAGGAATCCCAATGAATTCTTGTGGTTTTTAGCATCAATTCATGGGTTTTTAGTTCTTTTTAATTTTTTTAAAAGTATCTCTTTAGGACTATCACTTTCTGTTTGGTTAATTCTTTTACTGGCAGTTATCTTATCTCCTTTAGTTGGTATATTTTTGATCACATTAGGCACTTGGATTGTTCGAGGAGCAGGACTGCTACTAGGGATGAGGGGAACTTTTAAAAATATCCGAGCAAGCTATCTCTACTCTCAACTTCCTATTATAGGAATAATACTTGTAAACCTGATTTTATTAGCTATCTTTGGAAAAAGGATTTTTATCTATTTTCCTGAAGGTCAAGAATTTTCTTTACATGAGATTTATATTCTCTATACCGCTTATATTATTCAAATAATCTTTTTTATATGGTCTTTACTTATTTGGATTAATACCCTTTCTGTTGCAAGGCATACATCTATAGGAAAAGCTATTTGTAACCTTATAATAGCCTTTTTTGTCTATTGTCTAATCGTATTCTTAGTCACTCTGCCTTTTATAGATAGATGCTCTAATTTCTATAATTTTCCAGAAATTACCTCAAATGAGCTTTATCGAGCTTGGCAACAAAAATGGATCTAATTTAATTGATTTTTATTATATTTACAGATATAATATAAATAAGTTAATTAAATATTGTAATTACTGTGGTAACTAAATTAATTAATTCATTTCCTTTTTTAGACGGTTCTACCTTAGAAAAGCACCCTAGGGTACTAAAAGGTGTAATAGGTGGGACTAAAGCTCTATTAGCATTGTCTTATCTAGCTAAGGCTTATAGTCATATAAATAGCAATGAGAGAGAAAAGGCTTACAGGCCTTATCTTGATTCTCCAGGCTACAAAGCTATTACAAATACTATAGGAGCAGCTAAGGTTCTAACTTCTTTAAATACAGTTGAATCTGTAAAGTCTATTCTATTAATGGATGCTCTTTTAGATACAATCGAAAAGCTTTTAAAGACAAATAAAAATTTTAAAGATGCTTTTTCAAATGGATGTTATATAGATCTTATCAATGGTGTTCAGAATACAGCTTTAGCAATAACAGCTCTAATTAGTATAAAAAGTTTATTAAAAGCTTAAAATCATTAAAATTAAATCTGAATATTATTATATATTAATAGCGGTTTATTCTTTTTTTTGTTTATAATAAGTGTCCAAAACAATAAAACTTATCTTTAGGAGGATAAAATGTTTCGACTTTCTAGTTTACAAAACGCAGCACCATCGGCTGTTTTAGGGTCTGCGCATGCGATTAGAGCTGGTGCGCATGCGATTAGAACTGGGGAGCATTTCAATAGATTCGCAGAGTTAATTTCTTCAGGGTCTTCAGGGTATTTAACATCTGTAAAAGCTATTCTATTAATGGATGCTCTTTTAGATACAATCGATAAGCCTTCAAAGACAAATAAAAATTTTAAAGATGCTTTTTCAAATAGATGTTATATAGATCTTATTGATGATGTTCAGAATACAGCTTTAGCAATAACAGCTCTTATTTGTATAGAAAGTTTATTAAAAGCTTAAAATCATCAAAATTAAATCTATATATTATTAGATATTAATAGCTTTTTATTCTTTTTTTTTATAATAAGTGTCCAAAACAATAAAACTTATCTTTAGGAGGATAAAATGGTTCAACTTTTTAGTATACAAAACGCAGCACCATCGGCTGTTTTAGGGTATGCGCATGCGATTAGAGCTGGGGAGCATTTCAATAGATTCGCAGAGTTAATTTCTTCAGGGTATTTAACAGATGCTTTTACACCTGCATTACAATCTCCATTTTTTAGAACAGTTACTTACGGAGTGAATGCATTAGATAGTGCTGATGATCTAATCCCTGATAACCCACTTTCAACTCAAATAGCTCTATTGGCAGAGGAGTTTACTGGAATCCTGAAAAGAAAGTATTAGACCTATTAGTATAAAAAGTTTATTAAAAGCTTAAAATCATCAAAATTAAATCTGAATATTATTAGATATTAATACCGGTTTATTCTTTTTTTTGTTTATAATAAGTGTCCAAAACAATAAAACTTATCTTTAGGAGGATAAAATGTTTCAACTTTCTAGTATACAAAACGCAGCATCAGCACTGGATGTTTTAGAGTATCGGCATGCGATTAGAGCTGCAGCACCATCGGCTGTTTTAGGGTATGCGCATGCGATTAGAGCTGGGGAGCATTTCAATAGATTCGCAAAGTTAATTTCTTCAGGGAATTTAACAGATGCTTTTACACCTGCATTACAATCTCCATTTTTTAGAACAGTTACTTACGGAGTGAATGCATTAGATAGTGCTGATGATCTAATCCCTGGTAACCCATTTTCAACTCAAATAGCTCTATTGGCTTTAACTTTAAATACTATTAATAGTTTTAATGATGGTAATACTAAGCTTAAAAAAGGCCAAATGGGTGATGGGCTTGAGAAACTAGGTAAATGTTTATTATCTTTAAATAAGCTTGAAAAGAAGGTTAATTCATTACTTGATTAAGAGTCTTAAAATGAAGCTTACAAGCTTTAGTTAAGATCTCATTGTCATATTTATTAACAAGTTTTTTGCCAGCTTCTATAACCCCGTTATTTGCCCCTTTGGGCAATTCGATGCCAACTTCATCTGAAAGGGTTTGAATCCCTTCTAAGAAACTAGCTCGAGCTATAATAGAAGCTGCAGCAACGACTGGATCATTTTCTCCCTTAGTCTTTTGTTCAAGGTTAAGGGAGATATTTTTATATTTAAGAGCATTTTCAACATAAGAATCAGGACCAAACTTATCTATAAGGGCATGTTTACATCCTGTTTTTTCTACAAGGTCAGCGATAACTGTCGCATGTGCCCAAGCAAGCATTCTGTTTAAATTCTTAAATTTGTCGTAAAGTTCATTGTATTTAATAGGAAAAAGCCTAAGTGTGCTTGTAAAAAACTCTGATTTTAGCTTTTTAGCAAGGTCCACAGCTTTTTTATCTGAGATTTTCTTACTATCCTTTACCCCAAGCTTTATAAGCTCTTCTATTCCCTTTTTATCAGCATATAAAGAAGTGATACACAAAGGACCAAAAAAATCACCTTTTCCAGCCTCATCTACCCCAATTTTAGGAGTTAAGTCTAAACCTGATAGGGGATTTGTGTAAGTGAGATCTTTTAAGATCTCAGGTTCTAAGTAAAACTCGATGAACTCATCTTTATCTTTTCCCTGACAAACTAAAGCACCTGATTCGTAAACTGTTAAACTGATGCCTCTAGTTTTGGCAGAAAATGCTGAGTAAGGAGGGTAAGAAAAGGAAAATCCCTTTTCTTCGAGATCTTTTTTGAGTTTATCAACCAAGGATAGATCGATTTTAGTTGAAAATGTTGCTGGTTTTGCCATCTTACACTCTAAATTCCCCTTAGAATACCAACTTCATCATTTCCCACAAATGTTTTTTCTATCTACTGTAATTCATACATTCTAATAAAAGTAAGTAATTAATTGAGTTAATAATCGGTTTTATTGTAAATTAATAATAGAATTGTGTTTATTTTAATTATGCGTAAATTATTTATTGTTTTTATAATATTATTAGGTTTTTTGGAGGCAAAGGTAGTCTGTCCACCAGAATCCTGTGGGTATAGTGCACCTTACAAGATAAACACTTGCAATGATTTAATGTTAGAAATGGATTTTTTGTATTGGCAAGCGATAGAAGATAATTTATCTATAGGAGCTACTGACACAGAAATTTTATGTGTTCCATTTGAATTTGATCCAGGTTTTAGAGCTCAGGCGGGAATGACTTTTAACTGGGATAACTGGCAGGTTATCGCAGAGTACACAAGGTATGCTCAAGGAATCAGAAGGCAAAGAAGTAGGATTAACATAGTTCCTTATTGGATTGTATCAGATAGAAGGTATAGTCAAACAGATGCTAAATGGAATCTTCGATATGATTCTGGGGCAATTTCTTTAGGAAGAGATGCCTATGTGGGAAAATGTTCTACAGCAAGAATTCATATTGGTATTGAAGGAATGCGTGTTAGACAAAGAATGGATGTTTCTTATTACAATGGACAAGGAGAAACACGATCTGACAATAACCTCCGCTCTTGGGCTGTAGGTCCCAGAATGGGATGGGACACCAAATGGTTTATTTGTTCTACATTTAATTTTTTTTCAGAAGTTAGAGGAGCATTGCTCTACACAGACTTTACAACTAACGATCAGGAAGTCTATTTAAATGGAGATCTAGTTGGAAAAGCTATAAAAGGAAATGAGTGTGCGGTAAATCCAAAAGTAGACATTAGTGCTGGTTTTGGATGGGGAAAATGTATAAGAAGAATGTATTTCCAACTAAAAGCAGGCTATAGTGCAACAATTTTGTGGAACCAAAATCAGTTTATCAAAAACACATCCAACGCTTATTCAAGCAATGGTGATCTTTATTTTCATGGTTTAACTCTCTATTTTGCTTTTTATTTCTAGAAAAAAATTCCCAATAAGATATGATGAAAACATCTTGTGGGGGAAATTATGCAACAACAACTTACAACTCTTGGCGAAACATTTAAAATTAAAAGAGAGGAAATGAACCTTTCTGTTAAAGAAGTAGAAAATGCTACTTCTATCCGAATGGCTTACATAGAAGCTATTGAATCTGGACAAGCATCAAAAATCTTATCACCTGTTTATGCAGTTGGCTTTATTCGTCAGTATGCAGCTTTTCTAGGGATTGATTTAGATAAGTTAGCTCAAGATTATCCGGATGCTTTTCATGTTGAGCCACAAAAACAAGAGTTTTCTTATGGAATTGGAACTTTAGAAACAAGAGGAGTGCCAAAACATTCAGGTAGATTACCGAATTTGTTATATGGGGCAGCTTTTGTTGGAGTCATTATTTTTGCGTGGTATTTTGCAAAATTTGTAGGGGTGATTTGATTTTTCTTTTATCTAGAAGATTTTTTTCTGGTAAAAAGCAATCAATATTCTTATCATTCAAATAGCTAGCTTTGATAAAATGGTTTTTATATGGAAATATTAGGTGATTATACACTTGTAAAAAAGTTGGAAGATACTGGTTTTGGAGACGTGTTTCTTGCAGAGCATCGTTTTTTTAAGAAACCATATGTTTTGAAACTTTTGCCCAAAGAGCTTTGTGAAGATCAATCTTTTATCGATAGATTTGAAAAGAAAATTGGTCTTTTAGCAAAACTGGATCATCCATCTATATTAAAAATTCATAACATCTCATCTCATGATGGACAGTATTTTTTAGTTACTGATCCTATCGTTGATACACAAAATACACCTTTAACTTTAGATCATTATCTTAATTCTAAAGATAGTATTTCTGAAGTAGAAATAGAGGTTATTTTAAGGCAGATTGCATCTGCTTTAGACTATGCTCATCGTTCTTCTTTAGGAAAAGATTTATTGATTCATGGAAATATCAAGCCATCAAATATCTTTGTTGTAAAAAACAACAATACAACAAATGTATTTATTGCTGACTTTGGTCTATATCCAATTATTGGACAAAAATACTTCTTATCTAGATTTGCAAAAAATCTTAGTTCATATGGTGAGAGAATTTTAGAACATTTTTACTTTTTATCACCGGAACAAAAAAGATTTTCATCTTTAGACAATGTTGATTTTGCATCAGATGTCTATGCATTTGGTGTTTTAAGCTATTATCTTTTAACAAAAAAGATTCCTGAAGGTTATTTTGAGCTACCGCTTACCAAAAATCCTCAGTTTAGAAAAAATTGGAATCTTTTAGTTTGTAGATGTCTTTACCTTCAAAAGGACAAAAGACCTACAGAATTACTTTCAGCTATAGAAGAGCTTTTAGCTAAAGATCGTGATATTGCAAATCATAAAGAGATTAGTTCTTGGAAAGAATTGGAAAGAAAAGTTGAAGATGTGATGCAAATGTCTTTTGAATTTTCTAATGTTGAAAAAGAGATGAAAGAAGAGCTTTTTTCTTCTGAAAATCAGCCTGTTCAAGAAAAACCAGCTTCTTTACCTTCAGCTACTGTGCCAAAGCCTGTTATTCAGCCAAGAGAAATTAAAAGGCCTGAATATGAGCCTGATCCAGGAGCTATTTTTCAAAAAGAGCTTAATATTTCTCACTACACTCCAAAAGAAGTAGAGATTAAAGAAGTTGAGCCTTTGCTTACTGAAATGGTGATCATTAAAGGTGGTCAATATTTTAGAGGAGCTGAAAGTGGCGCAAGAGATGAAAGACCAAGACATCAAATTCATGTTAAAGATTTTGCGATAGATACACATCCTGTGACTAACGAACAGTTTGTAAGGTTTTTACAAGCTATGGGTGGAGAAAAAGATCACAATAATAATGATATCATCCGATTAAGAGATTCTAGAATTAAAAAAACAACAGGTAACTTGATTATTGAATCAGGATATTCAAAACATCCTGTAGTAAGTGTTACTTGGTATGGTGCAGTTGCCTATGCTAAGTGGGTAGGAAAAAGACTTCCTACTGAAGCTGAATGGGAAATAGCAGCTTATGGTGGGTTAGAATCATCCCTTTTTCCAACAGGAGAATCAATTGAAAGAAATCAAGCTAACTTCTTTTCTTCCGATACAACATCTGTAATGAGCTATCCAGCAAATGGATATGGTCTTTATGATCTTGCGGGTAATGTATATGAATGGTGTGAAGATTGGTATGCGTTTAATTACTATGATACTTCTGCGCTAGAGCCTGATAATCCAAAAGGTCCTCCTCAAGGAGTTTATAGAGTTTTAAGAGGTGGTTGTTGGAAAAGCTTAAAAGAAGATCTTAGATGCTCTCATCGTCATCGTAACAATCCAGGAACAGTATTAGGTACTTATGGATTTAGATGCGCAACTGATGTAAGCTAAGAGATAGATACAAGTTCCTTTTCTAATTTGTCGTTTTTCTTTTTCTCTAAAACACAGTTTAAAGATAAAATAGAAGATAAAAGTCTTTTTGTATATGTATGAGCTGGGTTTTTGAAAACAGCTTCACAGTTTCCCTGTTCAATGATTTTTCCGTTATACATAACTGCAATGTCATCAGCAAAATATCTGATTAAAGATAAATTATGGGTAATGAACAAGTAGCTAAGTCCATGCTTGAGTTGGAGTTGTTTTAGCAAAAGAAGAATTTCTCTTTGGATTAAAACATCCAGTGCTGATGTTGGCTCATCTAAAATTAAAAACCTTGGTTTTAAAGCTAAAGATCTGGCTATAGAAACTCTTTGTCTTTCACCACCAGAAAGCTGATGAGGATAAACTTTTAAATGACTTTTTGAAAGCTTTACCTCTTCTAATAAACTTTCTAAAGCTTCTTGATTGTAGGGTTTACTATGAACAATAAAAGGCTCTGAGAGGATTTGATAAACATTCATTAGAGGGTTTAAGGATGAAAAAGGGTTTTGAAAAATTATCTGAACCTTTTCCCTAAATTCTTTTTCCTTGTAGCTTTGAATAGGTTGTTTTTCTAAGTAAATATTGCCTTGAGTTGGTCTACCTAGTTTGACCATAAGGTTTGCTAAAGTTGTTTTACCTGAGCCACTTTCACCAACAAGAGCTATAGTTTTATTTGGATATAAATCCAAGTTAATTCCATTTAAGGCTGTAATGCTTTTGCCATGAAAATAAAATGTTTTATGGAGTCTTTTAATTGATATAAATGGATCTTTTTGATCCTGGCTTATCATCTGTAATTTATCAGGAAACTGGTTAATAGATGCGCCAATTAACTTTTTTGAATGAGGATGTAATGGAAAAAGTATGACTTTATCCACAGGACCTTTTTCAACAACTTTTCCTTTTTCTAATACTAAAACTTCATCACACATCTTTGCTACTAAGCCAAGATCATGTGTAATAAACAAGGTAGATATTTTATACTTCTTGCTAACTTTTGAAATCAATTCAAGTACTTGGTGTTGGATAGTTGCATCTAAAGCAGTAGTTGGTTCGTCGAAGATAATAAGCTTTGGTTTTAAGGATAATGCTATAGCTATACAGATTCTTTGGCAGATACCCCCAGATAATTGAAATGGGTATTGCTTGTAACGTTGCTCAACTTGATCGATGCCAACTTCTTTCATTAATAATAGAGCTTTGGATTTGGCTTCTTTATAAGAATAGTTGTGATAAACTAATGCTTCTGTGATCTGTTTTCCAACAGTCATTGAAGGGTTTAAAGAAGAATGAGCATCTTGAAAAACATAGGCGATTTTAGTTCCACAGTACTTGCGTAGTTCTTTTTTTGTTTTTGATGTGAGTTCATCATTTTGAAAAAAAATTTCTCCCTGTGTTTTTATTTTATTTAATTTTAAAAACGATTGAACTAGTACACTTTTTCCAGCTCCAGATTTTCCAACAATTCCTAAAGATTTATTTGCAGACAAAGCAAATGAAATATCCTTACAAATAACTTTGTCTTTGATTGAAATTGTTAAATTTTTAACTTCTAATATAGGATCTGTCAATTGCTTAACCTTGGGTCAAAAGATTCTCTTAATCCATTTCCAAGAAGGTGGTATCCTAGCATAGTAATGCAAATTAACAATGAGGGAAATAGTGTCCTCCAAGGATAGTAACGAAGAGCGTTAAGTCCATCATTAGCCATAGAGCCCAATGATGCTTGTGGAGCTTGGATTCCTAGACCCAAAAAACTTAAAAAAGCTTCAGAAAATATTGCTGAAGGAATCGTTAATGTCATGGTGGCTATAATTGGAACAATAGAGTTAGGTAATATATGGGAAAACACTATGTGTTTTGTTGAGCCACCAAAACAATAACTTGCGCGAACATAATCTTTCATTTTTATTTCTAAGGCTTTACTTCTAGTGATTCTAGCCATGTTGATCCAACCAGTAAAAGAGAGTGCTAAAATAATTGTAAAAAGACCTGGGCCAATAGCTACAATTAATAATATCACCATTAATAGATAGGGAACGCTATTTAGAATATCACAGATTCTCATCATAATATTATCAACAAGACCCCCATAATAAGCAGAGATAGCTCCCCAGAGTATTCCAATAAATAGATCAATTATTGCAGCAATAGATGCTATAAATATTGAAATTCTAGCTCCTTGACATGTTCTAGTAAAAAGATCTCTTCCAAGTTCATCGGTTCCGAACCAAAATTTTGAATTTGGAGGATTGTTTTTATCAGGTAGATTGATTTGTTCTACTGAAAAATCATTTAAAAGGGGACCAAAAATCGCTAAAAAAAACACTACGAATAAAATAAAAGCGCCTATCCAAAAGCTTTTGTTTTTCAAAACAGCTGATTTTATTGAGCTTAGATTTGTCATATATTTTTTTCTATTTGGATTCTTGGATTAATACAAGAGTATAAAACATCTGCAAGATAAATCGTAACCATAAGAAAAAAAGAATAGAAGATGCATAATCCCATAATCACAGGATAGTCCCTTGATAAAATGCTAGTTACTAACCAATCTCCTAGTCCTGGAATACCAAAAATACGCTCTACAACAAAAGATCCCATAATCAAATTGGTTGTTAAAGGAGCTATGTATCCCATAAGGGGAAATAGGCTGTTTTTAAGCAAATGACTAGTGATAAATTTAAAATTACTAATCCCTTTGACTTTCGCCAGCTTGACATAGTCATGTTCTAATACTTCAATCATGCTATCTCTTGTAAGTCTTGCTATATAAGCAGAGGGTAATAGGCTTAATGATAACATAGGAAGAATAGAATGGGAGATTGTTCCCCATTTTGCTACTGGGAAAAATGGTAGCTGCATAGAAAAAAAGTACTGCAAGAAAGTACCAAGTAAAAAGCTTGGAATTGAGATACCTAATGAAAAAATGATCATAAGAGTAAGGTCTTGCCATTTTTTTCTTTTAAGAGCTGAAAATGTTCCACCTAAAATCCCTAAGGATAATGAAAGAATTAAGCTCTTTAATCCTAAAAAAAATGAAACTGGAAAACCTTCTTTAATAATCCCTATCACAGAGCGATCTTCAAATATGAGTGATTTACCAAAATCAAGAAACATAATCTTTTTTAAGTAGATTAAATACTGTGAAAATAAAGGTTTTTCAAAATCACTTTGTTTATAGAGAAAATCTAAAACTTCTTGAGGGATGTTTTGGTCTTTTAAAAAAGGGTCGCCAGGAATCAGTTTCATTAAGAAAAAGGTAAAGGTAACAACGAAAAACAACGATATAAATAAAGAAATTAATCTTGTTAGGAAGTTTCTATTCATCGTAGAAAGCCCTCCTAAAATCTGCATACCCAGAATGAGAAAAGAAAATATCTTTTAACTTAGGGTTTTTTCTATACAAATAAGAGCTTTTTACAAGAGGAAGTACAATGTATTTATCAATTAATAGGTCTTCAGCTTTTTTTAAGTACCCTTGTCTTTTGTTACAATCAACTTCTCTGTCGCTTAAATTTACAAGATCTATAAATGATTGATCATTGTATCTTGGTAACATGTCTGCGGAGTTAAATCTAAAAAGATTGAGAAAATTCACAGGGTCTTGTAAGTCAGGAATCCAATTGAT